>JGI12316J15310_10000277_pt1 | contig 33440 bp, 28 predicted proteins | sample MarCyaLeptolynsp_FD_15310 | JGI IMG/M metagenome (IMG submission 15310)
CCTTTATTTACTTTTTGAACTGCGGATGGTGAGTGATGATATCCTCTGTCTTTCAAAGTAGGAGAATCTACTCTTGGACTTAATGTATGATCAATCGCTACAGTCACGTATAATAATTCATCTTGATCTTTTGGTATTTCTTCGATATACCTCTTCATTAATTTTTGACGATTAGGACGACAATCTTGTAAGGCTTCATAAACAGAAGACCATTGTCTTCTAAATAAGGGAGACAGAGAAAAATCAGCTAAAGAATAAGCATTTCTGGTAGTTAAAACTGCATCTATTAACTCAAAGGTGGCGTCTTTAGCCAAGCCAATAGCATCATAGGTATCAGTTCTGAATTTTTGCAATCTATTTATGCTATTATTCATCTGAGGGAGTAACATTGAATCAAATGACTTTTCAATTTTCTCCCTTTTTACTTGGCAATTTTTATGAATATTTGTAAGGGATAGAACTTCCATAGTCGTGACTCACTCCAGCCTACAACTGGGAAAGATTGGGCGGCGTAGCGGAGGTTTTGTTGCACTGCCTACGGCATCTCGCCACTTTTTACAGTGTTTGGGTGAGGAGCAGCTTCAACCCGTCAAATAAGCACAAAGTGTTTCCCAGTGGCGATAGCGTCGAAGTATCATCGCTTAACAAATATTAGCGATTGATTTTTTATCTCACGGATTGTCACACTTTGGAGTTTTGCACCGGGAACTAGTCTAAACTCCAGTTACTGTGCATATAGGCGTATATCCCAAAAAACTGTGGACTTGACACAGCCTGTCAAAAAAATCTGTGGGTAAGCTCAACATATAAGGGCAGTAATTGTTGCACACTGTATAAAGGATTAGATGATAGGTAGGGGTTAGCTGTGGTTGGAATTACTAGGCGACCGCTGAATGACAAGGAAAAGCGTCTGAGTAGGTTGTGTCAGAACCTGCGCGGGGATCACTCACAGGTCTGGTTAGCTGGCAAAGTGGGAGTTCATCCCAGCACTATGAGCTTTTGGGAGAGTGGCATGTCTTCCCCAAAGCAGGAAAATTTGGAGAAGCTCGCCAAGTTTATGGGCTGTGATCTCGATGTGCTTGAGAACCATTTGGAATTGGGGACTGATTTGCCGAAACTGTCGGCTCTAGAGTTACCGATTGAGCAGTTACTGGAGGTGGTGCGATCGCGTTCCACCTCGGAGCGAGTGCTTGTCGCTCAAGCGGCATTAGATGGTCTTAATGTTTGAGAACCAATTCCTTATTTTGTTCAAAGTTTGCACCGGAAACCTAGCTAGAGTGGGGCACGATGGCATCTTGATTTGGCGACGATGCCACGCCATAGCTTCTTTCCATCTGTTCGAGTACCTGCAGCTGCCGAGGCGTGAAACTGCTGCGCCGCCGCAAGATTTCAAACGCTGCCTCATCAATCGGGTCTAATTCACACTGACTGAGTGGAATTAAGCGCGAGTGGATGGCTTTGATATCAGTCCACAGTTCAGTCTCAATCGCTTCCAAAAACTTTGGTTCCACCGCTCTATCCTTATCTAGGGCAACGCTTACAGTGTATTCGTTGACGGCAACGACAATCGCCCACTGACCATCAAATTTTTTCAAGTCAGCAGACCCTCTCCCTCGAATAATCACCACATCACCAATTGAGTAGGGAAGAGGAGGTGGCTTGGTTCCTTTGAGCTTGAGGCGCTGCACAATGCCTTTAACTATGCGACCAGACGGAACCTTACCCCCAGACTCTTCCACTGCCTCTTCCCAGATTTGGCACTGCTCCCAGGCTTCGAGTTCGGTAAGGTCGCGTACTTGGCGTTCACTGGTTGGCAAAATTTGGGAACCATTGGTTCCCATTTGCAAATTCTCGACAACTTGGGAACCAGCAATCAGGTAATTGACGTAGCGATGGGTAAACCTAAAACGGGAACGACAGTAATCCTCAAAAGTCTTGTGAGTACTTCTGTATAAACGACGATCGCGTAATTCTCTCAAGGCACAACCAGCTTCATAGAATGCCCGTTCAACTTTTAGCTCTAGTCGGTGGCGCTCAAACTCCTCATCCTCTGTTAGTTCTTCAGAGTCAATTACAACTGACTCAGCGGCAGGGGTCTGTGCATTTAATGGCACAAGAATCTGCTGCTTTAATGCAACAGTACCTTGGCAATCGCTGCCAAATTGGCTAATATTCATTTGCTGCCTTTTGAGAAATGGTTAAGCAAGCAGCACTGATAAAAGCTCCTGTCCCCACAGGGGCTTGTGCTGTCTTAAGGGGAATTTTATCGGATTTACACACAAGTTTTCACTTGATTAGACCACAACGAAGGGCACGCACTGCTGCCGTTGTGCGGTCATCAGCACAAAGCTTGTATAAAATACTGCGGACATGAGTTTTAGCTGTGCCGACTGTAATTACTAGCTTGCGGGCAATTTCATTATTGCTGTTGCCTTCGACAATTAGCTGCAAGACAGTTAACTCTCGGTCGGTCAGAGGATTAGCGGCAATTATCTGGCGGTACTCTCGACCAACAGCATTGATAGTTACGGTCTTGGTTAAGCCTTCATTTTTTGAAAGAGTGGTTTGAGCATGGTCGATGACAACTCGGGTGATAGCTGGATCGATCCAGGCGTTACCTGCTTGCGTGGTTTTCAGCGCTTCTAGCAGCAGCTCAAAAGTAATATCCTTTCTACAGTAGGAATCTACACCAGCAGCAAAGGCAGCTAAGATTGCTTCTCTGCTTTCAATCCAAGTCAGAACCACAATCCTGGTTTGCTGTACTTTCGTGACTCTTTGAGATTCCTTGAACTTTTTGGTCAGTTCAATCCCATTTATATCCGGTAAGTCGATATCGACAATGCCAATGTCAGGTCGGGACTCTTCGAGTAATTTCAAGCCTTCTGTGCCATTGGCAGCTTCACCAAATAGTTCAATCTCGCGACACTGATGCAGTGCAGCTCTTAGCCCTACTCTTGTCAAATTGTGGCTTTCAATGAGAGCAATGCGAATTTTCTTCATTCGACCGAGCAAATGAACTCTGCCTGAACCAATATTCTAACTCAAAACATCTTTCATGCGCTTTTAAAGAACCAAAATGACTAAAATTAATCACAAATTCGGTAACATTAATTACTTTTTGCGACATTACCAGGTTAAATACCGTATAAAAAGACAACATAACTGCATTTTGAGTCATCAATTATGCTTGAACAACATATTAAAAATGTGTTAAAAAGAATTATTTATCTAACAAAGATGTTTTAAATTAAGGTTCGTACCATATCTTAATTATGCATCAAAGCAGGTTATAAACAGGGTGTTGCCACAATCGCTTCTCAATAGCGGGCAGCGAAACTAATGAACGCAGACAGATTAAGATATGGCTGACAAATCTCGGAGGTCAGACAGTAGCGGTAGCTCCATTCAGGGTCGCAGGAGTCGAGGAGCTGTTGCAGGTATGACTCGCATTACTGTTCCTCTACCTGAAGCTGTTTTGAATCAGTTAGATGAGCAGGTTAGGAGGGATGCCACCAATAAGGCAGCATTTTGCTCCAACTTGATCGAGTTAATTCTGACCAGTGAGGGCGGTAAGATTCTGCAAGAGGCATCTGCACGAAAGGATACACCACTTTTGGCAACGCTCTCTGACTACCTTTCTTTGATGGCTAATGTACCAACGGAGGAAATTGAACAACTTGGACTGGACTCTCAGCGTCACTTGGATCAGATGCTGGTCTATTTGCTGCTGGTTGGTTTGAAGGTCTATAAAAAACGATTGGAGCGAGAAGAGCTGGATTGACATCCCTCCCATCGCAGGCTTCAGAGTACCGAAGATAGCGAGGGATGCCAAAATTTTAACAAATGTTTACAGAATAAGCTGTGGATATCTTTGTAGGATTTAGGAAAAGAGAGCGGTGAAAGGTCAAACCGTGGCTAAGAAACAAAAAAAGCGTCGAATACGTCTTGCTTCAGTTTGTTGGTCAAGGAAGGAGCCTCTTAGCCGATGGCAGTGAATCCACCGCTGCACCAAAATGGTTACGACTTGGGCAGTTTAGATATTTCCTCTTCTGACCTTGATTTGGTTGATGAGGTCGTCATTAACCAATTAAATAATCCCTCTTCGGAAAAACCTGCCAATGAGGTTACGGAGCTAGAAAGGCAGCTGGAGACAATTCTGGCAACGCTTGAAGACATCTCCCACCACCAAATCGAGCTGGGGAAAGAATTGGGCACAGAATTAGACCGGATGACTCGAAGCATTGATAGTTACGTCCAAGTGAGTAGGGCATTGGATCGGCAGCTCCAGCTCATCTACGATCAAAGTGCCAAGCACCACAGAATCATACTTAGGTACATCCGGGAAATCAATGTCCCACTCAAGGAAAGGCATGGAATTTTCAAGAAAATTATCAGGGGTCAAAGACGGACAAATTTGGAATTGATCTTTGTTGGGCTAATGTCCGGTATGATCTTAATATGTGGTCTAAGCATCCTTTTTGAACTCAAGGGTGACAGACAGCCTCAAGTAGGTATTGGTCTTCCTGAGGTCTTGACACCTCCGAACGTCAGCGGCAAACTGTCAAACGTTTGACGGGTAAACGGTAGATGCTTGACCAGATGAACACCAGATTTTCTTTTTTTGTTATTAAAGTCGAGGTGAGCACTATGTTCTAGTAAAACCACTAGAAATCACAAAACCCCAACCAAAGGAAAAAAGTCGGGGCATTGTGATTATTTTGTATTTGGGATGGAGGAGACTCTAACTGTGAAGTTTGGCCACGGATCAGTTAGGTCACTCGCTTTGCTGTGCTCTTATTTTACGGTCAAATGGCTAACAATAGCAACCTTTTTTGCTCAATTCTGGGTATAAAAAATTTGACACTAAAGCAGCACATCAACCTCTATCCCACTCCAGATAAGGGATAGAGAGCTTTGAGCAACCTGTAATCACTCTAGAATACTTTGGCATTTTGGTAGTCTCAGAAACAGCGTTAACTCCCCTGAAACTTTAGTAACACGTCCGTTAACCCCCTTCGGGGGAATTCAAAATACGGATGCTGTGTACCTAGTAGTTCTACCAAACAACGTAGAGAATCTTTACCTACGTAAAATTACCGACATTTTGAGCCTCAGAAAGTGAACACGAGCAAAGCTCTCTATCCGGTGTACACACATCAGGGATGGAATGCTTGATGCTTAATTTTCAACAACTGCATCTGGGTATCTCTCACACCCAAGACTACCGCGAGTTTCAATCGCACCCAAGTGATGAGGTTTGTCATGAACAGCGCCTAGAGAAGGCACTCATACCGAGTTGCGTTCAAAGAGGTAACTTTCTCTCCCCCAGCCTCCCCAGCTTCCCCATCTGTCCTAAGCACTACGCTCAAACGCAACTTAGTATCACCTTGGTGGGAGGTGAGTCATGAAAACCAATGGGACTCCCAATAACAGCAACTTTCGTCGAGGCAGATTTACCCCCACACGCCGAGGCAACCCCTGTCAAATCTGTGGTGACACTAAGGGCAAGTGCCGAGAGACTGACTCAATTCTTCTGTGCATGAGCTTTACTGATGCTTGGAGTGCATCAGCGATTCCTGGCTACAAGTTCATCGGCTCAACCAAAGATGGTCTCTGGGGTAAGTTTGTTGAAGATGATGGTCAAAATTGGACTCAGCAGCAGCGGGAGGAGTGGCGACGGGACATCGAACTAAAACGGCAGCAACGGGCTGCATCTGAAGCCCAGCGGCGCTCTCAATCGTTACCAGCTAAAGAGCGCGATCGCCTCTACCAAAACTTGCTCAACCAGCTCACTCTGCATCCAACCGACCAAGCTGATCTAGAACGCCGGGGGCTAACTCCTGAACAGATTGTAGCAGGTGGCTTCCGCTCAGTTGAACAGTGGCAGAAGCTATCTGAAGAACTCTTCTATCAGCTACCAGGAGTCAACCTCGACGGATTGAGCCTCAACACCCAACCTGGTTATCTGTGTCCTATCCGTGATGTTGATGGGCTGATTGTGGGGTTTCAGTTACGGCTACGCCTTGCTGAGCAAGGCGGACGTTATCGTTGGCTCACTGGCGCTACCAGGAAAAGACCCAACGGACCAACTCCCCACCTGGATGGTGGGGAATTACCTCTGGCAGTTCACAAACCAGATACACTCAAGCTGTCCACTATTGGCATGACTGAGGGAACTGGAGTTAAACCCTTCATCACTTCCCAGAGACTGGGACAGGTGGTGATTGGGGCAGCTGGGGGACAATTTGCTAGTAGTCCCCATACTCTTAAGATTACCCTTGCTCAACTATCAGCAGAACTAGGAACTAAGATCATTAATTTCTATGTTGATGCTGGCTCAATCTCAAATTACCACGTCACTAGGCAATATGAGCAAAATTGGAAGCTCATGGAGCAGTGGGGCTATACTATCCAAGTGGTTTGGTGGGAGCAAGTTGACAAGGATGCCCCAGATATTGATGAATTAACACCACAGCAGCTTGGTCAGATTACCTACATCACAACTGCCAAATTTCTGGCAATCGCCAATGATTACTCCTTTGGTTTCTCCAAGTTACAGGAATTTCAGCGAAGCTTCCAGTCCCTGATTGGGCGCTTGCGACCTAAGCCAAAAGGCTTTGGCACTCCCAGCAAACCAAAAAAAGCCTTGCCACAAAAGGTAACTCTGAAGTATAAACCAGGAAACATACCATCACCAGGAGCAGGGCAAAAACCACCATTAGTTGAATTCAAGGCTGGGTATCGATTACTCTTATTGCAGGAGCTAGTAGAAAAAGGATGGCATGATATCCTGGATACCAGCCAGCCAGGATTGGGCAAGTCCCATGACGCTGGGATTGCTATCCCAGAAGCTTTTGGCAATGAGAGGTTTTGGTACTTTACTCGAGAGAGCAGAAACCCGACTACTGCCACCATTGAAGCTAACTATACCCCCGTCGCTGTTCGTAACGATGGTCTGGTGGTAGATCCAACCCACAAAACTCCCCTCGGCAACCCTTATCTGCGGTGGCCACAGGCTCATGAAGAGGCGACAACAGAGGGGAATTGTTTCAGAACTCCCTTGTTCAGGGAACTACAGGAGAAAAATATTCCCAACACCCAAGGCTGCGAAAGTCCCATTTGTCAAGGCTGTCACCTGCTTCATGCTTGCAGGGGTTCATCTGGCTCTGGGTATGGGTTCCGCCATGAACGCCAAGAGTCCCTAAAGTGCGATCGCCTCCGTGCTCACCCAGAAAGCGCACCGACAACCGAGGACTTTAATTTTTCTCAAGATGGAGCCTTCTGGGATGAAGCAATGCAGATTCTCGAACCCATGCAGTCTTTGTCATTGAAGCTGACTGAGTTTGACCAAACGATGGCACAGCTGGAACTAGACTTACCTGAAGTCCACTCTTGTTTGAAGTCAGTGCGCACTGCTCTCAGACCGATTCTGGCGGGAAAAATCCCACAGCCTCATTATGGCTTCAGCGATTCAGTAGTGATGGAAATACTGGGCACTCCTCCTGACAACTTAGTACAAATGATTCAGACAGTTGAGGACTGGGAAATGAATCTTTTGAGCCTCGACTTTCTGGCAGAAAAACCGGATGGTATTGAACTCAAAAGCGTTGAACAAAAGTTCAAGAGTCTGGCACGATTGGCGAATAAAAAACTCAGACAGGACAGCTATCGGGAAACAAGACAACAGGTGCGTGAGGAAGTGTCTTTGCGTTGGCTGCTGGCTTTTTTGCAGGCGTGGCAGCGCTGTAATGGTGATTGGGAAAAGGCTAGTTTCCGCATAGAAAATGGTACTTTAATTATCTTCTGGCCTTCTCGGCGGCACTCGGAGGTAGCAAAGGCAATGCAGTGGAACTGCTATCAGGATGCTACAGCTAATCGCAAGTATTTGGCTTACGTTCTAAATATCAACCCTAAAACCATTATCCAGATTGAGCAGGAAATCCCCAAAACCAATAATTTACAGGTAATTCAGGTGAATGATTTGGGACTGTTAGGTAAAAACCGCAGCGAACTGGCTCAGAGTCGCGTGGAAGCTCTCAGGAAGGAACTCAAACATCGCCATCCTGATATTGGCTTCTTAGACCACAAGAGTCAAGCTCAGGAAGGGGATGGATGGTGGTTCAATCACAATCGGGGGTCTAATCAGTTCAAGGAATTAAGTGCGATCGCTTCCGTAGGGACTCCTTATCAAAATATAGGTCACGCTCAGGCACTTTACACCTGCCTGACTGGGAACCGGGATACAAACAGGGATGACCTGGGTTTTTCTGGTTTCATCCAGTGGCTCACAGACGCAGAATTTATCCAGTGTGCTGGTCGTCTGCGGGCACACTTGCGACCCAACCAACAACTAACTTACTATGCCATTACTAGCTATCCACTGCCAACCCTTCTTAACGCGCAAGTGATGGAAGCTGCTGAGCTGACTATTGATGCAGGGACTCCGACTCAGAAGAATTGGTACAAAATTGTCACCGCTGCTCAAGCTTTCTGGAATGACAATGGACGGGTTCCCACCCAGAAAGATTTGGCAACTGCTACTGGGGTGAAACAGCCTCACATCTCTAAGCTGGCTAGTCAGTTTGCTGGGGGATGGAAGCGCTGGATAAAAATATTCCAATCCCTATTAGATGATCCTTATAGGAGTGGGAATATTTCTTTTCCACTAGATAAAGAGATTCAATGGGTGGGTGAATCTTATCTTCCCTTAGTAGCAGATGGGACTCCGGAGGAAATACGAAAGGAAGTCTATTTATTAGTTGAGGTTTTTGGTTGGACTGGTTGGCAGCAAATCTGTCAGGTAGCTGCTGTTGAGACACTAGCTAATCTTTTGGTGAGTTGGTTGCGTTTGTTGCCAATTAAAGAACAATTGGAGATATCGATAAAGCAGATACTTTTTCCCTGGCTGATTCCTTCAATTTAGTCGGTTCTGATAAAGACAAGTGTAATGAAGCGTGTTATTTGTTGTTAGTTGTTGGGTGTTTGTGAAGAAATCAAATAACAAATAACAAATAACAAACAACTAAGTGGCGGGTGGCTATCCCGAACTACGTTCCGCTGCGCTATCGCATCCCTAGAAGGAATGGGTTTCCCGCCGCTTTCGGTGAACATCATGCTCGTTTAACAATTGTATAAACTCTTTTAAATCTTGGTTCAGCATGGTATTTCCATTGATGAAATTCGCGACGAATGGTTTCTAAAGCAGCAAGCCGGACAGCATAGGGTTGACTCTGCCAATAAGCCACGTCTGACGTTGAAGATTTTAAGTTAGTTTTATTGACAACGATTGAACGTTTTTCAAACATGGGTTCTGAAGTAGTTATTTTTAATCAGAGTTGAATTTTTAGAGGGCAGGCACATTTTCAATTAGGATAATCTTGCCGCTTAGTTCTAAGCTATAGGTGACTTGCTTTTCAACCAATGTCTCTTGCCATTCAGTTGTCATCGTCGCTACGCCTCTACTTATCTCCCTTGTTCCGAGAAGGGGATTTTTGCTGCATTTCTTTTAACCAATTTTGGATTAACTCCCGTGCTTTCTGGCTCATGGTTGTTTTTTCTTGGGCGCACTCAACCTTAAAGGCGGTTCGCTCAGAATCTGGTAGAAAAACTCGAAAACTTACTGTCTTGTCTTGCTCTTGGGTCACGGTTAACTAAATGCGCACTTAGCCCAATTGTGACATCTGAGCGAGTTAGACAAAATAGGTCATATGTGTTAGTTGACATATATGACCTACATATTATACCTTCTTCTCTATGAACGCGAAACACCCTACCAGAGAGAACTCAAGGGCTCGACATCAACAATCATGACAGAACCAGAAAATTCAATCACTCAAGGGGAGGTGAAGCATGAGATTTGACTCAAATTACTCAAGCTTTGTGACTACGCTTGCCTACCGAGAAGGACGTTCCCGCCGCCAAAAGCTTGTAGCACTCCGAGCTATACCCCGTCCTGGTGATTTAGTTACTTGTATTGTCGCCGGGGCAATTGATTATTTCGAGGTTCTCTTTATTGAACATTCCTCCCGTTTCAATGAAGAGCGCTCAACATTTGAAGCAGGCGGGATTTGTATCTATGCAAAGCAAATCACGAAGGATCAAAGAAGCGCGAAACTGAAAAACTGAAAGTGGCATCAGGCAATGAAGTTGTTGAAGTCGGTTCAGCCAGTGGGAGGAACTAACTTTCTGTGCTATCTCAAAAAACACCGTCAAAGGTTAATCAATTATCACTACTCTATCCTTTAAGCAGGACGTAGGGTTGTCCTGTCCAGAGAAATGACTGGCTCTGGTGCCAACACACCGCCAACAGTTACCACTTCCAGTGTCCCAGTTTCTTGGGGATATTGAGCTTTGACTTTAGCGATCGCATCCTCCAAGTCTGATGTCTGGATAATGTAAACCTTCTCGCCGCTTATCAGTACCCAGAGAGGCTTGGGCCAGGTATGTCGAGGTGATTGTACTGCTTGATTAACTACCCGATGAGTGAACTGGAGCAGCTGCTCAAGAGCGGCTTCCGAGCAGAATTCCCCCAACTCTGAGTCAAACAATTGCCTGAGTTCTTCTGTCGGGATATGCTCGACGACTGGTTTTGTAGACACCCTTGATGCTGCTTCTCTAAGAGATGTTGGCAGCTGTTGAGAGCGCTCAGATTGAGTGTGAGCCTGCACCACCAGTGCTTCAATCTGGCGATGCACCTGAGTTGCAATTGAGTCGAAGTCTCGCTCCATTAACACATGTCCCAAATGCTCTCTCAGTAAGATTCTCAGCCCCTCATCCGAGACGTTGATACCGCAGGTACTCAGATAAACCGAAAGCTTGTCTCCCCAATCTCGACCACAACCAATTTCCCCATTAGCTGCGTCTTCTGCCTCAACTAATTCCATCAAGCGTTTGTGGCGGATTGCCTCATTTGCCATGGATTGGGATTGAGAGGGAATTGATTGAGTCATTAGTTTGTTCGTAAAGTTTCAAAGTAGACAAGATTGTCTGGCTCCTCAGGATCGGGACCGCAATTGAGCAATCCCACTCGCAGCTTTCTGTAGAATCCTAGCGCACCTGGCAGAGCATGTAACCCGATTCTGCCCTGATACCCTAATTCATAACTGCGGGCGATTGCAAAGTCAATCATTGTTCCACCAATGCCCTTGTAAGTCGGAGGGTTTGTAATTGCGGGTCGGTTCCAGGGAGCAGTTGCCAAGGCACGGATGTACACCAGTCTCCGTCTCAGTTGAGACTCGATCTGGCAGCGCTTTTTCAAAACGTCGAGCATTACCAAGCCTTGGGTGAGTCCCTCGCACTCAACTGCGTAAAGTTCATCTCCTGGCAGGAGCTTAGCCCGTCGGCTCTTTGCTACCCAATCCCAATATTCATCCTCTTGTCTGCTGCCCAGAAGTAGAGGTTCCCAGATTGTTTTGGTGTCTTGGAGGTGCTTCTCTGTAACCTCGGTAAGGATGGCATCAACGATCTGCTGATCTCGAACTCTTTGAAGCTCAATAGAACGATTCAACTGTGGAAGGACAGCTCTACAACTGCTCCATGAAGGGTTTGGAAGATGGGGAAGGTAGGGGAGTTTTATCTTCCTCATCCAAAAGATAGGGGAAATATTCCGTAAATATTTTAATCAACATTATTGATTGCTAAATCAGCCATCTAATGATAGTAATTTTTCATTATACGTTTAATAAATTAAATCATTATTTAGTATCTTATTATACACTTCAATGTAAGTGTTACTTCGTAAATAAACGTTATAATTTTTAATTGCATTTATCAGCTATCCCCTATCAATAGACAGAGATTATTGCCTCATCGAACTTTTATCAAAGAGATAGAAGCTTTGAAGTAATCAAGGTAGTCATGCGAACCATACCTTCGCTGGGGATTCCTATTGTGGTCTATTCCTTGGGAGAGCGAATTAACCGAATACCTTTGGTCTATTTAATGTTTGGGTCTTTAGCTTGTCTCCTAGTAGACCTGAGGATAAGTACCAGCCTAACCAGCTTCATGATTTTTTCCATTTTACTGCTGTTAACTGGTGCTACTTTGCTAATTGCAGCGTTTCCATTTCCAGGATTTGCCCAACTCCAACGAGCCATTCTCAAACATGGAATCGGAACAATTCTCTTTTTAGTTACTCTAGTTGTGCTGTTGCTAGATTTCCTGGCAGCGCCAGCTAATGCACAGTTTTTCCAGGGAGCTGAAAGCTGGATGACAGGAGTGTTTCCTGATGCAGGTGATATTATCCCTCTGGTGTTTAACGTTCTGCGAGGTTTGTTCATTCTCTATCTAGGAATTGCCCTAGTTAAAGTGATTAACGCTGCTCGTGAAGACGAAGACTGGAAACAGCTGGCTCGGACGCCGCTGATTATTTTGATTGCTGTCACAATGGGCGATATTTTGGCAGGAGTTATTATTGGTAGCTGATTAGTGCTGCGCGTGGTGGTTGTTATTTTTTATTTGTGACTAACGACTAACAACCAACAACAAATTTGCTTCATGGAATCCAACCCCAAACCTAAATTTAGGACAGTTAATACCACTTTAGGCAAGCAACCGAAAATCGGTCCATTTCCTGCCGACCAATTCGTTCCTTGGATGGTAATTTGTGGTGTTTCTTATTACTTATTTAAGGTGACTCTCAACCTGAGCTGGGTTTGGACGGGTGCTTTAGCTGCTTGGGGAATGAGTACTTGGTGGGTATTAACAGGAAGTCGCTCTTGGCGATTCCTGTCTAAGTTTGTCCCGGTACCAAATTGGGTGCGTGCCTATACAACTTATCGACGGCTTTTGAATAGTCAAAGTCGAGCTGGGGAACAGAAAAATGGCAAAAACCAAGGTAGGAAAAAAGCGCGTAGATAACGGGGAAAGGAAAGTCAGCTGCACTCCACTTGAGGATGCCTTTCAGTTATCAAGTTTTTTGAGAGTAGACCTCTATGGCAAGCGGTTAGGGGGATGCATCCTCAAGAAAGCTGAAAACAGCTATATGGTGCAGTTTGGGTTTGAATGTCTTGGCATTCACTCGACGCTGCGCAGCGAACAAATTGACCCAGTCTTTGATTCTCTGGAAGCGGGACTAAAAGACCTACCTTCAGGGGAGTCGCTCACTATTCATCTTGGTTCTTTCACTAATGATACTGAGCGGCAAGAGGAGCTGAGTCAATTGTTACAGGAGACTCCCTCTAACGAACTGCGTTACCTATTAATGGGAGAAAAGGCACGAACCAAGGAACTCACCAAGCAAGGAATCCGCAAGCCGAAATTCCTCCGACTTTATTGTACCTATACCGTTGATTCAGGTAGTGAGGGTGCAGCAGATCAAATTGAGAAGGTGCTGGTGCATCTAGAGCGCTGGTGGAAAACCTTTACAGGAGAAATCCACCAGCTGCAATTTACTCGGATTGAAAGCCTGCTGTACTCAGCTTTTACCGATGGCTATCAGCTTTGGGAACAACTCCTTTCCAACAAAATGGGTCTTTCCGTCCGACCCCTCAGTGAGAACGAAATCTGGGCACACCTATGGCAACGATTTAACGATACACCGCCTCGCCCAGTACCGCAACTGGTGGTGCTAGATGAAAATGGCTTGCACGAAGAAGTCTATTGTGAGGTTCACCCCCTGTCATTGCTTATGGAGTCAGAAGATTCTGTTCCTGTTCCCGACCGTCGTTGGGTTAATGTCAAACGTAATTATCTTGCCACTCTCACCTTCGTAGATCAACCAGGAGGTTGGGTTAATAAAGAGTCCCAGATGCGCTATCTCTGGGAGGTGATGGCGCGAGAGCGGGTGTTTGATACCGAGATTTTTTGCCAGCTGACTAAGGCCAATCAGAATTTAGTCAAATCTCGAATGCAAAGCCTGACGAAACAGGCTAACGTGTCGGCTCAGTTGGCATCTGAGAAGAACTCCATTGATGTCAAATCCCAACTAAACATCAAAAAAACTGTTGCTGCTCAAGAGGAATTATACGAAGGAGCTGTGCCTCTGTATCTGGGCATTGTTTTCCTGGTGCATCGTCCTACCACAGAGAAACTGGATGAAGCCTGTCGCTATCTCCAGTCCCTGTTTCTCCGCCCAGCCTGGGTGGTGCGGGAGACGGAATACCCTTGGAAAATTTGGCTGCAAACTTTCACCATAATTTGGGAGCGGCTGCTGGCAACCCCATTTAATCGTCGCCAGATTTATCTGAGTGGAGAAGCACCGGGTCTGATGCCCTTGGTGCGCACTCGTTCGGGAGACAAGAGTGGGTTTGAGCTGATTGCTGAAGAAGGGGGAACGCCGATTTTCCTGGATTTGTATAAAAAACACAAAAACCTGGCTTTATTTGGCACAACCCGAAGCGGTAAGTCAGTGGCAGCAGCGGGTATCCTTACCCAAGCTTTAGCTCATGGTATGCCGATTTCAGCGATGGACTACCCCAAACCCGATGGCAGTAGCACTTTTAGCGATTACACCCATTTTATGGGAGAGCGAGGGGCTTACTTCGACATTGGCAAAGAAGCCAGTAACTTGTTTGAGCTACCCAATTTGCGGGGACTCGGCTCGAAGTTACAGGCAGAGCGCTTTGAGGATTACAAGGATTTCCTGCTGGAAGCGCTGATGGCGATGGTTATTGGCGCGAAGCTCTCTAGCTCCGAACGAGCTTTTGCTGATACAGTGCGAGCCATTCTAACTTTAGCACTGGATGCCTTTTTTTCAGATATCCAAATTCGCGATCGCTATGCCCAGGCAAACCAGGGAGGATTAGGTTCATCTGAATGGTCAGCCATGCCAACACTGGTTGATTTTGTGGATTTCTGTTCAATTGAGCGACTTCGCCTGGATTCCCTTTCCGGAGACATTACCGGAGCATTGGAACAGGTGAAGCTGCGGCTGCGCTTTTGGTTATCAAGTCGAGTTGGTAAATCAATTTCCCAGCCTTCAACCTTTCGCAGTGATGCGCAGCTATTGGTATTTGCCCTGCGCAATCTCTCTAATGATGAGGATGCAGCGATTCTGTCGTTGGCAGTGTATTCAGCAGCACTGCGCCGCTCGCTGGCTGCACCAGCGAGTATCTTCTTTATTGATGAGAGTCCCATCCTCTTTGAGTACTCAACAATTGCTGCTTTGGTAGGCAGACTTTGTGCTAATGGAGCCAAGGCAGGAATCCGGGTGATTCTTTCAGCCCAAGACCCCGATACGATTGCCAAGTCTCCCAGTGCAGCCAAGATTTTCCAGAACCTGACAACTCGGTTAGTGGGTCGAATTCAGCCTACTGCCGTGGATAGTTTTGCAGACATCCTCAAGTATCCGCGAGAAATTATTAGCCGCAATGCGACAGAAGGCTTCTTTCCCAAGAAAGAAGGGGTGTATAGCCAGTGGCTGCTCGATGATAACGGCATCTATACCTATTGCCGATTTTACCCAGGATACCCCTTGCTGGCCGCCGTGGCAAACAACCCTGACGAGTCAGCACAAAGGCAATTAGCTTTGGCACGTCATCCCAACAAGTTAGTGGCGATGACCGAATTTTCTCGTGAGCTGATTGAGAAAATTCGTGCCTCTTAGCAGTTTGGGGAGATGGGGAGGTGTGGGAGGTGTGGGAAGTGTGGGAAGTGTGGGGAGCTGGGGAGGTTGGAAAAGGGGTGAACGAAATATGAAGTGGGATTTCAATTCTCCGCGTCCCCGCGTCCCCGCGTCCCCGTGTTTGCTTACCATTACCCATTACCTATTACCAAAAAGGAGAATCAAAGGAATGAAAATTATCTCGAAACGTTCGGCTTACATAGCATCATTACTAGCAAGTAGTAGCATCTTTTTCTCTACTGCTGCAATGGCGTCTGATGGGAATCCTCTAACCAATATTCTCGACCAAATAACCCAGCAAATTAGTTCGTTTCAGTCCTATATCGAAGAAACTTTTTCTTCGACTTTGGATGCTCTATCTGAAACATTGGAAACCGACCTTCAAGCAGCAGTTGATGGTGCGATTGGAGAGTTAGGATTGCCCGACCCAGAGGCTCTACGAACTGAAATTGAAGAAAAGCTATCAGTTAGTGAATTTCCGGTCTATTCAGGAGATTTAGTGTCAAATGAGGTAGACCGCCAAATTACTCGCACTCAAGCTTCCAGCACTCTTTCAGTTGAAGGTCAGCAGCAGTCAAAACAGGAGTTGCAAAGTACTCAGCAATCTGTGGAGTCCGTACAGCAGGCAGCAACAGCTGCCCAAGGTGAAGTCATTACTCAGAACGTGATGAAACAAATTGCCCAGCAGAATGCTCAACAATCAGCAATTTTAGGGTCTCTGCGGGCTGATTCGATAGAGGCTGCCCAACGTCAGGAATTAACGAACCTGAACTTGACTAATATTTCCCGTGCTGTGGATGGACAAAACCAGACCCAACAGCAAGAAAAAGTGGGAGCTGGTTTTGAAACTCTGCGGACGGCTTCCTTTGCTGGATTGTTTTGAAGGGGGTAGAGGGAATGTTTTTTTACTGAATTTTCGGGTTTCATTGAAAACACCTGTTCCCCATTTTCCACTTCCCATAAATCAGAAAGATGATTTCAGAAATTCTTCTTGCCAACACCGGACAAACTGCCTCACAAATTCTGGAAGAGGGTGTATTAGCCCAGTCAGCCATAGCTGAGGCAATGAATAATCTTTGGGAAGAAGTTTTAGGGGGTGGCTTGTATTTTGCCATTACCCGCCTGGGGGTTTTCTTTGCTGTTGGCACTTTATTATTGTTTGTTGTCCAATGGGCAAAAGCCATGATTGATGGCGATAACCCCCAGTCTTTCAGTGAGATGATCTGGCCCCTAATTGTAATTGTTTTATTGGCTAATAATGGTGCAGTTTTAGCCGACGGAACTAGAGGGCTGAGAAACATCATTAATGAAACCAACCTGCTGCTTTTAGAAACGACATCTTCAACTGTGTCTTTGCAGTCAGCTTACCAGAAGGTAATGGGAGAAGTGGGAGCGGAAGCGGCGATTAAATCTGTGGTGAGTCAGTGTTCAGCAATAGTTGACCCTCAGCAGCAATCTGACTGTCTGAATAATGCCTCTGCTCAGGCACAAGAAATTGCCAACTCCTTACCAACCCCTCCTTCTAGTGGTCTTTCCCAATTTATCCAGGCAATAACCAACCCAGTCGAAACGGGGATGAAAGCTATTAGCTCTACCTTTCAATTAGCTGTTCGCGGTTGGTTAATCGCGTTTGGGGTGGCGTTTCAGTGGGTTACAGAAGTTTCTTTACTATTAACTGGGCTTCTGGGACCTTTAGCAGTTGGTGCTTCGTTACTTCCGGTGGGAGCTAAGTCAATTTATGCCTGGTTAATTGGTTTCTTTTCCGTAGGCATGGTCAAAATCTGTTTCAACATTATTACTGGTCTAGTGGCAACAATGGTTGTCAATGCTGATGCCAACGACCCAATGATTTTTGCTTTTGCCACAGGTTTAATTGCCCCAATCCTGTCATTAGCTTTAGCTGCAGGTGGAGGCATGGCAGTTTTCAATAGCCTAACTTCGACAGCCAGTTTTATTTTGAGAAAACCTTTCTAGTGGAGCCTCTATGACAACTAACGCACAACAGCATAATCTTGAAGAAAAACGCTTGCGCTTTCTTGAAAAAAGACAGCGAGGTCGCTTCTCTCAAAGCGACTCTTTAGGGTTGTTTGCTCTAGGGACTTTTGGACTACATATCTTGACTTTTATTTGTCTAGCATTGCTCTATGGTAACTACACTCGTTTAGTGCAAAAACCTCCCCCTTCTTTAGTGCAGTTGGCATCAGGAGAAGCGATTACAGTTGCACCTTTGGGGAGTAAAGAACGGAGTCCAGAAGTAGTCAAGCGCTTCACTGTCAACACCTTGACTACGATGATGAATTGGTCAGGCAAATTACCAGCGGCAACCGTAGAAGAAGCAGCACGACCAACTCCCGACCCTGGTATTGAAATCCGTTCAGTGGGGGGTAAAGGTAAGGTCACCACAGCAGCATGGCAGGGGAGCTTTGCCCTCTCGGAAGATTTTCGCAAAGAGTTTTTGCAAAAGCTAGTGGAACTGACTCCTTCAAGTATTTTTACTGGCAAAACTCAGGTAGTTTTAGTTCCTTTGGAAGTTCAACCTCCAGTCAAAATTGCAGAGGGTAAGTGGAAAGTGGGGATGGTTGCTAACCTGATGGTTTTTCAAGCGAGCAATAATTTAGGTGACGTTATTCCCTTTAACAAAGAGATTTTTGTCCAGGTGGTTGAAGCTCCTGATTTTCTAGTTCCATCAGATGAAAGCCGAATTGCTGCTGTTGTTGCTGATGTGCGAGCGAGCGGTTTAGAAATTTATGCAATTCGCGACCTGCAATCGGAAAATTTATGAATTCAAAATTCCCAGTTAATTTGACATTTTGAATTTTGAATTGGAGCGTAGAAACTGATGACTCAAATAATTGAGAAAGAGCTAGAGCAATCATCTCTTGATTCTCCCGAAGCAGTGGAAAGTCAAAGCCATAAACCATTACCATCAGATTCCGGTCAGTCTGAAGACCAGTGGGATGAGAAAAGGTTGGCAGCTTTACTGGGCTTTGATGACGAAATTGGGGATTCTTCTTATTTTCCCAGCAGTGATTCAGATCAGGATGAAGAGCCAGTTGTTGAGAGGTTGGATAATCCCATTTCTCAGGCGGATCTGTTTGAAGACCCCCATGCAACTAAAACTCAACCGACTTTATCGAGTAACCCTTGGGCGAAAAGTGCAGTCGTTGGTTTGGGTTTACTGGTGTTTTTTGGAGCAGCTGGGTTTTTTCTGGCTCAGATCATGGGCGCGAAGATTCCCAGAGCGCCCTCAATAGTCAAGGAAAAGGAGCCTCTTGATAAGGACGTGGCCTTAGATGAAACTGAACCAGCGGAAACGGGAGTATTAAAAACCCAGCTGGCTTTGGCTTCACAGGAAAAGCAGATGAAAGCTGTAGAAGAATCTCGTAGACCCAATACCAAGATTGAATTGGCTCAAGAGGAACCAGAAAAACCAGCTCCAACTCCTGTTCCTTCTCCGCAAAAGGTGGCTAGTCCTGCGCCTGCGCCTCCTCCACGGAGAGTACCGCGCTCTGCACCACGCCCGGTAGCTGCTAGACCTGTACCACGTCCAACTCCTCCTGTGGCACCTCCGACTCCTGCTTTTTCTAAACCTGTGGCAGCGCCATCTCCTTCTCCCCATCCGCAGCCGACTGTTGCTGAGACTCCTGTTGCTCCAATGGAGCAATGGCTGACTTTATCAAGTTTAGGGAGTTACGGGTCTAGTTTTCAGATTGAAGAGGCAGCAGCAGAAGTTGAAGCAGCGGCACAGCAGAGTACTTCACCACCAATAGCCACAAATCAAATGCCAAGGGCAACAATTGCCTCCACTTTTGAACAAAAAGCCGGGGAGCTTCCGGTTCAGGAGGAGAATTCTTTATCAGCATCTCGGTCAAAAACTTCCTCCCCTGCTACTCTTCTCCCTCCACCCCAAGAGCCTCCAGCTCAAATCAATCCAGCAGAAGAAGCCAGCATTCTTAACGGTACGCCTATTCAGCGACTTCGGGTCGGTCAACAGGTTTCGGCTCAGTTGGTGACCCCAATTATTTGGGCAGGAGAGGGTGATTCGTCTGAATCAGGGCCCGATGAGCGCTTTGTGGTGCAGCTGGAGCAACCTCTAACGGATGAGGAGGGACAGGAGTTATTAGCAGCAGGGACAAATGTCGTATTTGTCTGCCGTCTGGTTCACGAAAGTGGCTTGGTCATTAGTGAAGCGATCGCATTAATCACAGACGGAACTGAATACACTCTCCCTCCTGGCGCTATCAGTATCCGAGGGTATGATGGGCAACCCTTGGTAGCTGATTACTGGGATGATGGCGGGTCACAAATTGCCAGAAGAGACAGAACGGCGTTTTTATTCGGCGCTTTTTCTAAGGTAGGAGAAGTCCTAAATCGACCGGATACTCAGCAATCAACTACTTCTAATAGTTCTGGGTTTAGCCAATCTACGACTACTACTACCAGCGGAGAGCCAAATATTCTCGGAGCGGTTTTAGAAGGAGGCTTTACGCCTCTAGCTCAACAAATTCTGCAGCGGAATGAGGAAGCAACGCAGGAGCTTTTGAATCGTCCAAAGCTTTGGTACGTCCAGGCGGGAGCCAGGGTGCAGGTATTCGTAAATCAGTCTTTTGAACTCTAAGCAAAGCTTTATGAAAAGGCTAATTTTTACCCTTGGTTTAACTAATCTAATCGCTTTAGGCAGCCTGTTTACTCCCCCCGCGTTGGGAGAAGCATTTGGGATGGATGGGGATAAAAATTCCCCCCACCTCCCTACCTCCTCACCTCCCCATCCTCTCTGGTTATTAAGTAGTGCCGTGCGACGGGTGACGGTATCGCAATCCCACTCAACATCTACCCCTCAAGATGAGCCAATCTTAATCGAATTAGCTCCTGGGTATGGGGTGAATATTAGTTTCATTCCTACGGGGGAAGTGATTGAAAAGGTTTGGTTAGATAACCCTTCCTTTGTCACCTTGGATGTCGATGGTTGCCTGTCCGGTTTGGGTGAAGGGGACTGTGAACGAAATGAGGCAACAGTTGTTCATTTGCGCCGGATTGAGCGACTCGAAATTCCCGGTTTGCTCCCAACAGATAGCACTCTGCTAACGGTCGTTACCCGCTCTTCAACTGGACGGCAGTTCTATTTATTCCAGGTAGCGCTTGCTCAAAGTCCGAACCATTTGGTGATTGAGTTTGCTCCCCCTTCAGTGAAGCCCGACTGGATTCTCATCGAAGCTATCTCCCAGGGAGTGCAAAGGGCATTAACTGAAAATCTTTTATCTGGTGGTTCTCCATTGCAAGGACGTTTAGAGAATTTTATCAACCTATTGCGTTCGGGTGTTGAATTGTCCACCGCAGCAAGGGAAGCGGGTATTTCGATGGCATTGGTTGAGCGGTTGCAGGCGATGGGTAACTACATCAATCCTGCCACCTTACTAGAAACAAATTTAGTTGATCAAGTTGATGAGGCAGAAAAATGAAAAAGTGGTTTGAGCGAATCTATTGGTTATTGACTGAAAAGCACAAGGAAGACAAGGTGGCAAGCCCAACACGGAGATGTCTAGCTCCCCATCCCCTTGTCCTCTTCTTGACAGGGCTAGGTCTGTCTTTGGCTCTCTCTGGGTTCTTGATTGGCGGTACGCTGGGGCCCTCAGCTGCTAGTACTCAGCCAATTCCAACCACCGTTTGGGAGGATACCCAGTTACCTGACTGGAACCAAATTTCCTTTGGCTCTCTTCCAGGAATTTCTCAGAGCGGCTCATTTCAGGCTACTGCTGACGTTATTCAACAAATAGGGTACGACCCTTCCCGCGATTGGGGAGCTGGTCAAACTCCTGACCAGTATATGAAGCTGGGAGATTTTCAGACCTCTTTTGAGCTACAGAATTTTACTCTAGATGAAATTGCGTCCTTGGTGGAATTGGATTTAGGGAATTTCTCTTTGGCTGACTTTGGACCAATGCTCGACCAAAGTTTAGGCAGCTTGGTTGAGGCAATTCCCGAACTGCAAGGGATGGTAATTGAGGCAGTACAGCCAGTGTTAGACCTGCTTTCTACTAACCTGACATCTGCTTTCGACCCCACTCAAACCATTGGGGAATTCCTAGAGAACTCTCCCCACTTGGGCAATCTTGAGTTCGCTTCTATTCCCCTAGATGGGTATAGTCTGGATGCAATTCCGGGGTTAGATGTTACCCAAATTGGCTTCTTTGAGAATTGGCAGAATTCAAGGATTGAGCAGATTCCGGGATTGTCAGAGGTTCCCTTCTCCCAATTTTCTGGTGGCGTTACTGCTGCTGGAGCGGATGTAGGGATTGTGGATATCGCTTTTGGAGCAGCCGAACAAAACCGTGAGCGTACAATTTCTGGCAGTGATGTCGAGGGGTTTAGTGTACCATGTGAAACTGAATGTGCTCACGTTGAACTTTCAGGTAGTGCCAAGGTAAAAGGTCGGCAGTGGATCAGTGGCAAGTACCAGGAAGTCAGAGGAGGGAAAGGAGTCTTAGCTTCGGTCAATGGTGGCATGGAACCCACTGGTCGCCATCCCTTTGGTGAAGCATTCAAGGTGGTAGTTTGGGACATTTCCGAAACAGAAGGCAGTGTAGACACAGCCCTATTTTTCCGCATTTGCGTCCGTAACTCCTTCGTGGATTTAGGTTGTACTCCCTACTACCTGGGACCAATTCCCTGGATGAGTTACCGAGAAGGCACCCTCGACACGATGTTCTTGGGAGCCGTTGATAGTAGTCCCAGCAGCAGTAGCTCTCCTTCAACACCAACTGGGGTCAATAGTCCTGCGGCTCAAAGCACCTTTGGACAGACTAAGACTTCCTTTGTCGGAGATTGCCAGAATTCATCCCACGGTGTGGTGCTAGATGCCCTTAGCGAGGCGCTCTCAGGGATTGAAGGTAATTCTGATTCCGTTGGGGCGTGGACATGCGACAGCGCCGGAAATTGTGGGCGGGGTCTAGGAACTCAGCAATTGATGTCTTATCGCTCCGATGTGCGATCGCTTATTAGTAGCAAAGGGGGCGAAGACTTTCTAGCCAAAGTTGATAGCGGTTCTGCAATTAGTGGCGAGGAAATGCTTTTGTACTTCCCTCCCAGCGACCAGGATGCCCTTTTCCAGGAGGATATGAAGGGTTTGCTTGAGCAAGCTGCTAACCAAATTGACCCAACAACGGGGCAATTGTTTACAGGCAATCGGTTAGTTGAACGGGCGGCTCAGATGCATTTTGGTGGAGCCGCGATTCCCATTGATGCCTCCTTTACTGATGTGCATCAGAAGCTGACGGTTAAGAGCTATGGCGAAAAAGCGGCTGGTTTTTATCAGCAGTCTTTGTCTTCTCTGGGCTGTTTTGGTAATAGGTAAGGAGAGTGTGGGGAGAGGGGGAAGAGAGGGGAGTGTGGGGAGATAGGGAGGTGTGGGAAGATTGAGGGGAGAGCGCGATCGCAATTAAGGCAATCAAAGATGATGGGAGAAGTAGGGAAAAAGTATTTTAGAACTCATGAGGATTTAGCCATTTATCAATTGGCATTTGAGGCAGCGATGCAAATCTTTGAATGTTCTAAACAGTTCCCAATTGAAGAAAAATATTCATTAACTGACCAAATTCGTCGCTCTTCTCGCTCAGTCTGCGCTAATTTAGCAGAGGCTTGGAGAAAACGCCGATATCAAGCAGCTTTTGTGGCTAAACTGAATGATTGTGAGGCAGAGGCAGCAGAAACTCAAGTTTGGTTAAAGTTTGCTGTGAAATGTCAGTATCTTCCGATTGAACAAGGAAGAGAACTTTACGGAAGTTACAATCAAGTTCTTAGTGGGTTAGTAAAGATGATTACCCATCCAGATGATTGGTTACTCGATTAACTCCCCACACTTCCCACACTCCCCACACCTCCCCATCTCTCTTCCGTCTCCACACTCCTCATTCGCCCATTTTTCAACTTAGTTTTATTCTGATTTGTCTTTCTATTCTTCCTATGTTAAAGCAATTTAAGCAGTTGTTATTGCGACAAAGAAAGCGGCGTTTTTATTGGGTTATTGGGGGTATTTCTCTGTTTGTTGGTATAGTTTTTTGTTTGTTGATGTTGCTGCCTAAATCCACACCGACAGCAGGTTGGCAACCAGCAAAACAAGTGGTTAGGGATAAAGAACTGCTGGAGAAAGTATTGAAGGAAAACACTGTCAATCTAGATTACTCTCTAGCCATAGAGAATGTCTTAGTTTTCAAACAAGGAAAGCTTTACCTTTTTGATTTTAATCATCCCGCCCTTTGCGGGCAGGCTGGTTGTTTATACGCTGCTTACACCGAGGCAGGCGAGCGGGTATTGAGTTTATTGCTCAATCCTGAGCTGCCTGAAGGAATTGAATTGTTAAGTGTTCCTGACAGAGAACGCAATAAATTACCTTGTCTTCTAGTCAATCAGCTCACAACGGAAAATCAGATTCTTCAGTCACTTTATTGCTATGAAAATGGAGCCAAGCTTGTCCAAGTCAACCAGTCAATTATCGACTGAACTGACTCATGATCAAAGTTCGGTAATAATTGCTCAGTCATCAACGCTACCTGAGCTAAACTCTGATAATATTGTCAACTTTCTAAAATCTCCAAATGGTTTGATGCTAGTCGGAGCTTTTGTTGGCATTGGTCTGCTGCTTTTATTCAGTGGAGAAAAGAAGGGGAAGATCGCCACTGGTTACTGGGGAGGTGTCAAAGAAAAGAAGACTGCTAAGAAGAAAGCCAAAAAGCAGATACAGCAGCCTGTACGGAATTCTGTTGCGCTCTATATTGGCACTCCTGCTGATATTATCAAGCGCCTCAATGCTGATTGGTATCAACGGGGTTTGATTAAAGAGATTCCCAAAGAATCTAGCTTTAACCCCTTCAAAAAATCCTCACCAACTCTATATATTCCTGACGCTCAAAGGGGTATTGCCGCTATTGGTGCGGCGGGTTCTGGGAAAACTTTTTCCGTCATTGACCCTTTGATTCGTTCAGCATTGGATCAGGGATTTCCCGCAATAATTTATGATTTCAAATACCCAGCACAGACTAAGCGTTCAGTAGCTTATGCTTTGAAGCGAGGTTACAAGGTGCGGGTTTTTGCGCCTGGATTCCCTGAATCTGATATTTGCAACCCCCTGGACTTACTCAAAAACGAAGAGGATGCGATCGCAGCAGGTCAGTTGGCGCAGGTAATTAATCGTAACACTGACCGCAGTGGCGGTAAAGCTGGTGGGGATAAGTTTTTCGAGGAAGCTGGGGACAGCTTGGTTGAAGGAATTTTTCTGGTCACTAAGGCAGTCGCCACCCTCACAGGCGATAATCAGTACGGCGATTTGATGATGGCCCAAGCAATCTTGAGCTTAACTGACCTAGCGAAGCGTTTAGAGGTGGCTTCCTATGAAAAGCTCAATGTTTGGACATCAAGACCCCTCTCTCAGCTAATCAGTGTCAAAGATTCCGAAAAAACTGTTTCTGGGATTGTGGGTACAGCGCAGCGGGTGTTCCAGCGGTTTCTGAAGAAGGATTTCGTCGGAGCCTTTTGTGGTCAGACGACCTTGCCACTGGATTTAGATGGTAAGCAGCTAATCGTTTTCGGACTGGATCGCAACAACCGCGATATTGTTGGGCCACTGTTGGCAGCAATTTTGCACATGGTTGTTACCCGCAATGTGTCCCGCACGATACCCAGGAAAGACCCTCTGGTAGTGGCTCTCGACGAACTGCCAACCCTGTATCTGCCAGCCTTAGTGAATTGGCTCAACGAGAATAGAGAGGACGGCTTTTGCGGGATTTTGGGTTACCAGAATGTTGGTCAGCTAGAGAAAGCTTACGGCAAAGAGTTGACCCGCGCCATCATTGGCGGTACTGGTAGCAAGTTTATCTTCAACCCCCAAGACCCAGACTCAGCGAAGTTTTTTGCCGATTTTCTCGGAGAGATGGAGATTGAGTTTAAGTCCAAATCCAAGAGTATGGGTAAGGGAGGCGGTTCTCGTTCGTTGTCGGAGCACCATCAGAAGCGTCACCTGCTCGAACCAGCGCAGTTTGGCAAGATGGGCACTGGTAGAGCAGTGATAATCAATCCGGCTTACCGCCGAGGGAATGAATCTTATGTTCCTTTGCTTCAGAAAATAAAGATTCCCTCGGCTGATATTGCTGAGCAAGAATGGGCAGAGCGTCAATGGGAAAGGATTCAAAAACTACTGATTAAAAATAATGGTTCAGGTGTTTCAGATCAGGAGCGTTCCCGTCAATTTGATGAGCGCAGGTCATTAGCAGAAAAGCTATTCCCTTTGCCGACAGATCAGCCTGTGCCACCTGCTAATAGTATTAGCAATATTTTTTGAGAGTGATGGCGATAATTTAGAATTTAGAATTTAGAATTTAGAATTTAGAATTTAGAATTGCTGAAATTGGGTTTTAGCTATGGCATAACAAGGTGTTAATAGTGATTTATCGAGATTTATAAGGAGTAAAAGTGTAACCAAAAAATGCTTGATTTTTTAGGGCTTTGCCATTCTCACAGAGTATTTATAATTTTGAATGAAAAGACGATGTTTTCTGAAGACAAAGAATCAGACTGGAATGGATTAATTGAAGATATTGCCGGATTGCCAGATTTCCCTCCTGACTATTCTCCCAACGTCATTGAGATGTTTGACCAGCAAGGATTGCTAGCTGGAATGGTATCTGGACAGATAGTTTATGAATGTCAGCGAGAGAGTAGTCAACCAAGTGAATATGTGGCTTGGTATTTTGACGGACAGTTGGCTTTGTTTTGTGTGAAAGGCAATATTCTGATTAACCGGATGAATTTGATGGTGATCGGAGCTTCTATTGTTGATAGTTGGGAGGGATAGAAATATGGCAGAGGTGACTCCTGTTTCAGAAGCTCATGCCAGCGCTTTTCAACAAATGTACCAGCAAATATTTGAAGCGTGGCTGAGGCAATCTTTAGTTAACGATAAAGATTGGAATAGACATAAGGATAAGGATGATAGTCAAGAACAAAAGTCAGAAATTCGGATTACTGATGGAGATAAACTTGTCTATGGTAGAGAAGGAGAAAAGTTCGTCAATGAGCTAACGCCAGAGCTGATTGGTCAGTTAGGGGTGATGAAAGAAACTCCTGTAGGAGAACAAGTCCCTGGTGCGGCTTCTTTAAAACTGGAGGTGGACGGAAAAGTTGTTTTACAGTCTGACTCGGAAGGGAAAATTGTGGTTAATTCTCTGCTAGAGCGACAAGGAGTAGTGTCTGACCAAAGAGAAAGTGATGTCAAGGACGTAGAGACACAGAGACAGGGGAACACAGGGACAGTCAAGCCACCCCACGTCCGATCTGGGGGATTAGAGGCAGTGCAGCGATCGCTCCATGAGTTGAACGATAGTCCCCTCAAGCAATTCTTGCAAGGGTATGTCAATGAGATGCAGACTCTCCAGCAACAATCGGCTCAGCACCAGCAGCAAATTGCTGAGTTGGTACGCGGCAGAGTTGAGCAGCCAAAGGAGCTGAATTGGTGGCAGCGGATGACGGGGAAGGCAGGGCAGGCAGTTTCGGCACTGAGGGAACAAGTACGCTTTATCAAGACAGCTAGTAGCCTCAAAACCCTGTTTCATTCTCAGGTTGAGCCTCCTGGGAGGACTTATCAGGCAGCCGGTTACACGATTGCTCGCCAAGGACGTTCTTATACTTTGAGCGATACTCAAGGCAACCCGTTAATGCAGTTTCGCTCAACGCCAATGGGAGTTCGTGTTGAGGGGGATGTTCAACTCAAGCCAGAGCAATATCAAGAAATCGCTTTGGTGAGAGAGCAGCTGGCTCAGGGGGAACAACCCCAAGGGCAGTTCCAGCCATTAGGAGCGCAAGACGCCAACTATTTTGCCCGCGTTAATCGGATTGCTCAGGCTCTGACGCAGTATGCAGCCTCAACTGGACAGAAGAAGGTACAGGTTGACGGGGAGCTTTCCTACCGCTGGGTAGCTACGGCTGATGGTAAAGCCAGGATTGATGCCAAGGATGGGCGCGGTCCCCTGTTTGTCAAGGCAGGCGGACAGTTCCTTTCCCGAATGTCAGAGCGAGATTTGGTTCATTTTGAGCAAGCTTTACCTGTGCTACAGAGTAAATCTGCACCAGCAAAAACTGTCGGTAAGAGTGCTAAGGAGCAGACAGAAGCGCTTTCTTTATAGACACCATATCCTTCGGGGAAAAACGAAGGATAAAAATTGTTACCGATTCCCTACTTCACTATTCCAGAAAGATGGTCATACCAGAACTTGACACATTACTCAACTGCTATCGGGCTGTTTCTCTTGGATTGCCGTTGATTGAGCGGCAAAGTGTACTCAAGTCGATTGAATTCAACATCGCGGCTTCCTGGGAATTTCCGGTTTACCTGTGGAATTTGGCTACTAATGGGTACAGTCAGATTAAGTGGGATGAAACACAACAGAGATTTAATTTTTGTTCCCTGGTCAAATTTAAGAATAGAGACCCTTTCCAACAGGCGACTGATGCACTTGCCTTTTGCCACGATTATTCTCGGGAAGGGATATTTGTCCTGGAAAATGTACAGTCATTAATTAGTCAAGGAGTAAGTCGGTTCTGTGAACAAGAGGTTATATACTCCTGGTTGGTCAATACAGTTTATCAGTTGGGTGTCAGTGAAAATAAGTATCTAATTTTACTGGATACCAATGAAGTCGAGTTGTCCCGTGTTTTGAGTGGGATTATTCCTTCAGTCTACCAGCCTCTTCCTGGGTTATCTGAGGTGATTGAGCTATTGAAGGAGATTTTGCCAGCAACCGGAGTGTCGGTAGAGAAAATAGAGCAGGAGCTATCTGGAGCTGTTTCAGGTCTGACTGTAGAAGAAATTAAGATGGGGGTACGACTGGCTGTTCGTCGAGGTCAGGGCGATAATTTAGTTGATGCTCTGTTGGACTATAAAATTGGGCGGTTACAAGGGTTGGGTTTGGATTTTATTCCCAAGCCTCATGTTACTGATTTTGGGGGATTAGATCGACTTAAGCAGGGTCTTGTTGGAGTGCAGGCTGACTTTTCACCCCTGGCGCGGACACATAATATCCCTCTTCCCAAAGGTTGGTTGTTAGTGGGTCCGCCAGGAACAGGCAAAACCTTTGCTGCTACTGTGTGCGCTCGCTATTTGGGATTTCCTTTGATTAGCGTCGGAGTGGATGCAGTGATGGCTGGAGGTGCGGCTTATCTCAAGCGTCTGCTACGCCGGATTGAAGCCACCTCGCCAGCGGTCTGTTATTTTGATGAATTTGATAAGTTTTTCATGGCTAACAAGGTTACAGGGGAGGATAGTAAATCGAAGCAGGTATTGGGTGTATTACTGACTTGGCTTCAGGAGAAGCGGACACCCACGTTTGTCATTGCGACTCTCAATCGGCTTGATGCACTTCCTCCTGAATTAACTCGTGCGGGTAGGTTTGACAAGATTTATTATGTTGGTTTTCCCCAAGCTAATGAGCGCAAAGAGATTTTTCAGCTCCATGCTTCCCGCTTTGATCCGCGCTACCTTTCAGGCGATGATCCACTCACAGAAAGTGAATGGAAGATTCTGTTGGGGAAAACTCAAAACTGTACGGGAGCGGAAATTCGCTTGATGGTAGAGTCAGCAGCGCGAAAGCTGTTTCATGAAGGGCTTCCCCTTGCGATCGGTTTGCCAGAATTGTTACAACAGCGGGAGGTAATGGTTCCGCTTTATGTACGGGATACTGAACGAGTGTTGGCGATGGAGAACCGGGCTAAGTATGTTAGTGAGCCAGCTTCTTCTCCTGATCTGAGTGTGTATGCTCCGCCGCTGACTTCTTACTGGGGGGATTGAATGAAAGCAGCGCCCCTGGTGAAGTAAGGTGAAGGAGGCGATCGCCACACTAAATGCTTACTGTGGAGCTACTGACGCCTTTGGCTCGACTCTGGAAAAAGTGGGGCGAAAAGTTGTTGTAATAGCATAGGTTAGGCTAGAATCCGACCAGATAAAGTTATTGAACCAGGGTAACGCTTTAAGCGAGTTCAAACTCAGGGCTGTTAGGGTTTGTTAGCAAGGTCAATAGTGTAAAGAATTTTTACGGAAAACAAGATTCTGCATAAGAGGAAGAATTGAGTCCTGAGTCATAGGTAGTAAGTCAAAATCACAGATTTTGCCGTTGGCAGATACGTTCTAGTTCAACGTGATGATTAATTCCTGTGAGGGGTAAGTTGGTGTTCAATCGCCCAAGCCAATCAACCACAAGTCAAGCCACCGAAGCTGAGCAAAATTATTTCTCTCCACCAACTGCTGTATCCTTACCCAAGGGGGGAGGCGCAATCAAAGGTATGGGTGAGAAGTTTGCCGCGAATCCCGTGACAGGAACTGGCTCCATGACTGTACCCATTGCCGTCAGTCCCGGTCGTTCTGGGTTTGCTCCACAGCTTTCGCTGGCTTATGATTCGGGTGCTGGTAATGGCATATTTGGTTTGGGTTGGAACTTATCACTCCCTTCCATTACGCGCAAGACGGATAAAGGCTTACCTCGCTACTGGGATACAGAAGAATCCGATGTGTTCATTCTGTCGGGAGCCGAAGATTTGGTTCCGGTCTTGAATGCTGAGGGTGCGATCGCTGAAACTGTGCGCGAGGGATATCGCATTCGCCAATACCGTCCCCGCATTGAAGGACTGTTCGCCCGGATTGAACGTTGGACTGCGGTGGATTCTGGCGAAACCCACTGGCGCTCCATCTCCAAAGACAATGTCACAACATTGTATGGCAAAACTACTGAAAGCCGCATTGCCGATTCTGACGCTCCAACACGCATCTTTAGCTGGCTGATTTGCGAAAGTTACGATGATAAGGGAAATGCTATCCGCTACAGCTACAAGCCCGAAGACTCTCAGGGTATCAATACATCCCAGGTTCACGAACGCAACCGCACCCCAGAAAGCCGTTCTGCCAACCGCTACCTAAAGCGAATTAAATATGGGAATCGGATTTCCCAGCTGGTGCAGCCTGACCTGACCGAGGCAGATTGGCTGTTTGAGGTGGTCTTTGACTATGGAGAACACGATCAGAGCAATCCCACTCCTGATGACCCAAGTGTTTGGTCTGTTCGCAACGAGCCGTTTTCCTCCTATCGAGCAGGTTTTGAAGTGCGTACCTACCGCCTCTGTCAACGAGTGCTAATGTTCCATCACTTCCCAGAAAAAGCAGGAGTTGGAGAGGATTGTTTGGTGCGCTCAACAGACTTCACCTATTCCGATGAGGAAAATCCTACAGATACTCGGAATCCGATTTATTCCAAACTGATTTCAGTTTCTCACAAAGGTTACAAACAGAACTCAGAAGGGGGTTATATTTATAAATCCTTACCTCCGTTGGAATTTACCTACAGCGAACCTGAGATTGATGAAACCGTGCGGGACGTTGACCCCGACAGTTTGGAGAATTTGCCTCAAGGATTGGATGGTGCGAATTATCAGTGGGTAGATTTGGATGGGGAAGGTTTATCTGGAATTCTAACTGAGCAAGGAAACAGCTGGTTCTATAAGCGCAATCTCAGCCCGATTAATACCGTACAAAGTAACGGTACACAACAGATTGAGGCTCGGTTCGCCCCGGTTGAATTAGTTGCCAGTCAGCCAGCAACGGCTTTGGCAGATGGTGCTCAGTTTCTTGACCTTGCAGGGGACGGACAACTGGATCTGGTTGCGCTTCGCAGTTTGACACCGGGATTTTACGAACGGACTTCAACGCAAGGATGGGAATCATTTATCCCTTTTAAATCTCTACCCGTATTGGATTGGAATAATCCGAATTTAAAGTTTATCGACCTCAACGGGGACGGACACAGCGATATTCTGATAACCGAAGAGGAGTGCTTTGTCTGGCATCCTTCCCTAGCGGAAGATGGTTTTGGTGCGGCAGAGCGATCGCGCCAGCCTTGGGATGAGGAAAAGGGACCACGCATTATCTTTGCTGATAGTACCCAGTCCATTTACTTGGCAGATATGTCGGGAGATGGACTGACCGATATTGTGCGGATTCGCAATGGGGAAGTGTGTTACTGGCCCAATCTGGGATACGGGCGGTTTGGGGCGAAGGTGACAATGGATAATTCGCCTTGGTTTGATGCACCTGATATCTTTGACCAGCGGCGCATCCAGTTGGCAGATATTGATGGTTCTGGTACAACCGATATTCTTTACCTGAGTAGCAATGGCGTTCAGGTTTACTTCAATCAGTCGGGGAATAGTTGGTCAGAAAAGCGAGTATTGCGAAATTTTCCGGCAATTAATAATGTGGTATCGGTAACAGCAATTGACCTGTTAGGAAACGGAACAGCTTGTTTGGTTTGGTCTTCTCCTCTGCCTAGTAATGGTCGTCGTGTGATGCACTACGTTGATTTAATGGGTGGGCAAAAACCTCATTTATTAATCAAAACGGTGAACAATTTAGGTGCAGAAACTACCGTCCAGTATGCACCTTCTACTAAGTTTTATTTGCAAGACAAATTTGTGGGTAAACCTTGGATTACCAAAATCCCATTTCCGGTGCATGTGGTAGAAAAGGTTACGATTTTTGATAAATGGCGACAGACCCGTTTCACTTCCACCTATAGCTACCACCACGGATATTTTGATGGCGTGGAACGAGAGTTTCGGGGCTTTGGACGGGTCGAACAAACTGATGTGGAAGATTTTGGCACTTTTGCGGCAGGAAATACGGCGAGTCCCTACATCAGCGATGACCAAACACTTTACCAACCTCCAGTTAAGACCATTACCTGGTTTCATACCGGAGCATTTTTAGACCGGGAGCATATCCTCTCCCAGTTTGCCGATGAATATTTTCCTCACTGGTTTGAGGTACTGAATCCTGATGAAACAAACGTCTTGGGTAATTTTCAAGAGAATATTCTGCCTGAACCAGATCTCGCTAGTGAAAACCTCAGTGCCGCAGAATGGCGGGAAGCATTGCGGGCTTGCAAGGGCATGATGTTGCGGCAGGAGGTGTACGAGTTAGATGTAGATGCTCTGGAGCAAGGTGAAGAACGAAAAGTTAAGCTGTTTTCGACGGCATTCCACAACTGCCACATTCAGCGTCTCCAACCTCGTGGTATCAATCGCCATGCAGTTTTTCTAGTAACTGAAAGTGAGGCAATTACCTATCACTACGAACTAGACTTACAACCAGCTTCTCTCCAGCCCGATCCTCGTATTGCTCACACGCTGAATTTAAGAATTGATGAATACGGTAATGTGCTGGAATCGGTAGCAGTAGCCTATCCTCGCATCGGACAGCAGGAGGACGAAACGCTTCCAGAGGGGGCAGAAGCACTAATTAATCAGGTACAGCAGGAACGCCATCTGGTATATACGGAAAATCGCTTCACTAATGATGCGATAAGCCCAGAGGGCATGAGCTTCGCGATCGCAGATGACTACTACCGTTTGCGTTTGTCCTGTGAGGTTAAAACCTATGAACTGACAGGCATTGCACCCGCAGAAGGTTTTTATTATACCCTAGAAGAGTTACGGCAGGCAGACATTGCGAATACGGTATCAGAAATTCCTTACCATATTTTTCCTAATGGCACAACTCCCCAGAAGCGGTTAGTTGAGTGGGTACGGATGCTGTATTTCAGCGATGACTTACAAACATCATTACCCTGGGGAGAATTGAACCATCTGGGTTTGCCCTACGAAAATTATAAGTTAGCACTGACGAATGAATTACTGGATGCTGTCTTCGAGCCGGAACACCTGACACCAGAAGTCCGTGACAATTTGGATAACGCTGACTTAAGCGGCTATCTGAGTGGGACAACCCTGGCAGAACGCTTTCCGGATATGGACACCAGCGGTCAGTATTGGATTCGTTCGGGTATTGCTG
>JGI12316J15310_10000257_pt2 | contig 33428 bp, 31 predicted proteins | sample MarCyaLeptolynsp_FD_15310 | JGI IMG/M metagenome (IMG submission 15310)
TAGGCTTCAATGCTGGCTTGACTACTATGATACTTCTGGCAGATGACAGAAAAGGGGCAATCGCTTTTATTGCCACTGTGCTGGCTAATGACGAGTGCAACATTGCTTCTATGTCAGTGAATAGAAAAGGTAAAAATGATAAGGCGTGTCATGTGATAGAGATGGACTCTAAACCACCGACCGTCACTGTAGATTACTTAAAACATTTGGATTGGATTAGAGAGGTCATATTTATTCCAGACATCGATTTTTAAAACGTAAACATGAAATTCAAACAAAAACTCTATTTCGGCTTGATGCTCCTTTTTATGGGAAATCTGGCCATAGGTCAAAGCCCAAAGACAGAATGGACACTAGAAGAATGTGTCAGTTACGCCTGGGAGAATAACCTGACCATCAGGAATAATCAGCTGACGCAGCTGCAAAATGAGATTGCCGTTAAGCAATCCAAATTTGCTCGCCTACCAAATTTGAGTGCTGGTGGAGGCGTTGGTAAATCTTTTGGACGTACAATTGACCCAGTATCAAACTCCTTTATAAGTCAGGATATTCTCTCAGGAAGCCTTTCCGCTAACTCAAATGTGACAGTTTATCAGGGAGGGATTCTTCAAAATACGATTAGGCAGAATGAGTTGAACCTTCAGGCCAGTGAGTTTGACCTACAAAAAGCGAAGAATGACATTGGTTTGAGCGTAGCAACAAATTTCTTGAATGTGCTCTTGAATAGAGAGCAACTAGAAAATGCCAAATTCCAATTAGAAGTAACTAAAAACCAGCTGGATAGGACTAAAAAACTGGTTGAGGCCGGTTCTTTACCTTTAACCAATCAATTGGACCTTGAGTCTCAAAATGCCTCCAACGAAGTACAAGTTGTGACAGCTGAGAATAACTTAAGTCTTGCAATGCTAAACCTCAAGCAGTCCATGCAAATGCCGGCAGATCAAGATTTAGATATTGTCGCGCCTAGTGATTTGTCAGTTGAGGATGTTGCCATGACATTGGAGACGCCTTCACAAGTTTTCAATGTAGCCGTTGAAAATCAGCCCGAAGTCAAAAGTGCTGAATTAGGTATAAAGAGTAATGACATAGGCGAGAAAATCGCACGGGGTGCATTTCTGCCATCTTTGAGTATATCCGGAAGTATTTCTACTAACTATTCTGATCGTGCACAACAGCTTTTGGGGAGTCAACTGATTACAATTCCGGCACGAGATGTAGGCTTTGTACAGGGAACTGGCGATAGAGTGTTTTTGGATGCATCTCAGGAGACTGTTCCCATCTTTAGCGATAACTATAGCACTTTTGACCAGTTCAATGATAACCTTGGCCAATCAGTGAGAGTAAACTTGAACGTCCCAATATTTAGCAGGCTTTCGAATACCTCAAACCTGCAGCGTGCAAAGATTAATAAACAACGCGCTGAAATTACTGCTCAGAATGTCAAGAATCAATTGAGACAGTCTATAGAAACAGCATACAATAATGCTGTTGCAGGCTTGAAGTCTTATGAGGCAACAGGAAAAAGGGTGACGGCCTTGGAAGAGTCTTTTAGAGCCACAGAGCAACGATACAATGTTGGAGACGTAAACTTTGTTGACTACCAAGTGGCCAGTAATAATTTATTTGCGGCTAGAACTGATTTAGTTCGGGCCAAATACGAATACATTTTTAGAGTAAAGATTTTAGATTTTTATTTAGGTAACCCAATTACATTAGATTAAGAAGATGACTAAGAAGAAAAAAGGATCAAATAAGATCGTTTGGATATTACTTGTGCTAGTAGTTCTAGTATTAGTGTTTGCCATTGTAGGAAAACAGGCTGGCGTTATTGGTGGAGAAAAGACCATAAAGGTTGAGTTTGCTGAGGCAAGTAGAGCAACCATTGTGGAAAAAGTTACTGCCTCAGGAGTTGTTCAGCCAGTGACGGAAATTGCCATCAGCCCAGACGTGGCCGGTGAAATAATCGAGCTTAATGTTGAAGAAGGTGATGATGTAATTGAGGGTATGATTTTGGTAAAAATCCGACCTGATAATCTTCAGTCCGTATTGGATAGAACTAAGGCAAACTTGAACCAGCAAAAGGCTAACCTTGCCTCCTCAAGAGCTAATAAGTTTAGAAGTGAGGCGCAACTGAAGCAAGCAGAATTGGCATTTAAGAGATCAGAACAGCTGAGAAAAGAGAACGTAATTTCAGATGCTGACTATGAAACAGCCAAGGCTAACTACGAAGTGGCTAAGTTTAACTTGGATGCCGCTGAGCAAAGCGTTAAAGCAGCAGAATTTATCATCAAGTCAAGTGAAGCTTCTGTTGATGAAGCAGAGGAGAACGTACGATTAACAACAGTGAGAGCCCCTGCGACTGGGACTATTTCTAAGCTGGATGTTGAACAAGGTGAGCGTGTTGTAGGAACGCAGCAAATGGCTGGTACTGAAATGATGAGACTTGCGGATTTAAATCAAATGGAAGTTCAGGTGGATGTTAACGAGAATGATATCATTCGGGTTAACGAGGGGGATACCGCAATTATTGATGTGGATTCTTACACCTCAATGGACAAAAAGTTCAAGGGTATTGTGACGGCAATTGCCAACACTGCGAACCCGAAGACTTCAGCAGACGCAGTGACCGAGTTCAAAGTTGAGATCAGAATTTTAAATGACAGTTTCAATGATTTGCTATCTGAGATCCAAGGCCCTTCTCCGTTCCGGCCAGGAATGACAGCGAGTGTTGAGATAATCACTACTACTAAGTCAAATGTGTTATCTGTGCCTCTAGCTGCGGTTACAACTAGAAACCCTAAGCTAGCCAAGAATCAGGAGGGCAATAGGTTCGGGGATGATGATGATAACAAACCGACAGTAACGAATACAAACGCCAAGCCAGAGGAGAAAGAAGATGTTAAAGAAGTTGTTTTCATCAATGATGGTGGTACTGCAAAAATGGTAGAAGTTAAAACAGGTATTAGCGATTACGACAATATTGAAATCCTTTCAGGACTCAATGAAGGAGATCAGGTGATATCAGGACCTTTCTTTGTCGTTTCTAAAAGGTTGAAAACAGGAGACTTGGTAGAAAAGACAGTCAGTAAAAAGCCGTTGGCGAGCACCAACTAGTTGATTCTACTAAGGAAAGAAACGAAGGGGCCTTGTGCCCCTTTTTTTATTTGAACTCTGATAGCTCCTTGTATAATCTATTGAGCGATAGACCCATGACGTTGTAGTAGTCACCTTCAATCTTGTTAATGCCCACCATTCCTATCCATTCTTGGATACCGTAAGCCCCAGCCTTGTCATAAGGCTTGTAATTATCAACATAGTACGAGATGGTGTCATTGTCGAGCACATCAAAACTGACTTTAGTGATCTCAGTGAAGCTAAGGAGTTTGTTAGTCGACCTTAAACAGATACCAGAAGCTACCTCGTGTGTTCGACCAGAGAGAGATTGGATCATAGATATGGCTTCGTCCCTGTTTTCAGCTTTACCCAGTATCTCAGAATCGATTACAACCGTAGTATCAGAGGTTATTAAGAGGACTCCTTCTTGAAGTTCGCCAAAAGCATCAGATTTCTTTCTTGACAAATATTCCGCTACATCTAAAGGTGCTAGGTCGGAAGGGTAGGTTTCATCAACCTCCTTTGTTTTTACCTCAAAGTCCAAGTTAAGACTTTTCAATAAAGCCTGTCTTCTGGGCGATTTAGAAGCCAGGATCAAACGGTAGTTCAAATTCATCATTCTTGATTGATCCAAATAAGTAGCCACAAATGACCTTAGGGTAAAAGTAGGTAGACTTTTGTGGAAGGGTATGACCTGAATAGCATACGTTTTTTACCGTTTCCATACTAATGTCCTGAGTGATAACCGCGAATTGCGCCTCCCCTTTAATTGTTTTGCTAAGACAGTTGGCAAAATTTCGCTCAAAGCTAATATTGGTTGAATTCCTCTGATCTTTGCCTAGAATTCCCAAACCCTTTTCAAGAATGAAATAGTGCATGACCGTCAGGTCTAGCTTCTTGATTACATCAGGAAAATTCCATTCGATATGATCAATAACTTCAGGTTTCAGCCGAACTTTGTAGGCCTCATCACCAAACAAAAGTCCAAATGCCCATGGTTTTCCCAAGATGATTTCAGTTACATCATTCGGATTTTCTAAAGGTTTGATTATAAAGTTGGGCTCGAGTCTCTCGAAAAATGTGGCTTTATCAAAGTTTTCTATTCCACTAATTAATCTATGTGTAGGCAATATTCTTAAGTCATCAGCTTCGCCATTTGTCAGGTACATTAAGTGATAATTATAGCCCTCTTTTCCTGTATGACCTCCTTGTGATGCCAACTCTTTTCGGTATAGGATAGAGCCTTCGAGTCGATGATGTCCATCTGCCAGAATGACTCTTTCCTTTCCAAGTTTGTCAACAAACTTCTGAATGACCTCTTTATCATGAATAACAGATAGAACATCGCGGACACCCTGGTAGTCCTCTGTTTCGTAGATTGGGTTGAGCATACTTTCATCCATATACTCCTCTAACTCAAAACTAGGGTCAAAGTACAGCCCATGTGTTGGACTGACATTGAGCTCTGTGGCACGAAGCACTTTAACCCTGTCAGATACTGAATGCGGCATTGTGTTCTCATGCCTTAAAATATCCGAATCCGGCTGACCCCAATCGGTAGCTTCAATAAAGCTCACGAATCCTTTTCTAACATAGTCCTTGTCACTGCCAGGAAGAGAAAAATGCTGGTAGTAGACATATATTCCAGGTAGTGGGTCTTGTTCTATTATCCTTTCAGCCTTCCATTTAGCAATGGTTTTATGGGCATCTTCAGCCGTTTCGCCATCTAAAGGGACACTGAGGTGAATACTGTTGTAGGGATTCTCGTAGAGCGCATCGCGTTGTTTTTGTGATATGACATCAAACAAAGGAGATGTTAAACTCCCAATCGAAGAGGACAACTCACGATTATATCTCCAGGCTTTTAAGGGGCGTATCTTGGCCATTAATTACTGTCTAGCTCTGAGTTTCCATTTGCTAATAGACTTATCATTTTTGGACGTTGTACCATTTGTTTTTTCATTGAACAGGTATGCTGCCAAAGCAATTGCCAGTTCTTCTTTTTCAGGATCATCATCGTCCAGAACATCAGGACTAAAGTATTTGTCGACAAACTTGGTGTCAAAATTCCCACTAATAAAGGCTTCATGCCTCAAGGCAAAATCACAAAAGTCTAATGTTGTCGCTACACCTGAGATCTGATACTCGTTAATGGCTCTCAACATTCTTAGTCGAGCTTGCTCTCTATTAGCACCATAAGTGATCAACTTGGAGATCATCGGATCATAGTAGATGGGGATTTCCATACCTTGTTCATAACCATCATCGACACGAACACCAGGGCCTTGAGGTAGTTTATATGTGTCTAAGGTACCAGTGTCTGGTAAGAAGTTTTCCCTTGGATTTTCAGCATAGACCCTTATTTCCATTGAGTGACCATTTATTCTAAGGTCTTCTTGTTTAAAGCTAATAGCTTTTCCTTCAGCAATATAGATCTGTTCTTTGACTAAATCCACTCCGGTAATTTCTTCAGTCACAGGATGTTCCACTTGAAGTCGGGTATTCATTTCTAGGAAGAAAAAATCGAGATTTTCATCCATTATGAACTCTACAGTTCCAGCGCCATAGTAGCCGCAAGCTTTGGCTACGCCAACTGCGGCTTCTCCCATTTGCTTTCTTTTCTCTGGAGTAATCACCGCAGAAGGGGCTTCCTCGATTACTTTCTGATGTCTCCTTTGAATAGAGCACTCTCTTTCAAAAAGATAAAGGATATTATCATGCTGATCGCCTAGCACTTGAATTTCAATGTGTCTTGGCGATCCGATATACTTTTCTACAAAAACAGATGGATCTCCAAAAGCCGATTGGGCTTCGCTCATGGCCCGTTGCATTTGGCTATCAAGTTCACCTGCATGCTCCACCACGCGCATTCCTTTTCCGCCCCCACCAGCACTGGCTTTTATTAAGACAGGATAGCCGATTTGTTCGGCAATAGTCTTTGCTTCATCAACTTCTTTCACCGCATGATTAACACCAGGTACCATTGGTATGTCATATGCTGAAACTGCATTTTTGGCAGCCAATTTATCGCCCATTACTTCTATTGCATGGGCAGAAGGGCCAATGAATATGATACCGTTATCCTCTACCTGCTTCGCGAAACTGGCGTTCTCTGATAAAAAGCCGTACCCCGGATGAATAGCATCGACATTAAGTTCTTTGCAAACATTTATTACTTTATCGGTTCTCAGGTATGAATCAGACGATGCAGGTGGCCCGACATTAACGGCTTCATCGGCATAGGCTACGTGGGGAGAGCTACTATCGGCATCACTGTATATGGCTACAGTCTTGATTCCCATTTCTTTAGCGGTACGCATTACACGAATGGCAATTTCTCCACGATTCGCAACGAGTATTTTATTAATCTTTCTTGAGGACATATCTCTTCTTAATAAGCATGCAATGCTAATTAATAATAATCATAATCAGAACCAATGAATGTGTTATATGTGCTCTAATTTTTGATAAATGGTGTATATAGTGTTACCTTCGCAACTTGTTTTAGCCAGTCTAAGACAACCAAAATTTAAAGACAAAAGAAGTTGGATTTATTTGAAAAGTTACTGACTAATCAAGGCCCTTTAGGGAAACACTCTGATGTATCTGAAGGATACTTTATGTTTCCTAAGCTTGAAGGTGAAATTGCACCTCGTATGAAGTTTATGGGTAAAGAAGTGTTGACCTGGAGTCTAAATAACTATTTAGGGCTGGGAAATCATCCTGAAGTGAGAAAGGCCGATGCACAGGCCGCTGCAGATTGGGGTATGGCTTACCCGATGGGTGCCAGAATGATGTCTGGAAATACCAAATATCACGAACAACTAGAGCAAGAACTTGCAGCATTCGTGAGCAAAGAGGCTGGTTTATTACTGAACTATGGTTACCAAGGCGTACTATCCATTATTGATGCTGTGGTAGATCGTAAGGACGTGATTGTTTATGATGCCGAATCTCACGCTTGTATTATTGATGGTGTTAGGCTACATATGGGTAAACGATTCGTTTTCCCACATAATGATATTGATAACTTAGAGAAGCAGCTTGAAAGAGCGACTAAACTGACCCAAGAGACAGGTGGAGGAATTCTGGTCATTACTGAAGGAGTCTTTGGGATGTCTGGTAACTTGGGTAAACTCAAGGAAATTGCCGCTCTAAAAGAAAAGTTTGAATTCAGATTGCTTGTTGACGATGCACATGGCTTTGGTACTGTTGGTGCTACAGGCGCAGGTGCAGGTGAGGAGTTAGGTTGTCAGGATGATATTGATATCTATTTCTCAACTTTTGCCAAGTCCATGGCAGCTATCGGAGCTTTTGTCGCAGGAGACAAGGAGATTATCAAGTTTTTGAAGTACAATCTACGTTCTCAAATCTTTGCCAAGTCTTTGCCTATGCCATTTGTTATTGGCGGTTTGAAAAGACTTGAGATGTTGAGAGATAACCCTGAGCATAAGAATAAGCTCTGGACTATTGTTAATGCACTTCAAAGTGGACTAAAAGAAAAAGGTTTTAGTATTGGAACTACTCAATCACCAGTTACTCCAGTGGTACTAAACGGTACAGTAGGAGAGGCTGCAGCCTTGAGTAAAGACCTTCGCGAAAATTTCGGAATCTTCTGTTCTGTGGTGATTTACCCAGTTGTTCCTAAAGGCACAATAATATTGAGATTAATCCCAACTGCATCACATTCTTTGGAAGATGTCGAAGAAACTATTGCAGCATTCGAGGCTATTAAAGGCAAGCTGAAGAGCGAAGAATATAAAAAAGAGGAAGTAGCACTTGCATTTGGTGAGTAAAATCAAAAAAAAGTGCCTTCACTGTTGATAATAGAACATTTTGCTTTATATTGCTGGCAGTTAGACATTATTATCAACAACCTTAAAACACGATAAATATGAGTCAATTTAGCAAAGTTCAAGATTTAGTAAATTCTTTAGAAGGCGATTTCGAAAAGTTCTATGACAAAGGAAATCAAGCTGCTGGTACTAGAGTAAGAAAAGGCATGCAAGAGCTTAAGAATCTAGCACAAGAAATTAGAATTGATGTTCAAAACATCAAGAACAGCTAAGAAACTAAAATCCAGATAAATGAGGCCTCGACTAGTCGAGGCCTTTTTTATGTCCTTGATTTGATTAATTCGGCTATTTGAGCCTTAAGGCTTGGGGAAGCTTCTACCAACGGAAGGCGCACCTGGCTATGACAGATACCTTTTTGGTGCAGTACTTCTTTGATCCCTACCGGATTACTTTCTGCATACATCAATGGATTGATACGTTCAAATGAAGCAGTAATCGTTTTTGATTTGTCGAAGTCACCTGCCAGTGCCGTTCGGGCTATTTCACTGAATTCTTTTGGAAACCCATTGGCCAAGACAGAAATAACGCCTATACCTCCTAATTCCACTATTTCTGTTGTCAGTAAATCATCACCTGAGGTCAGAAAGAAATCAGGCTCCATTCCTTCAACAATCTCACGAAATTGATCAAAATTCCCTGATGCCTCTTTAGTACCAATAATGTTGGAGTGTTTAGAGAGCGTTAGGGTTGTTTCTGCCGAGATGTTTGACATTGTCCTACCTGGGGCATTATAAAGGATAATGGGTAGGGGAGAATTGTCTGCCAAATATTCATAGTGAGCGACAATACCGGCTTGACTTGGTTTATTATAGTAGGGACTAATAGACAAGATTGCTTCTACACCATCCAGATCAGCGTCCTGAATGTCACGAGCTACTTGAGCTGTATTGTTTCCGCCAGCCCCATAAACGATGGGTAGTTTTTTGGGGTTGTTCTCTTTTACAAATTGAAGAATCTCAGCCTTCTCTTCAGCCGTAATCGTAGCCGATTCTCCTGTGGTACCAAGAACTACAAAGTAATCCACTGCTTGCCCTGTGTGTTCTAGTACTCTTGAAAGACCATCAAAATCAACCGAACCGTCTGGATGGAATGGTGTCACCAATGCCACTCCTGTGCCTTTAAATTTTTCCATTAGCGAATTGCTCTAACGTATTTCATCATTTGATCGGCAAAGTTAGAAATGCCTGAACTTTTATTGATACCGATCATCAACTCATAATAGCCTGTATGCTCTTCGTTATGAACACCGATTCTGCACTTAGCGTTCGTTTGGATCAGTATGTTTTTAAGAAGTTCATTCGATTCGAAGTCCAAATGAAAAAGGTAATCGAATGGGGCTTTTATAAACCTTTGCACATCCTCTGAATTCAGTTTGCCAAAGTTGGTCAGTATCGAATCATCAAAAGTTGGGTGTTGAGAATTAATTGTAACTTTTGTCGGATTAAAGCATAGCACCTCAATTTTTTTTTCAGGCCCGATTTTTTCTATAAGGGATGTCAAGACCTCTTCTTTCTTGCCATCGGACCACGAGTATAAAATGCCGATATGTTGGGCTTGTTCAAATGTGACTAACTTTTTTTCTCCCTTTTTTCGTTTTTTAGGGTTGTTTAAAAAGCTGAGTATTTTTTTTCCAATTACTGACATTAGGTATCTAGGAGTGCTAAGAATTCTGATTCTGAGATGATGTTTACATCAAGCTTGGTTGCCTTTTCTAATTTTGCAGGTCCCATTTTGTCACCTGCTACTAAATAATCTAGTTTAGCGCTAATCGATGAGACCACTTTGCCACCATTGACCTTTATTTTCTCCTTTAGTTCGTCTCTGCTGAATTGACTAAAAACACCACTGATAACGAAGGTTTTATCACTCAAATTCGAGCCTTCGCTAACGATTTCCTTTTTGACAATTTCGAAATTAAGGCCTGCAACTCTTAGATGGTTTATCTGGTCTAAACTTTCTTCATTGTTGAAAAACTCCACAACACTTTCTGCAATCCGCTCGCCAATTTCTGGCACTTCAACTAGTGTTTCAAAGTTTGCTGCAGCAATCCGGTCAATTGTTTCAAAGTGCTCAGCGAGTTTTTCTGCTACGGTTTGTCCCACAAACCGAATCCCCAAACCAAAAAGCACCCTTTCAAAGGGTATGTTTTTAGAAGATTCAATAGCATTAACGATATTCTGAGCAGATTTTTCTCTTAAACTTCTGAGGCTATAATCTCCTTTTTTTTCTGAGAAGGTTTTGAATTCAAGTCCATTTAATTGCTCATAAGTTAGGGAATATAAGTCAGCGTAATTGCGGATAAGTCCATGGTCTAAAAGCCCTCTTATGGTTTCAGATCCTAGACTATCAATGTCCATGGCCTTGCGCTGAATAAAATGTTCAATTCTGCCTTGAATCTGAGGAGGACACCCCTTCACATTAGGGCAATAATGGTTGGCTTCACCCTCTAAGCGGACAAGTTCAGTATTGCACTCTGGACAGTGTGTAATGTAAGTGGTAGGTATACTGGAAGAGCTGCGTTGAGATAAGTCTACACCGGTTATTTTCGGTATGATTTCGCCACCTTTTTCTACTGAAACAGTATCTCCAATTCGAATTCCTAGTCTTTCTATCTCATTTGCATTGTGCAATGAGGCACGTTTAACTGTTGTTCCTGCCAGCAAGACAGGCCTTAAATTGGCAACAGGAGTTACTGAGCCTGTTCTGCCAACTTGATAGGAAATACTCTCTAATAGGGTTGAAGCACTTTCGGCCTTGTACTTATAAGAAATGGCCCAGCGAGGACTTTTGGCAGTGAAACCTAACTCATCTTGTTGATTTAGACTGTTCACCTTGATTACAACACCGTCAGTTTCTGATGGGAGTGTATGCCTTTTTTCTTCCCACTCAGCAATATATTCCAGCACCTCGTTAATATTCTCACATTTTCGATATGTAGGTGATACATTAAATCCCCATTTCTCAATTTGATGAATAGCTTCAGAGTGCGTTGAATAGTTTAAACCATCACCTAGTAGATAATAGAGGTAGCAATCGAGTTTTCTACTGGCCACGATTGCTGAGTCCTGCATCTTCAATGTTCCTGAAGCAGCATTGCGGGGGTTAGCGAGTTTATCTTCTCCTATATCCTGGCGCTCTTGATTAACGCGTTCGAATTCGTGCTTGGGAAAATATACTTCCCCTCTGACCTCAAACGCATTGGGAACTTCCTGGTCGATTTTTAAGGGAATAGACCGAATGGTTTTGGCATTGGTAATGACATCGTCCCCCTTTGTACCATCACCTCTAGTGACAGCCTTCTTGAGCAAACCGTTTTCATAAATAAGGCTCAGTGCCACACCATCAAACTTCATTTCACAGAAGTATTCGTATTGGGCGCCATCCAGACCCTTGGACACTCTGTTGTCCCATTCGACTAGCTCTTCCTTAGAATATGTATTGCCCAGGGAGAGCATGCGATACTTATGAACGACAGTTTCAAATTCTTTAGTAATTGTTCCGCCTACCCGCTGGGAGGGAGAGTCTTCGAATCTATGTTCCGGAAATTCATTCTCCAGAGCGATGAGCTTCTCAAGTAATTGATCAAATTCATAATCAGAGATCTCTGACCGGCTTTGCTGATAGTAAAGCTCACTGTGGTAATTGATCTTTTCAGTGAGTGACTGAATTGCTTTGAGGGCCTCCTGCGCTGTCATATTAGTTTAGTTTGTCTAAGGAAGTTTGAAGATCAATTTCCGCGTTTTGGAGTTTATCTTTACAGGTAGCGATCAAATTCGTAGCTTCTTTTACCAGGTCAGTCAATTCATCTATATCAACTTCTCCTCCTTCGATTATCTCGACTATTTCATTAATCCGGTTTATAGACTCTTTATAGCTTAAACTCTTTTTACTCATTTTCGATTTGGGTTACTTGACTATTGATAGTCTTATTTGCGGCTCTGGTTTCTAAAATATCACCAATCTCTATCTTTTGTGTCATTACTGACTTGCCATTTTTTAAGGTCAGAGAGTATCCTTTACTCAAAATAGTTGCCGGATTGATTAGGGTAAGCTGTTGATCAAGCCGATTGAGGAGAGACTTTTGGCGTTCCAACTGTCGTTCCGATAGATGCTTTAGGCCAAGGGCTTTCTGTGCGAGTTCATGCGCATTGGCATGTAGCATTTCTTTGGCGGAATGATCGATTCTATTGGATAGATATTGAAGTTTCTGTTCCTCAGCATTTAGTCTTGTCTTATACTCTTTTTCTATCCGGTACAAGTAATCATAAAGTAGGTTATCAAAGTGGCTCATCCCGGTAATGAGGAATTCCGCCACTGCAGTAGGAGTTTTTAGGCTTGTATGTGCTACCAAATCCGCTACCGTTTGATCTCTTTCATGACCGATGCCCGTCAGAACGGGTTTAGGAAAAAGGGCAATGGCCCTGGCCAATTCATAAGTATCAAAACAATCTAAGTCAGCCTGAGCTCCCCCACCACGAATAATGATTGTAGCGTCAAAGCTTGTCTCGCATTCGTGAATTTCCTTAAGTGCTTTTCTTATTGACACTACGGCTTCATTACCCTGCATAAGAGCAGGAAATAGCTGAGTATAAAAGCTATATGTATTACTGTTGTTATTCAGTTGGTCTATAAAATCACCATAGCCAGCGGCAGTATCTGAGCTGATGACGGCAATTTTTTGTGGAACGATGGGAAGGCTTAATGACTTGTTTTTGTTGATTAAATCCTCGTTTTCTAGTCTCTTTATGGTCTGCTCTCTGAGTCTTGAACGCTCCCCAATGGTGTAGTTGGGATCAATATCATTTACAGTCAGACTGAGGCCATAAACCTCATGAAAATTGATTGTCAGGTTAAACAGTACCTTAATTCCAGCCTTTAGAGGTGTGGTTGTAGCTTGCTCAAATTGGGAGCTAAGCGTACGGTAGGTATAAGACCAGATATTCGCTCTCATTTTGGCCTGAATGAAGTTGTTCTCTTTTTCAACCAACTCTAAATAACAATGACCCTTTTGGTTAATACGTAATTCACTGATTTCAGCAATCACCCAATAACTGGGATCTAGATTAACCTCTAATTGTGTTTTAATAAGGTTGTTGAGCTCAAAGAGGGTCAGCTGCGCCATGATGCAAATTACACCAAAGTGAACTGGCTACAAACAAAAAAACCTGCCGAGTAGACAGGATTTTTTGGCTTTTTATAAATTTTAATTGCCACCCGTATTGGGTTTAGGTTTACCTTCTAATCGGTTACCTCGGCTCACTCTTTGCATTAGAGACCGCCTGAAGTCCGAGTCAAATCGAATAACCCGCCAAACTTGTTTCATGCTCAGTACTTCCTTGAATCTGCCTAAGTATTTCTTTTCTAGATCAAGTTCGGCTTGTTTTTGTTCTAAGTAAATGTCGAGCATTTTATCAGCATTTTCATCTGAGAGGCTTCTACTGTCTTTATCGAAAAGTAGTCTTTTCTGAGCCCCATACTTCTTGGATAATTTACTTTTCTCGTTGTCGTACTCTGTGAATATGGGCCAAAAGACCTTAGCAGTTTCTGAAGACAGCTCCAGTCGATTAGTCAAAAAAGCAATGCGAGCGGCCTGTAGTTTTTCCCTGTCCATTTGCGGACCTCTTCTATTCCCATCTTGCGCAAATGTTAGTGCGCTACAGAATAACAACAGCAAACTTATATGTATGACTCTCATATCTTTAGTAATCAAAATATTCAAAATCGTAATCTAGTTCCGGTTCGGTCTCAATGGTATTCACAAAAATACCAATCTCATCAGCGTAAATCTCATCAAGAACGCTGTCTATCTCTCCCAAGTCGACAAGCAAGTCATCCCCAAGCGCGTTTTCACTTTCAAGAAATGAAATAATTGTCTCATCGGAGACACTGGAAAGTAAATCTGAATCTGTTGAACCCGTCCTTGTGAAGTAAAATGTAATCATTAGAACCAGAGATGCTGCCACGGTCATCCACCGTATTAATGGTCTCTGATAGAAGCTCACTTCTTTTTTAATACCGGTGGTAAGTTTCTTTTCAATAGTCTCTGTCAATCCACTGAAATATTCGTCTGGTACAGTGAAAGGAGCTTTTTTAAGGTGCAAGTTGTACTTTAGCTCACTTTCTTCGGCATTGATGGCATTAGAAATACGCTCCGATAAGCCATCGAAATAACCATCTTCAACCTGAAAAGGAAGCTGTTTTAGTTCCGGCCTTTCTAAAGGGTTCTTATCGTGATCCTTATTATTCATTTTCTATTTGATAGTCAAACTGTTAAAGGGTTTAACCCATACTTAAAGACTCTTCAATTTTTTTAACTGCAAGGTGGTAGCTGGCCTTTAAAGCACCCACGCTTGTTCCCGTAATCTCAGAGATATCATCATACTTTAAATCATCGAAATACCTCATGTTAAAAACCAATCGTTGCTTCTCGGGTAATTTCAAAAGTGCTTTTTGCAATTTCATCTGAATTTCATCACCATCAATATGATCACCATGACTTAGTGTGTTTTCCAGCTCATGGTATACATCATCCATTGAAACAGCCTGTCTACGTTGTCTTTTCTTCAGGTGGTTCAATGCCTCATTAGTGGCAATTCTATAAATCCATGTAAAGAGTTGAGACGCTTCGCGAAACGTATCCAAGTTCTTATATACCTTGATGAAGACCTCCTGAACTACATCGTCAGTATCATCATGGGAGATCAGAATTTTTCTTATATGCCAATAAACACGTTCTTGATACTCAGAAACCAAGTTTTTGAAGGCAAAATCCTTGTTGGATGATACTCTAAAGGCTTGAAGTATTTCTTTGTCTTCCAATTGGTATTTTTCTTTCATCGTTTAGATGCCCATTCGATCAAATAGTTTAACCAATGGTTAGTTAAATATAGCCTTTCACTCAATAGTTGTCGTTTCCAGCGTTATTATAGAGTTGATTTACAACTTATTACTAATTTAGTACCAATATAACTTACCAAGCGTATGGGTATTGAGGAAGATATTAAACAGGGTAAGAAATTTGACAACGTTTACGAGAAGCTCGTGGTTAATATTATGTATACCAATGGCTGGATTGTAGACGAACAGACCAAAATCTTTAAGCCTTACGGGATTACCACACCACAATACAACGTCCTTAGAATTCTAAGAGGCCAGTATCCCGATGCATGTACCGTAAACATGATTATTGATCGAATGTTGGATCGCATGTCTAATGCATCCAGAATTGTAGATCGGTTGGAGAATAAGGAGTTGGTGGAGCGAACAGTTTGCAAAACAGATCGCAGGGCTAAGGATGTGTTAATTACAGAAAAAGGACTTGCAGTGCTTAATGAGGTAGATAATGCGCTGCAGTTATGGATGAAGCGGATGGAAGTTTTGACGGACGTTGAAGCGCATCAAATGAATGAATGCCTCGATAAATTGAGGAGTGTTTAACCCTTAATTACCCCGTACCGCTTTAGGATTTCTAAAACATCGTCTAGTGGAAGCGCCCAAATAGTATGTCCATCACGACCGCTCATCGTTTCAGCGGCAAACAACGAGTTGATAATGGCTTCTTCGGTTGCTTCAATTGTAGCCAGAAATAGAGGCGACATAACATCGTTTTTTAAAACGTCACCTTTATCGAGTCTCTCTCTTGTCTGATAGGGGATACGCATGCTTTCGGCCGTTGAAGCTGCCACAACGTAATCCCCACTACCATTGGAGGCAATACCTCCGGTTTTGGCCAGGCCCATCATAGCGCGTTTTGCTACACGTTCCAATTGTCGAGCATTAAGAGGTGCGTCTGTCAGGACCACGATCATACAGGACCCATCGCTTTTTTGAATCGCATTGCGAAAAGGGTATCGTTCTAGTTCCTTGCCAAGGGGTGCACCGTTGATGCTGAGCACACCACCAAAATTAGTTTGAACCAAAACACCTACCGTGTAGCCGCCCAGCGATTTGGGTAGTAGGCGAGAAGAGGTTCCTATTCCTCCTTTAAATCCAAAGGCCACAGTGCCAGTTCCAGCACCGACATTACCTTCGGTAACAGCTCCGCCTTTTGCACTGGTAATCGCCTCAATTACATCACCCTCAGAAACATGCATTCCACGAATGTCGTTTAGATAGCCATCGTTTGTTTCTCCCACAACTGCGTTTACCGAGCGCACATTCTCATTGCCATCTAAGCCCAGTGTGTATTTGACTGTCGCTTGAATACCCATAGAGACACTAAGCGTATTGGTAAGAATAATTGGTGTCTCCAAGTTTCCAAGTTCTTGCACCTGACTAATTCCTGCAAGCTTTCCAAAACCATTGCCAATATAGATGGCTGCAGGTACTTTAGACTGAAAAATGTTCTCGCCATGTGGCAGAATGGCCGTTACGCCAGTTCGAATACTATCTGCCTTAATAAGTGTTTGATGACCAACTTTAACTCCTTTTACATCTGTAATGGAATTCAAAGGACCGGTTTTCATAACACCGAACTCAATGCCAAGATTTCGTGGTCTTTTGTTTTCTTGTCCTTGAGATGAAAGTGCTATTAGAAGGGTCAGGCAGGAGATGAGTATTTTCATGAACCTAAATTACTGAAACCAGAGGTTATCTTGTCAATCTATGAAGCGGTTCACCCTTCTCACAGACCGAATACTCATAAAATTTTGGTAATCAACAGAATTGGTGGCTTCTTCAAACTACGAAAACCAAAAACTCATGAAGAAGATTTTATCGATATTTTTGATTGCAATAGTTACAATAGGAGTAGCTAATGCACAATCTCCGGATCAAATTGCTGCCAATTATGTAAAGGCAATTGGCGGGGCTAAAGCATGGAAGGATGTAAAGACCCGTAAGTACACAATCACGCTGAACCAAGCTGGTTTTGATATACCAGGTTTTATTATTGGAGATAATAAGAACCGTGAAAGGTTTGAACTGGCATTTAATGGGATGAAAATGGTACAGGCGTCTGATGCGAGCACAGCTTGGACAATAAATCAGTTTCAAGGAATTAATCAGCCCACGAAACTCCAAGGCGCACAAGCCGAAGCGGTACTTGCGACTCAATTCTTAGATGAATTTATTGATTATAAAAAGCGGGGATATGCACTAAGTTATGAAGGAGAAGCGGATCTCGAGGGCGTCTCATATCATCTTGTGAAATTGACCAATAAAGATGGAAAAGAAAGTACTCATTACTTTGATAAAACCACAGGCTTACAAATGGCGACAAAGGAATTGGCCAATGGACAAGAGACAATGAGCGTTTATTCTGATTACACAGAAATGAATGGTCTGAACGTTCCTATGAAAATCACTCAAAAAATAGGAGGGGTGACTGCCTTTAGTATTACGGTTCAGAAAATGGAAGTGAATATACCTGTCAACGATGAAATGTTTGCTTTTCCTGGAAAGTAAAATAGAAATACAAAGAAAGTAAAAGACGCTTTATAAGCGTCTTTTTTTATGCTTGAGAGATGAATGAGTTCTTCCTGAGAACTGGGCTGAGGTTTAATTTGTATCAAGGGTTGAGAAATGCCGGTACTTATGCATCGTAATTCGAATTACGATATTCATGCATTTTAGTATCTTCCATCTCAACCTTAGAACGCGCTATGAAAAACAATGCCATTAAGCTCTCGCTGTATATCAACTACTTTGTATTTGCTATTCTACTGAATAGCGTAGGCATTGTGATACTGAAGTCTCAGAATGTCTATGGAGTTGATGAAGTACAGGCCAGTGTACTAGAGGCATTCAAAGACTTGCCAATTGCCATTGTTTCTTTTCTCATTGCCTCCTTCTTACCAAGAATAGGTTACAAGAAGGGAATGCTGGCCGCTTTGGCCCTTGTATCCTTAGCATGTATAGGGATGTACTTTGGTAATTCATTTTGGACTGCCAAATTGCTTTTCGCTACGGTAGGAATAAGTTTTGCTATTATCAAGGTATCCGTTTACTCTGTCATTGGCCTTATTACATCGAACGCAAAGGAACATGGCAGTTTAATGAGCAACATTGAAGGGGTATTCATGTTCGGAATTGCCTTGGCTTACTTCCTATTTCCAGCCTTTAATACTGAGAGCGATCCTAATGCTTGGCTTAATGTCTATTGGCTGCTCGCAGGACTCTCAATGCTTTCTTTTCTGTTTTTGCTCAGAGCAGACTTCAAAGAAGGCGATGAGGTGCCTGGAGCCAATGTTGCTGAAGATTTTATACAGATGTTTAGGTTGATAGCCAAAGTTCTTGTAATCGTTTTTGTTGTATCTGCTTTCCTATTTGTAATGATAGAGCAAGGCATTATGACCTGGTTGCCTACTTTTAATGAAAGGGTGCTTGAACTGCCGGAGAATGTGGCCATTATGATGGCAAGTATTTTGGCTATTAGTCTGGGTATTGGAAGAATATTGGCCGGTCAATTGGCCAAGAAGTTTTCATGGGTGTGGGTTTTGACTGTTTGCATTTTCGCTTCCATGGCAGTTGTACTCTTTGTTTTACCAAAAGCGGTTAATGCTGATATTGGTTTGGTAAAAACCTTGGCAGATGTTCCGGCAATAGGATATGCCTTCCCTCTTGTAGGGCTTTTTATCGCTCCAATCTATCCCTTGTTAAATTCTGTGGTATTGAGTGCACTACCTAAAAAGTTGCACAGCCCAATGTCTGGTTTGATTATCATTTTCTCGGCCTTAGGAGGAACTCTCGGGTCAAGAATCATTGGTATTCTATTCAAAGAGTTGGGTGCTGACCAAGCCTTTACTTATACTTTGATTCCAATGGCACTTTTATTGGTTGCCTTGTTCTTTCTAAAGCGGTTAACAGCTAAAGCGGTTATGGAAAACTAAACCATTCACAGAATTTGAGGTCAAATAGTGAAATCAATTGAATAGATTCTTTTTGTTAAAATTCATACCATGGAAAACCTGCTTAAAATCCCATTAGCCTTTTCATTATTGTTTAGTACTGTCTTTGTCACCAGCACAAGTGATCTTGCGCGTATCGATAACCAAGATCAAGATGGAATTGAGATTACCGGCAAGGTGAAGGAAATAATAGAAGCCAAATGCATGGGTTGTCATAAACCTGATGCTCGAAATGAGAAGGCGAGGAAGAAACTTCAATGGATCAAAGTGCCTGATATGAATAAAGAGGAGCAGGAGCACCTGGTAGCAGAACTTTTCGAAGTACTTGAGGATGGCAAAATGCCACCGAAACGAACTGTGGAAAGAAGACCGCAAATGAAGCTAACAGATGATGAAACCAAGACATTACTTGCCTGGGTTGAAAAGGAAGAAAAAAGACTAAAGGGTCAGTAGGCTTAGATTTCCCTGATAAAGTCCATTAGTCCAGCGTTCTTGCCCTTGGGGCGAACAACCATCATTGGAATATCATTGTTGTATTGAATTAGTTGCTCAGCACGGCTACCAATAAACAAGGCAGTTGTCGAAGTACGTCCTTTTACGCCTATGAAAATAGCGCCAGGTTTATTGTCGTGAGCAAAATCGATAATATCAGTAACAGGGTTATCATTGGTATCTAGAGAGTAAACAACTTCTAGGTTTATGCCATCATGATCAATTTCTGACATAAAACGTTTATAATCCCTCTCTGCATTACTCTGCATTACCCCTGCAAACTCTTCGTAAGTTTTTCCGGAATAGTGGTATCCGCCTGGTACAGTATAAACGTTTTGACAAATGATTTTTACATCCTTGTATTTCCGAGCCACTTTTATAGCCTCTTCCATAGCAATTCGCGAATGATTAGAAAAGTCACATGGAACATGAAGAAGGCTTGTATTGGGTTCGGCACCCTCTGGAATAATGAACAATGAGCAGGCAGCCCTTCTTGCCAATCTATTTGATAAAACACCGCCCCCAATGAAGTTCTTGTGTCTACCCATAATGATAAGGTCAATATCATTTTTCTCGACAAACTTCAATATTGCCCTGGAGGGAGCGCCTTCTTGAATATGCACCTGGCTTATATCCACTAGCTTTTTAGTAAGAACGCTTTTTGCCAGAACCTCTATTTTACTTTTTCTTTCGGCAATAGACTTTTCTTTGATCTCAGGGAACTCCTTTAATACCTCATCAGGGATTTTCATTTCGCTGATACTATTGAAGAAGTGGATTTGCTTGGTCTCGTTGGTGGTGGCAATGATCTCAAGAAACTTCAGAAGCGTTCTGTCCGCATCTGAGGTATCCATTAAAACCATTATTTTTTCTCTAGAAGGCATAAGCTCAAAAAATTCTCTGCAAAATTAATACTTCTTTTGCATGACGAATTATTGGTTTCTTGAAAATAATGAAATCGTATTCGAAATAAGAATAGTTGTCGAATTAGATTGTTGCATTGATCACGTCAACCAACAATTCCATCTGTTCTTTTGAGTGAGTAGGGAAGGAGGCTATTCTTATCTGCTTGGCCTTATAGTTTCCATATCCAGTGCCAAGGACAAAACCTTTTTTGCTCAGTTTTTCCAATATTTCCGCAGACTCTTCAATGGTGTTGGCAACAGTAACAGTTTTAGATCTCAACTTTCTGTCAACTACAAAATGACTGAGTTTTGGATGGTTTTCTACCAAATGATTTAAGAGTGCGGCTTTATAATTGGCCTCACGTCTGATTACATCAATTCCTTTTTCCAGCATATCTCCAGCCACCTTAGCTAGTAAATAGATGTTGAGTACATTGGCAGTAAAAGTAGTTTGATGCTTAAGCCCATTTTTCATCAGGTTGGGTAGGGCCTGATATGCTCCGATTGAATGTCCTGCAGCGAGTTTCTGTTCTGCTTTTTTCAGTGCCATGGGGCTAACAATCCAGACACCTAGTCCAGCAGGTAGACCAAAGCACTTCTGCACTGAGAAATAGGCACTATCGATTTGTGAGAAGTCCAAGTCAATCACCGGTAGGGCAGATACACCGTCCACAGCAATAAGTGCGGTCGGATGGCTGGCTCTAATCTTGTAGATGTCTTCTACAGGGAAGGAAACCCCTGTACTAGTTTCGTTTAAAGGCAAAGTAATGAGCTCAGCATCTTCAGGGATAAGCCCCGGGTCGGTATTAGGAATTTCACCGAAACTTGACTCAGCTTTTTCGGCATTAATGCCCCATTTTATTGCGAAGTCATAAAATCTATTGGAAAAGGCTCCTAGACAATAATGAAATGATTTTTCAACGACCAGGTTCTGCAGTTGTCGTTCCCAAATTTCTGTGGCTGAACTCAAAAAGAAAATCTGATAGTCCTCAGGAATGTCCATTAGGGCCTTTAAGTTGTCAGAAGCCTCTTTGTAATAACCTTCCGCCTGCTTGCTGCGATGATTAATTTCCATCACCTGAGCTCTGGTGGCCTGCTTTAAGTGTTCTTCTACTGTGAAATAAAGTGCTGAAGGTCCAGGCGTGAAAAAAATCTTCTTAGGCATCTAACTCGGCTTCTTTAAGTATGGCAACATGTCTTTCATAGTGCTTTTTCACAAAGAGGAAAAAGTAGATCAACGGGAACAAAAGTATTACTCCCGAAACAAAAAACATATTGGCCAAGCCATAATATTCAGCAATGTAACCTAAGGAGATTGAGCCCGCTGCAATGCCTAAGTCTACAGCTGAGAAAAAGGTAGCGTTAGCAGCCCCTCTACGTTCAAGAGGCACCATATTGAGGGCCATGGTCTGAACGGTAGGCATAATAATGCCGTTGCCGATACCCACTAAGACGCCCACAGCCATGAATTGCCAAAAGCTATCTACATAACTAAACCAGATCAGTCCCAGAACAGTAACCGCGAGACCAGCAAACACGAGCATTGATGGACCACGTTTGTCCATAATTTTCCCAACAAAAATTCTTGCTAAGGCAACTCCAACAGCCATGAAAATAAAGAAGAGAGAACCTTGTTCTATGTTGAGTTCTTCGCTGTACAGGAGGATGAATGAGAAGATAGCCGCATAGGGGAATGCACCGGTAAACATCACGATGGCTATTCTATTGACCCGTTTATCGAACATCTTTGAAATGCCGATTTTGGTTTCACCTGTTTTGATGTTCGGAACCTTTATTAAGAACGCCAGTAGGAGGGCAGCTACCGCAAAGGCAAACGAAATTGTGAATAGATTGAAGAAGTTGTTTTGCCCCATGATTTGATCGCCTGAGAATGGTGCCAGGGCTATAGCTAAGGTCATTGCCAAGCCAAAATACCCTATTCCTTCTGCTCTTCTGCTTTCTGGAATAAGGTCGGCAGCAATAGTACTACCGCCTGTGGTAATGATGCCCCAAGTGAAACCGTGAAAGACTCGAATAACCAGCAGGATATAGAAGGTAAATGAGTAGTGATAAAGCCACATCAGTACTGTAAATAGTACTAGGGCAATCAGGTAAACAGCTCTTCGGCCATAAGCATCGAGCACATATCCACAGAATGGACGTATCGCCAATGCCGATGCGGCATAAACACCTATAATCCATCCAATTTGATTCTTTTTGGCTCCTAAAGCTACCTCAGCATAAGTTGGCAGTGTAGGTAGCAAGAAGTAAAAGGCCGAAGCCATCAGGAAGTAGGAGGTAAAGTGCAAGATGTAATCTCGCGTCAGAATTTTGTCAGTAGATAAACTCAATGTGCCTTTTGATCTCCTATTAAGCGTGCAAGCTAAGAAATTATATGCCAAATACCGATTTGTGCATTTATTCGATGAGACGCGTTGAAGAATAAAAATGTAACATTATTTATTGCCATAAAGTACTATTTGAAACCAAACACCTGTTATGTTTGTATGTAATTAACAGTTTTGACAAAGACTTCCCATTTGAGCTTAGACTAGTTTTCGAACTTTACAATTATAACTCAAATACCGGGTGAATCCCTCTCAAAACAAGGCCTCACCCCGACTTGTCGGGGCCTCGTTCTTCGGAAAAGGATAACAGTGGACTGTTGCGAGTCTAAAGGATAGCCCAAATCTTGTCTTACATAGAGGTTCGAAAGACCTTTAGGCTTAAAGTGGGATAATATAAAAGCCTCGACTTGTCGAGGCTTTATTTTTTCCACCCCTTCAAAGTACTTCTCAATACATCAATTACCTCATCTACATTGCCTTTGGAAAAACAAAGTGGAGGTTTAGACTTAATAACCGAGTCATAAGGGCCATCGGTACTAATAAGGATGTGATTGTCTCGGAAGGTGTTCTTTATATGCTGGGCTAGTGCCGTGTGTGGTTCCAGAGTGCCCTCCTGAACCATCTCAATACCCATGAACAAACCAGATCCACGGACATCACCTATGACTGAGAACTCTTTTTGCAGCTCACGAAGGCATTCCATTTGATAGTTACCCACTATTCTGGCATTTTGTTGAAGTTCCTCCTCGTGAATAACGTATAGCACGGCCTTACCAATCTCACATGAAACTGGATTACCCCCAAAAGAACTGAAAAACTCCATACCATTGTCAAATGCATCGGCAATAGCACTGGTGGTGACCACTGCACCCATCGGATGACCATTGGCAATGGGTTTACCCAAAACCACAATGTCTGGAATAATTTCTTGCATTTCATAACCCCAAAAATGATCTCCTAAACGACCAAAGCCCGTCTGTACTTCATCGCTTATACAAACACCTCCTTGACTTCTGATATAAGGATAAATTTCCTTGAGGTAGCCGGGAGCCAATGGTACTTGCCCCCCACAACCCACAATGGGTTCGGAAATAAAAGCAGCAACATCACCATTAGCTGACTTTAATTTCTCGGTGAATTCTTTGGCATATAGAGCGCCAGTATGTACTTCCTCCTTAAACTTGCTTCGGTATGCATTAGGAATAGGAGCCTCGATAATCTGATCGGTCTTTCCCGAACCGCCAGAGCCTCCATATTTATAATGACTGATGTCTATACCGAGCCGAGTATTGCCATGGTAGCCATGTTCCATGACAGCAATAGGTTTCTTTTGAGTAAAGTTCTGGGCAAGCCGGATGGCAAGATCACTGGCAGCACTACCGGAGTTGACAAAAAACACCTTGGATAAAGTAGTTGGGAATTTTCCTAATAGCTGCTCTGCATATTCGTGAAGGCTATCGTATAGATATCTGGTGTTGGTATTTAATTTTCCAACCTGTCGCTGCGCAGCCTCTACTATCGAAGGATGTTGATGTCCGACATGAGGAATGTTATTGTAGGCATCAAGGTACGTATTTCCGTATCTGTCAAACATATACTGGAAAGCCGCACTTTCCATATAGATAGGTGTTTTGTAACTGACGGAAACGTTTGATCCAGTGATACGCTTTCTTTTGGAAAGTATTTCTTCGATTGGATCAATTTTATCAACCTCAAATGCTGCTACTCGAAAGAATTGATGTTTCGCCTGTACTGGATTAATTGTTAACCACTTTTCGAGCAAGTCCCAAGCTGGTTGTTCACTGATAGTGATATAGTCACTATTGGGTTGGTTGATTTTCTCTTGTGCCGACTTGCATACACTGGTTATCAACCTTCCAGCAATCAGGTAGTATAGAACCTCTAATTCATTTTGTTGTAAGGGATATTCTTGGTGGTATCCTTTTATGATATAACAAGCCCATTTCAAAGGATCTTCTTTGCCAAAGATGGCGTAGGTGATGGTAATTGCTAACTCGTTAATCAGTTGAGTATGAACTGAGTCACCAAAATCAATTATCCCAGTCACCTGATTCTTGTGAGTCAGGACATTCCAATCGTTGCCATCATTATGAATAATTGATCGCCTGAGTAGTGGGAGTACTGGTGCTACATTCAAATCCCATTGCATAAAAAAATGCCTTACTAGCTTTCTTCGAGAGGGGTCTTGGATGTGATTAGCCAGTGGTTTTATGAGTGGCAGGTACTGTAAATCCCATTCGAGTCTTCGACTTTCTATGCCGGGGTTTCTGAATTCTGTTAACTTCACGTCAATTTGAGCCATGAAACTCCCTAGTGACTCGAACAGCTCAGGACTATGTTGTGCATTGGCTAAGAAGGTGCCCTCTACAAATGACAGTAGCCTGAGTATTTTGTTATCGGCTGTCCTTGTAATCAATTCATCATTAATGTTTCGTAAAGGTTGCGAAACCTGATTGTCAGAAAGATGAGTCAGGCGATTAACGAACTCGGTTTCAGCGGTAATTTCTGCTTCTATTTGAGCGGAATATTCATAAACCTTCAATACGTATTTACCCTGATCTGACGTAACCAAGTAGTTTTCGCTTATGTAACCTTCCATGGTTTTGAGCGAACAGTTTGTCAGCTGATAGTGGTTGAAGAGGGATTGCTCCATTGAGGGTGAAGTTAAAAAAGCCGCCAAAGATCTTAAGCAAATAGCATGAAAAAAGCACAACCCTTTTGGACTGTGCTTTTAAAAAATTTGATAGTGGCTAAGCTCCTTTTTCGTAAAGAATTTCTCCATTGATAATGGTCATGGCCACTTTGGTGTCCAGAATTTCCATTTCAGGAATAGTCATTATGTTTTTATCGAATACGGTAAAGTCAGCAGCTTTACCCACTTCAATCGATCCCTTAAAATCTTCTTCAAATTCGCCAAAAGCGGCATCAATTGTAAATGATCTTAATGCTTCATCTCTCGACATAGATTGGTCAGGCTCAAAACCTCCCTCAGGAAACCCTTGGAGTGTTTTTCGAGCAACAGAAGCAAAGAATGAAGGTAGAGGATCAACTGGTTCTACAGGCGCATCGGTTCCATTAATAATCTTGGCCCCTGATTGCAATAACTTTTGCCAGACATACGCACCTTCTTCAATTCTGGCCTTTCCTAATCGGTCAATCGCCCAAGGCCTATCAGAACTCATATGTACCGCTTGCATGGCTGCAATCACACCCATTTCACCGAAGCGTGGAATGTCATCAACATTTAAATGTTGTGCATGTTCAATTCTAAAGCGGACATCCTTTGAGTTTATGTCCGGATATTTCTTAAATGATGCTTCGTATCGATCCAGTATTTCGCGGTTTGCCCTATCGCCAATGGCATGAGAACAGACCTGGAAGCCTGCCGCCAAGGCTTTTTCTGATACGGTATTCACAGTTTCCATTGGAAGTGTTTCATGTCCATAGTGATCAGGACGATCAGTATAAGCTTCCAATAGCCAAGCTCCCCTTGGACCTAAGGCACCATCACAGTTGAGTTTGATGGAACGTACGGTCACCATATGATCGGGATCGATCATTGGGCCTTTTTTATACCACTCTTCAAGTAACTCCGGTTGACGTCCTGTGAGCATTACATACTGACGTACTTTTAGCTTGCCCTCTGCTTTGAATCTTTGAAGTCTGTCAATGAAAGCCTGACCTGATCCTGCATCATGAAAACTGGTAATTCCTTTTTCTAGTAGCTCTTGGATGGCCATTTCCAGTGCCTGATCCGCACGTTCAGGTGTTTCTTGTGGTACGAGCTTACCAATAATTGAAGATGCCCTTTCAGTGAAAACACCGGTCGGGTTACCAAGCTTATCCTTAATAATCTCACCACCCTCAACTTCACCAGATAGACTTTCAATACTCAAACGATTGATGCCTGCCATTTCCATGGCCTTTGCATTGGCAAAAGTAGCATGTCCACTAGCATGGCGAAGGTATACTGGATTGTCGGGACTTACAGCACTCATTTTGTCATGGGTCTGGAAGCCTTTTTCCACTACATCTGGTTTTTCTATCCACTTATCCTGATGCCATCCACGTCCGGTAATCCATTGGCCAGGTTCTGCTTTTGCCACTGCTTCAGCCACTTTTTCTACTAGCTCGTCATATGTTTTTACATACATTAAGTCGAGCTCAAGTTTGTTGTAACCAATTCCCATCAGATGGGCATGGGATTCAATGATGCCAGGGGTCATAGTCAACCCCGCTAGGTCGACAATCTTTGTATTTGAACCAGCCAGCTTACTGATTTCATCCGTTGTCCCAATTGCCTCAATCCTTCCATTAGTGACGGCTACTGCCTGGACCTTGGAATTGTTTTTGTCAACGGTATAGACTTCACCATTTATAAATATGGTGTCTGGTCCAGTTTTGGGAGAACAGGCTTGGGTAACTAAAAGCACTGCTAATGCAACTAAAGACAGAAGTCGCTTAAATGTATTGTTCATAGTTTAAGGTTTCAATTATGCTAAAAACTAGCATAATTCTAGCTGGATCGCAATGAGAACTATGTCAATAAGCGAGAACGGGTTTTTAATGGTTGGCTAGTAGAGTACTCTGAATTTAATTGTGTGTTCAATCTTCTTCAGTGCTTTTGCAAGGTCTTTGCCATACTCCTTATCTATATCGGTAATTACATATCCAATGGATTCATTTGTCTTTAAATACTGCCCAACAATATTGGCCTCATATGCTGCCAAAACATTATTAATCTCGGCAAGTACTCCTGGTTTGTTTACGTGAATATGAATGAGTCTGTGCGCATTTTTGAGAGGAGGTAGGGTAAGGTTAGGGAAGTTGACACTCAGTGCGGTATTGCCAGTGTTAATGTAATCCATGATTTTACCTGGGACAAAATCGCCAATGTTTTCCTGAGCTTCTTGTGTACTGCCCCCGATGTGAGGTGTTAGAATTGTGTTCGGTAACCCAATTAATTCAGACTTGAATGGGTCATTGTTACTCTTTGGCTCTTCAGGGAATACATCTACCCCCGTCCCTCTAATTTTCCCACTTGAGATAGCTTCTTTAAGAGCAGAAATCTCAACCACAGGTCCTCTTGCGAGATTCAGAAAGACAGCTCCGTCTTTCATCATATCGAAGTGTTCTTTTCCAAAGATATTCTTGTTTTCAGGTCTTCCGTCTATATGGAGAGATACAACATCGGCAATGGTTAAAAGCTCTTTTAGTGAATCACATTTGGTAGCATTACCCAATGCAAGGCGTTCTTCGATGTCATAATAGAAAACATTCATTCCCAGACTTTCTGCAAGTACAGATAATTGAGCACCTATGTTACCATATCCTACGATTCCAAGTTTTTTGCCGCGGATTTCATAACTGTTATTGGCAGTTTTGGACCATTTACCCTGATGCATGTCACTGCTCTTGTCAGGGATACCGCGCATGAGCATGATAATCTCTGCTATAGCCAGTTCTACAACCGATCGTGTATTACTGTATGGAGCATTAAACACTGCCACACCCTTATTGAGTGCGGCCTCAAGGTCAATTTGGTTGGTTCCAATGCAGAAGGCACCGATGGCCATTAGTTTATCTGCATGTTCAAGCACTTTTGCCGTGACCTGTGTCTTGGACCTGATACCAAGCACCCTAATTCCTTTAATCTTTTCCGTGAGCTCCTCTTCATCTAGTCCTGCTGGATAACTCTCTACTGAAAATCCATCTTCTTTTAGTTTGGCCAAGGCCTTGGGATGGACACTCTCCAATAAGAGCATCTTGATTCGGTTCTTTGGGTATGATAAAGCGCCACTCATATTATTATGGAATAGTATTTCGTCAAAACTTGGGGCAATGTGATCGGCATGAGCCTTGACACTGTCTCGTTCAATATTTTCAGTGTAGGCGTAGAAAGTGTTAGCAGCACCAGCTTTTCGGACCTCATAATCTGTGTAGCCGTCACCTATCATATGTACATTTCCCTTAAGGCTTAGCTGCTCTATTTGCCTGACTTTCCCTCCGTTGGAAGAAAGTACGTTCTCTCTGTTAAAGTCAATGATGGCACCTTTGTTGTCGAAGACAAAATCATTGGCAAATACATTTTCTGGTCGTATACCAAGCTTAGTGACTACTGGAACAATGAACTCCTTGAAGCCATTAGAGACAATGAATGTATTGGCGGCATTGTGCTCGAAAAACGTCTGGTTTCTACTAATCGATTTAGAGACTAATTTACTAAGGCGTCTAATCAATTCATCGATATGAGATTGATGGGCGTCAAGAATGTTAATTCTCGATTCTAAGGACTCTCTCAAGGACATTTGACCAGCCATGCCCTTATCAGTAACCTCTTTGATTAAACTAAGCCGTTTATCTTTCTCAGGATGATTTTCTAAAGAGATTTCACCAAGAATGTCCAGTGCTTCTACCTTGGTGAAGGTACTGTCAAAATCTATTACAAAATGCTGGACTTCCGATGTGGTCTGATTCATTGATCGTTCTGGCTAAAAATTGCCCGGCATTGGTTGCCAAAAACTCCTGCAACCCCTGCAGCAAGTCCACCAACGATACCCGTGACTAAAATTAAGAGTAAAGCGTTGCCGTCAAGGTAAAGTAAGACTGCTACTTTTTTAGCTAAGATGAAGTCGTTCGCACTGCTCAATGTCCAGGCGTATATTATCCAAAATAAGGCTATTGCCAAGAATGGAACAAAGAATGCGGACGCTTTTCTTAAGCGAACGATTGCACTAGATAAAAATGCAGCAAGCATTATTGACCACCAAGGCAAAAACAAAGAAAGCACCAAAGCAAGTACTATAGTAAGGATGAAGTTTGATAATGTACTTTTCATTGTTTTGGTGTTAAAGTTTGAGAAAACATGATTCCATCCCTACTGGATTCGCTTTGCATGAATAGTATTTCCATATACTCTCCATTGGCCCATGTGTCAACAAAGTTGTCATAGTATTTACTGCCAGGGTTACCTGATTGTCCACCTGGGTAAATGCCGAGTGCTTTTGGTGGATCCGACATCTCGACTATCATTCGCCAGGAAGGACCATGGTTTCTACTTGTCGCATTGACAATACCACTATTTCCTCCAATGGGTAAATTGAATCTAGAAAAGGCCGGGAGCGCCTGAAGAAGGTGTCCTACAAAGGTTGACTTATAGTCCCCCCAGTTATAGGCATCGTTGTTAGTATTCCAATTTTTAATGTCCTCTGCAGCCTCCTTAAAGCTCAATAGGAAGAGATCGTTAGCAGTCTCAACCTTATCTGTCTCCATGATATCCATGAATTTATCATTAGGGTTGTTTTTGAGCAGGTAAATAGTTTGATATGAGAATGGATATGGCATGTCAATATCATCTTCGGACAGTTCGTCCCAAACCATATTTCTAATCCTTGTCCACCAGCGTTCCCAAATCGTTGCACCATTTTCATTAATGTCATTGTAATAGTTCCAGTCAGATACTTCACCCAACAACATTTCTTCTTCAGGATTTAGTTGAGTGGCATCAATATTTGCTATCATGTGGGGCAATAACTCGGCTGCCTTCAAATTGTAATTGTTGTTATGCAAGTCTCTGAAGTCTTGTATGTCAAACTTTTCTTTTGACCTGAAGAAGTCATTAATGACTCTATTTCTATAGGCCTCATATCCATCATTAAAGACATAGTATGGATAGGATTCATCCGTTGGGTGTTGATTGGCTGAACTAACAAAGCCCCTCTCAGGATTTTTCACATGCGCATTATGTTCTTGAGGAATGAAAGCCCTCCAATCGTGGTCGGCATTGTTTCCATCTAAGAGAAACTTACCTTGTCCTTCCCATTTATTGGGGAATTTTCCTTGAACCCAAAGCGCAATATCACCTTCTCTGGAGGAGAAAATGAAATTTTGAGCCGGTGCAACAAAATGCTTAAGGGCAGACTTGTAATCATCATAATTCGTGGCTTCATTCAGCTCAAGTAGTGTTTTTTGGTTGTTGCCACCTAGGTGTCCGGCCCATTTCATGGCATAGCCTACCAATTCTTCATTTCCTGCGAAACTAGCATCATAAGTGACCGGACCATGATGTGTATAGACAACTGTGTCGTAATAAGTTTCTCCACCGCGGACTATGATTTCCTCAATCTTTTTATCCGTATTTGCCCAAGCATCTCTATAGCGGTACCTATCTCTTGATTCGTCTTCAAATGTGATTTTGTACCAATCTTTAACATCACGAGTAGCATTGGTTACGCCCCAGGAGATGTCGTTGTTAAATCCAATGACTATCCCTGCCGCTCCGGGTAGCGTTACTCCGAAGGTGTTTTTTTCCGGTGTTGCGAGTTGCATGGCATACCAGATTGAGGGAAGATTCAGTCCCAAATGTGGGTCATTGGCCAAAATTGGATTGCCCGAGTAAGATTTTTCTGGTCCAACGGCCCAGTTGTTACTACCATTGTCGGGATGTGGTTTGGGTAATAGGTCAGAAACATAATCTTTTGGTAGCTCTCCCTCCGGCACTTCGGGTACTTCTACTTCTCCAAAATCTGTCCAATCTCTTTCAGCAGGTATTACAGGGTCTTGAACATCATAAAAGTCGGGAAAGAATAGATCGAATCTTTCTTGACCATATTTCTTCAGGAAATTAGTGTATTCCAGATCAGATTCACCACCGGCTAGCATGTCTGTCATATACATGAGTAGCAGTGCTGTTTTCTTCAAAGTCCATGGCTCAGGCTCATAATCTAGTAGTTTGTATTCAAGTGGGTAGTCAGCAGGAGCGAGGTTTTCTATATAGCTATTGATCCCATCTCTATAAGCCTCTAGATTTTTGACAAGGTCGGGAAATTCTTGCATCGTTCTGAGGGCATTTTCAGCACCGAAAACCATCCCTTTTCTACGTTGCCCGCGATCAAAATCCAATGCAGCACTCCCAACAATCTCAGACAAACGGCCGGCTGAAGCGTGTGTTTGGAATTCTAACTGCCAAAGCCTGTGCTGAGCGGTTATGAAACCTTGTGCTCTGTAAAGGTCTTGGTCGTTTTGAGCAAAGACATGTGGGATCAGCGCTTGATCATAATGAACTGTAACCGGTTCAGATAGTCCTTCAAGGTTTTCGATACCCTGAAAGCCCTCAGTCGATGTTTCATTCTGCCAAACTCCGGTGTAGGGGTTTAGGAACTTACCAATAGGTGGGATTGATCCAAACTTGTTATTCAATCCATAGAAAATGACGATTGTAAAAAGTAAGGACAGTAGGAATTTAAATAGCTTCATGATCTGAGATAGAGATATGCTCGTTAATATAATAAATTCGGCAGCGACACATTATCAAGATATCCTATTGTTTGTTATTGGGTCAAACTGGAATTTCCTTTTACTTTTGTTTAAATCGTAATATGAAGGACATCTCGCCTGAAATTCTCGAAAAGGCAAAACGAATAAAATTAATCATCTTCGATGTTGATGGTGTACTAACAGATGGAGGTATTATCTATGATAATGCTGGACAAGAGTACAAAAGGTTCAATGTAAAGGATGGCCAAATCATCAAGCATCTTAGAAAGTTCAATATTCTGACAGGAGTAATCACTGGCCGTGATTCAAGGGTGGTTAGAAACCGATGTGATGAGCTTAAGATAGATTTTCATTACCATGGCATTGAAAATAAGATTGAGGTGTTTAAAGAAGTGCTAAGTAAACTTGGATTGTCTAAGCATGAGATCGCTTATGTGGGTGATGACATCAACGACCTACCGATTCTCGTTAACTGTGGTTTAAGCGCAACACCCGCAGATGGACACCATGCTGTAAAAGATTTGGTTGACTACATCACCAATGCAGAAGGTGGTAAAGGAGTTTTGAGGGAATTAGCAGACTTAGTTTTGGACAGCCAAGGCTACTATGAACAAATAATCAAGGACTTAACAAGTAATGCAGATTTTTAAGGAAGGCTTTCAGATAACGGACGAAATATCACTGGGCAAAGGAAAAATGGTTTTGTTCTCAGGGCCATGTGCAATTGAGAGTTATGACGTTTGCGCAAGGGTTGCGGAAAGCATTAAAGAAACTTGTGAACGGCTCGATATTCAGTATATATTTAAGGCATCATTTGACAAAGCCAACCGAACTTCGGTAAATTCATACAGATCAGTAGGGTTGGACGAAGGGTTAAGCGTACTAGACAGGATTAGACGCGAATTTGACCTTTCAATCGTCACCGACATTCACGTGCCTAATCAGGCAAAACCTGTGAGTGACGTGGCGCAAGCATTGCAAATTCCGGCTTATTTATGCAGACAAACAGACCTTCTAGTGGCAGCAGGAGAGACAGGCAAGACAGTGAAAATCAAACGTGGACAGTTTATGGCTCCTGAGGATATGCAGTATGCTGTTAACAAGGTAAAGTCTACTGGAAACGACAAGGTGTGCCTTACTGAAAGAGGAGCTTCTTTTGGTTACCATAATTTGGTAGTTGATATGAGAGCACTTCCGACCATGAGACAGTATGCACCGGTGATTTTTGATGTCACTCACAGTGTTCAACAACCTGGTGGTGCGGGAGGTAGCTCAGGTGGGCAAAAAGAGTTTGCCCCATATTTAGCAAGAGCTGCTGGAGCAGCTGGTGTAGATGGTTTTTTTATAGAAACACACCCTGATCCAAAAGTTGCTTTGAGTGATGGTCCAAATATGATTCCACTGCATAAAATGAATGATTTTCTAACAATGAGCAAGCAAGCCTTTGAATTTGGTCAGCAAGCTCAAAATTCAGTTGAATGACAAACAAAAAGTCAACATTAAAACTATTTATTGGTTTCTTGTTTATCCTGTTTTTGGCAAGTAGTTGTATCCCAAATGAGAAAGTGG
>JGI12316J15310_10000142_pt27 | contig 33357 bp, 29 predicted proteins | sample MarCyaLeptolynsp_FD_15310 | JGI IMG/M metagenome (IMG submission 15310)
AAAAACGTTTTCCTCTGCCGCCTGCGCCGCCTTGCTGGCATCTAGCTTCCTGGCCGGACCGGCTTCCGCTGACGAACAGGCAGAGTGCGGCGGCGAGACACCGTGCATGCTGGACGGCGGCGAGTATTACATTCACTTGCCGCAGGCGGGGGTTGGAGACGAGCCGCTTGGCGCGATCTTCTATCTCCACGGGCATCGCGGCAAAGCCGTCAACGCCATCCGGAACCAGGGATTTCAGCGCATGGCGGACAAGCTCGGTGTGGCCTTTGTCGCCGTACAGGGTATCAACGGCACATGGTCCTTTCCGACCGCTCCGAGAAACCTGCGCGACGAGCCGGTTTTTTTCGACAACGTGTTGAGCGATCTTGAAGACCGGTTCGGTGTCGAACGGGACAAGACCATGCTGTCAGGGTTTTCTTCCGGCGGGTTCATGACCTGGTATCTGGCCTGCGAAAATGCCGGCCGTTTTTCCGGATACGCGCCGATCGCAGGGGCGTTCTGGGAACCGCTGCCGAAAAACTGCCCGACCGACAATCCCTACCTGTTTCATGTCCACGGAACCAGTGACACCGTTGTTCCGCTGGCCGGACGCTGGCTTGGTGGCGGACAATGGAAGCAGGGCGATGTTTTCGAAAGCTTCGATGTCTGGCGACGGCAGAACGGGCTGTCCGAGGCCAGCTCTGAAAAACTGACCGACGGCAATCTGGAATGCGAGCGCTGGGCGCCAGAAGGCGGGCTGTTTGAACTCTGCCTGCACGACGGCGGCCACAGTGTTGAGGCCAAATGGATCGAACGCGCCTGGACCGAACTTGGCGCGATCAGGGGCTGGGACCGAAAAAGCTGAACACTCACACCGGATTAACAGGAATGTGAGCCAAGGTGTTGCACGCGCAATCCGGCCGGAGTTGACGGGGAAGGGGCTATGTGTCCATTTCCCGTTGAAACGTCAGTCAAAAGGTGTTGCGTGTCCCAGTCCGCCTCCAAACCCGGTGCCTTGTCCGGTCTTGTTGTTCTCGATCTCTCGCGCATTCTTGCCGGGCCCACCTGTACCCAGGTGCTCGGCGACCTCGGAGCGGAGGTTATCAAGATCGAGCGTCCGGGCCGCGGCGACGACACGCGCGGCTGGGGGCCGCCATTCCTGAAAGACACCGCAGGCAATGAAACCGCCGAAAGCGCTTACTATCTCTCATCAAACCGGAACAAGTCTTCGGTTGCCATTGATCTGGCAACACCGGAAGGCCAGAAGCTGATAGCCGATCTCGCGGTCAAGGCTGACATTCTTGTCGAGAATTTCAAGGTGGGCGATCTCAAGCGGCGTGGTCTTGACTATGAGACACTCAAGGCGCTCAACCCCGGGCTGATTTACTGTTCGATTTCCGGTTTCGGTCAGACCGGTCCCTATGCGCATAGGGCCGGCTACGACTTCCTGATCCAGGGCATGGGCGGCATCATGTCACTCACCGGTTTTCCCGACGACGAGGGAGGGACCGAAACCAAATGCGGTGTCGGCATCGCCGACGTCATGTGCGGCATGTATGCCACCGTCTCGATCCTGGCCGCGCTCAACCACCGCCACGCGACCGGCGAAGGTCAGCACGTCGATATCTCTCTTCTCGATGCCCAGGTGTCCTGGCTGATCAACCAGGGTGTTGCCTATCTCGTCTCCGGAAACGTGCCTGGACGACTCGGCAACGGTCATCCGACCATCGTTCCCTATGAAACCTTCCCGGCGGCGGACCAGTCCTTCATCATCGCTGTCGGCAACGACACACAGTTTCAGAAATTCTGCGATGTGGCGGGTGCACCTGAACTGGCGGTTGATCCTCTCTATGCAAGGAACGCCGACCGTGTCCGCAACCGCAAACAACTGATTCCTCTGCTCCGCCGCCTGACCATCGACAAGACGGCTGCCGAGTGGATCGCCGAACTGGAGAATGCCGGTGTACCTTGCGGCCCGGTGAACGATCTGGAGCAGGTATTTGCCGACCCTCAGATCCTGGAACGCCAGATGCGTATCAGCCTGCCGCACCCTGTCAGCGGGACGGTGGATCTGATCGGATCTCCAATCAATCTTGAAAAGACACCTGTTGCCTACACCAAGGCGCCGCCGATGCTCGGAGCGGATACCGCCGACATCCTGCAGCGCCACCTCGACGTGACCGGCGAGACGTTGCATGCCCTCGCCGACAAGGGCATTGTCGGCCTCGCAAACGCATCAGAACACAAGGAAAAACCTGCCAAATGACCACCGGCGCAGATATCATTGCCGGCAAGCTTCACGCTGCCGGTTGCCGACATGCTTTCGGAATCCCCGGAGGCGAAGTGCTGGCCCTGATGCAATCCCTTGATCAGGCCGGGATGAATTTCGTTCTGGTCAAGCACGAGAATGCCGGTGGCTTCATGGCGGAAGGCGGCTGGCATGCGGACGGGGCACCTGGCGTGCTTCTGGCAACCATCGGCCCGGGCGCTGCCAACGCCGTCAATGTGGTCGCCAATGCCTGGCAGGACCGGGTGCCGCTGATCTTTCTGACCGGCTGTGTCGACCAGGGTGAGGCGGAGAGCTATACGCACCAGGTTTTCGATCACCAGCAATTGCTGCGCCCCATCGTCAAGGCGAGCTTTTCCGCGCGTCTCGGTGCGCTCGATGTCATGATGGAAAAGGCGCTGGCGATTGCGCTTGACGGCCAGCCGGGCCCGGTTCACATCGATGTGCCGATCAAGGTCGCGGAAGCGGAAACGGAAGAAGCCTGGTCGCAGTCTTTCCTGTCGGCGCCGGTTGCGACAAGGGCTGCGACGGGCACGGATCTGGATACCGCGATGACGCTGTTTGCGAACGCGGAGCGCCCGATCGCAATTGCCGGTGTCGATGCCGTCAATGAAGGCGCGTCGGCGGCGATCAGCGATTTCTGCAAGGAATTCAAAATCCCGCTCGTCACCAGCTACAAGGGCAAGGGTCTTCTGGATGAGAACGACCCGCTCGCGCTGGGTGGCGCAGGACTGTCACCAAAGGCAGACGGTCATCTCCTGCCGCTCATCAATCAGAGCGACTGCATTCTCCTGCTCGGCTATGATCCGATTGAAATGCGTATCAACTGGCGCAATCCCTGGGACACGGATGCATCGGTCATCGACGTGACGCCCGTGCTCCGGACCCACGGCATGCACAGCGTCTCCGCAACGCTGCGCTGTGCGGTTGCCCCGGCACTCGAGTTGTTGAGCGCAGCGCGCAAGCCGGATCAGCCTTCTTGGCCGGGTGGCGAACCGGCGAAAGTCAGGGCAGAGCTTGCCGAAGGTTTTGCAGCGGAGACAGACGGTTGGGGCCCGGCGACAGCGTTTCACACCTTGCGGGATGTCATGCCTGCCGAAACCGTCGCCACCGCAGACAGCGGTGCCCACCGGATACTCGTCAGCCAGATCTGGCGCTGCCCGCTGCCGCGCCAGATGCTGCAGTCCTCGGCGCTGTGCACCATGGGCTGCGCCGTACCGCTGGCCATGGGCCACAGGCTGGTCGAGGGGTCGTCACCGGTGATCGCATTTGTCGGCGATGCCGGCCTTGAAATGTGTCTTGGCGAGCTGTCGACCCTCAGGGATCTCAAGATCCCGGTGATAATCTGCGTCCTCGTCGACACCAGCCTTGCGCTCATTGAGCTGAAACAACGCGGCAGCCAGAGACCCAATGTCGGTGTCGATTTCGGCGAGACGGATTTTCCTGCCGTTGCGCGCGCCTATGGCGGACACGGTGTCTGGATCGACAATGCCGACGACCTGAGGCGTGAGGCAACGGACGCACTTCAGCGCGACGGCTTCACGATTCTCGCCTGCCGCATCGAACGGCGTGCCTATGATGGCGCGTTTTAGGCGCTGACATTATTGCCGGGTCCCATTGGGACGCCGGCCATGTTTTGCACCTTGTTTGTCTGTCAGCCCCGATGCACCTCCTGGACGAGCGCGATGCGGCGCGCTTCAGACTTTGGCTTCGCGTTCCATACGCGTGGCCCAGGCGTCTGCAAGATCGGCGAGCACCTTCCTGAACTGGCGTTTTGCCATCGCCTTGAAAAGCGTTCGTGCCAGAAAATTGCCTTTGGGCGTTGCTTCAATGTCGATGGTGAATCTGGACCCCTGCTCCATAGGTACGACCGACCACTCACCATGAAGCCTTGAAATCGGATAAGGGTAGTCTTCGGCTTCCGTATGGATGCGGAACCCGAAGGCATGTCCCTCGTCAAAGAGGTGGCATGTTTCGAGCCAGTTCTCACCTTTCAGGCCGTAGCATCTGCGCTGCATCCCTTCGCCGTTTCCGGCAACAACTTCAACCCTGGAAATGTTGTCGGCGACATCCGCATATCGCGGATGATCCGTCATGACCCGCCAGACGACATCTCTTGGAGCGTCGACCGTGCGGCTCACGCGCGCGAGGAGTTTTTCTCCTGTAGAGCGGACGGACGCCTCGCTAAGCGGCGCAACGATCTTCTGCGCGCCAATGGCCTGTCCAAGCGCGAACAGGGCCACGAGAACGGCGACGATGACGATCGCAGTGATGCCGTTTCCGGAAAAAAGATGGGTCGCGAAAATCAGCAGCGCGCCACTGCCCAGCACCCAGCCGAGGTCAAGCGCACTGATGAACAGGACCTGACCCTTCGTTATGAAGCGGTTCGTCGCCATGAGTGTCAGGTCCAGTGCGAATATGATCAGACCCGCGCCCAGAATGCGCAGGACGAGTGTCTGCCATTCGGCCGGTTCAAGGAAAATCAACTCGGCTGCTGTACCGGGCGCGAAAACCAGGTCAAGACCGATCAGGAGGGAAAAAGCAGCGTTCAGGCCAAGGAAAAGCCGGGCAGTCTTTGAAGTGTCCATGATGTTGTCTCACATGTCGTTTGACGATCGCCGCCGACCCTGCCTGCCGCAATATCTGCCTTCAATTACGTCGCAGGTAATGGACCCACGCACCAATTTCGGTCAGGAAAAGAAGATGACCTACAATCCGAACATTGAAGATCCGGCATTCCCGGGGTTCCTGAAAAACTGGCGCCAGCGGCGCAGGCTTTCTCAATTGGAGCTGTCGCTGCAGTCCGGACTGTCGCAGCGCCACATCAGTTTTCTGGAGACCGGTCGTTCCAACCCGAGCCGATATGCGATCGCACAGCTTGCCGAAGCGCTGGAGATGCCGGCAGCTGAGGTCGATGCCATGCTGCTCTCGGCAGGTTTCGCAGCCCTTTCCTCGCGCAAGGGCTGGGATGGCTCGGTCCAGAAGGCCGTCGACGCCTCGATTGCCCATGTTTTGAAAGGGCACGAACCTTATCCCGCAATTTCAATCGACCGGATCTGGAACCTGCTGAAGGCAAATGACGCCGCGCTCCGGTTTTTCACCCTCGCCGGGGCACGCGGGGACAACAACATTTTGCGCGAGATCCTGTCGCCCGGGCCTTTGCGTGACAGCATTCTCAACTGGAACGATACGGCGCGCGCGCTTCTGAGATTGCTGGAGCTTGAAATCGCGCGCAGGCCCCACGATGAGGAGGCGCGTCAGCTGTTGGACGCGTTAAGGTCTCTTGAGGGTGTCGGCGACCTGATGAACCAGCCCAGTTCCGGAGTAAGCGCGCCGGTTCTCACGATCCGGTTCCGGATCGGGGAAATGGAACTGGAGTTGTTCTCGCTGATTGCCACGATCGGCATGAGCGCGGACGCCACGCTGGACGATTTGCGTGTCGAGACGCTGCTGCCGGCCAACGATGCGACGCGTGCGTGGTTTCAGGACCACTTCATGCAGTGAGTGCCGAACGGGCACGGCTGCGAATGGCGCGATGCCCTGTCAGTCCGGAAAACGGCTGGAAGATCTTCGCCGATGCTGCGGTCTATGGCAGAACGGCCGTTCCCTCGATTTCCACCAGAAACTCCGGTAGGGCGAGCGATTGCACGCCGAGCCAGGTGTTCGGCGCTGGGGTGACGTCGCCCCAGAATTCACCGAGCGCCATGCCGACCGGTTCGAGCTTCTCCGGTGTGTGGTTTACCACATAGGTTCTGAGGCGGATGAGATGCTGCGGGCCGAGACCCTGGTCTGCGAGCACGGCCTTGAGGTTTGCCAGGCATTGGCGCGCCTGTGCGTTGAGATCGTCTCCGCCGACAAGCTGGCAGTCCTTGTCCCAGGCAACCTGACCGGCAAGATGCAGGAGCCTGCCCGGCTCTGAAACGGCTGCGTGGGAGAAACCCCACTGGACGCTGTTGTAGAGTGTTTCGGGGTTGATACGATCGGACATGAGACCCTCTTTACAAGACACGGTAGGCCTTCACTTTAGCCGAGTGCCCGGTATTGGCCACCCCTTGCGCGATACGTTTCTGTTACCTCGCACCTTTGAAGGGCGCGGCAGCGGGGAGCCAGGCCGCGCCCGTTTGTTCAGGCCGTCTTGAACCGGTTCCTCCGGCCGCGTTTCCAGAAACCAAAGCCGAGAAATCCGCCGAATGCGCCAACAAGCAGCAGGCCGGGCGCGGGCAGGGGTACCGGTGTCAACGGTGCGGTGACCCTGTCAAAGTCGCTCACTTGCACCTGCCGGGTAATACCAATCGCCCCCGTAACTTCGATTCCGAACAGCGTGAGCGAAGCAACGTCGAAGGAACCTGCCAGACCGGTGATATCGACAAATCCCGTGCGCGGGATCCGGGCCGGATCGGATGGGCCGAGGACACCCGGCAGGAAATCTGACCGCTCTGTCGGGAGGCCGACAGTCGCATCCTGCGCCGTGGTGAGGGCGTCAACACGGGTGAAGAGCAACGGGGTCAGGCTCGAATCCAGAATTCGGACACCGACCGCATCGCCGCCTCCGAATAGGTCCGCCGAGGAGAGCCTCAGGAGAAGCGAGTTCGGTTCAAGTTCCTGAGCGCCGAATGTAGCGAACGCGTAGCTGCCCCGGATCGTGTCACCGGCAGCGACGGGAACGGCGTAAGCCGCGCTCGACAGGGACGCCCAAATTGCTGCGGTCGTAAATAGTCTCCTCAACATTTGAAATACTCCTGGTTTGAAAAAAGTTGGCAGTCAGTTTTCCTTGGACGCCGGTGCCGTGAAAATGGCGTCCTGGATCAGACGGCAGGCGTTGGGACCGGCCGTTCCATCGGTCTTCGCGGTATCCGGAAATGGAGGCGGCAGGCTGTCGTCCCGGCAGCCGCCGCGATAACTCGTGAGCATCGAGGCGGCGATATCCGGCAGCAGCGGCCCGTGATCGTTCAACACCAGATGGATCTCGCTCGTCTCGGGCCTGTCGAAGCGTTGGTCGTACCAACCGCCGGAAACATTTCCCGCAGGAAGATACGCGGCAAAATCCGCGCGCCCGTCAGGGGTGTTGACGACCCCGTCGGCGTAAACGATCTGCGTGCCGACCTCCGCGGCCCTGCCGATGACATCCTCGGCCGTACAGGGCGTTGCCGAGCAGTTTTCCGGTCGTGTCATGATCACCCACCACGCCGTCGTGACATGACCGGGAACGAGTTCGGATGTGCGCAGTGTCATTGTCGCGCCATTGGCCGTTCGCGACAGCCGGGCTTCCGAGCGCTCGATCGGTTTTGCGGGTTGCTCGGCCGTCGCCATGTGTTCCACAGTCCGCGAGATCATCACCGCTTCGGTGGCGTGGGCTCCTGTTGCGAGGACGGCAAAGCCGGCGGTGGAGAGGAAGGCCTGCCGGATCAGTCTGGGAAAACTCAACATTGTCGGGTCCTTTCAAGCGTGGGTCTTCAAGGGGAAAAAGGGGCGCTAGCCGCTGGAAAGGGCGTCTGGCGTGATATTTTGATTGAATCTGAAAAGATTGCCCGGATCGTACTTGCGCTTGATCGCGGCAAGACGGGCGAGGTTACGTCCATACGCGCGTGGTGCGTTGCCTTCGGCCTCGGCGATGAAATTGACATAGGATCCGGGCACCGCATGCGCCGCGATCTGTTCCGATGCGTGCTTCAGCCAGCCGACCATTCGGGTGTCGTCATTTTCATCGCGCCAGCGCACACCGGGCGTTGTCATGAACGGGATCTGGCGATGTGGGAAGGCGGTGGCATTTTCACTGACGTCGGCAACGGCACCGCCAAGGAGGCAGATCAGCAATTCCGATTCCGGTGTCGGGAGACCGGAAGCCAGATCCACGAGCAGATCGACAAACGGGGGTGACAGGGTGTGATGGTTGTGCGCACGCCAGTAGTTGCGGGCGCCGAAATCATAGGCGGCATCGAGAAAGCTCTGCGCCTGCGTGTAAGGCCCGGGGGCAAGTGCACTTCCGAGCGGTTCCGCACCGGCGTAGAGTGCGCGCAGATCAGACTGCGCTTCTTCTGCGGTTCCTGCGTGAAACTGCATCAGCGTCAGGACTTTGGTCCCGTGAACGCTCTCGGGCAGAACCGGGACCGGCGGTGCGGTCATCAGGTTTGCCCACACGCAGGCTTTGCGCGGCAGTAAGGGAGCGTGTTCCGCGTAGGCGGTCAAAACCCTTCGCGCGTCTCTCAGCGCAAAGAAGGTCGGGCCGAAGAGCACCTGTGGTCCGACTGGATGCAGCCTGAATGTGAATTCGGTCACGATACCGAAATTGCCGCCGCCGCCGCGAAGCGCCCAGAAAAGATCTGGGTGTTCGCTCTGCGAGCAGACCGCGACCGTGCCGTCCGCCAGCACGATTTCCGCTGAAAGCAGATTGTCGACCGCAAGACCGTGAAGCCGTGCGAGCCATCCGAACCCGCCACCGAGGGTCAGCCCTGCGACCCCGGTTGAGGAGACGACACCACCCGGTGCCGCCAGTCCCTCGGCCTGTGCCGCAGCGTCGAAATCGGCCCAGGTTGCGCCACCGCCGACGCGGGCAATCAAGTGTTCGGCGTCGATCTCGATCTGTTTCAGATCCGACATGTCGATCATCAGCGCGCCATCGGCAACGGCCGATCCGGCGATATTGTGGCCACCGCCTTTGATGCAGACATTGAGGCCGAACGCAGCGGCGGTCGTGACAGCGTGGCGGATATCGTCGTGATCTCCGGCACGCACGATAACGGCGGGGGACCGGTCGATTGACGCGTTCCAGACCTGCCTGCGCTGGTCGTAACCGGCATCGCCGGGAAAGACGGCAAGCGAGCCGAGACGTTCCGCCAATCGGGAAAAGAGAAGGTCTTCCATACCGTCGTCCAGTGTCCGCTTTCCGTTGATCTTGGCAGCAGCGTGCCGGGAATCGCCGACGCGAAAAACTCATGAATATGCAGTAACTCCAGATTCTGGAGTTGTCCGGCTTCAGGCCCCGCCGTACTCTTTTTGAGAAATGATGCGAGACGTGAGGAGTGCCGGATGCCGTATAAGGGTTATGGACAGTACTGCCCGCTTGCCTTGGCTGCAGAAGTCCTTTGCGAACGTTGGACCCTGCTTGTCATCAGCCGGGTGATTGATGGCTGCACGCGTTTCAACGAAATTCACCGGGGTGTGCCCAAGATCTCCGCGACGCTGTTGAGCCAGCGCCTGTCGAGCCTGGAACATGCCGGGCTGATCACGCGCCGTGCGCTCGAAAACGGACGCGGCTTTGCCTACGAACTCACCGATGCCGGACGGGATCTTGATCCGATCATCATGAGCCTGGCGGTCTGGGGCCAGAAGTGGTCCCGGGATATGGAAACGGAAGATCTCGACCCGGCCTTCCTTGCTTGGAGCATGCACACAAGGCTGAACGTGGATGCGATGCCGGAAAAACGGATCGTGATGGAATTCGCGTTTTCCGGCACCCACAAGGGCTTCAGCCGCTTCTGGCTTGTGGTGGAGGACGGTGAGGTCGACATGTGCCTGAAATATCCGGGCTTTGAAGAGGATCTATCGATCTCGTCGGATATCAGGCGGTTCACCGAAGCCTGGCGCGGCATGCGCGACTTGCGCAGCGAAATTGCCAAGGGGCACATCACCGTGGTCGGCGAGGAAAAGTACCGGCGCGCCCTGCCGGACTGGCTGATGCTCAGCGCACTCGCGCGCTTCCCCAGACAAACGGGCGCCGAGGCGGATCTGAATGGCAACGCACAGGTCGCGCAGGCGGGCTAACGAAGCTCTTGTCAGGGTTTCTGCGGTGGGTGTCTGAATACGCTTTAAACCGCCAACGGACCCGGTAACACCCGCGCTGCAGTCCGTGCCCTTGTTCTGTCAGGCTGCAGATGAAACTGGCGTCTCGCGCCGCGACTTCAGCCAGAGACCCGCTCCCAAAAGAACGCCGATCACATCGGTTCGCCAGTCCCCTGAAATCATGCAGAGGGCTGCTCCAAGCAACAGAAGGCGCCAGACAGGTCCAAGCGGACCCATCAGGTAACCCTGCACGGCGCCTGAAAGGAAGTAGACACCAATGATCGCGGTTACGGCATTGCGGATGATCTCGAGCCAGCCCGCCTCCATCAGAAGACCCGGGCTATAGAAGAACATGTAAGGCACGATGAAAGCGGCAAGACCGACACGGAATGCGGTCACGGAGGTGCGCATCGGTTCGGCCCCGGCAATCGCCGCGCCCGCATAGGCGGCAAGGGCGACCGGCGGTGTGATCGCCGAGACGACCGCGAAATAAAAGACGAAGAAATGCGCGATCAACGGTTCGATCCCGAGCTCGATCAAGCCGGGAGCCACGACCGAGGCGGCAACCGCATAGGCCGCTGTGGTTGGCATGCCCATACCCAGAATGATCGAGATGATCATCGCGAAAATGAGCGCAAGCAACTTGCTTGTTTCAGCCAGTTCGAAAAGAAGCGACGAAAACCGCGCACCAACGCCGGTCAGGGAGATCACGCCGACGATGATGCCTGCGGTCGCACACACCGAAATGATCTGGATTGACATTTGCGAGGCATTGCGCAGCGCCTCGATAATGTCGCGAGGCCCCATCTTGAAGGGTGTCAGCCAGCTCACGACAGCGGCGGAAGCAATCGCGAGCGTTCCCGCACGGATCACCGAATAACCAAGGAACAGGGAGCCCACGAGAATGATGATCGGCAGGAACAGGAAGGCCTGTTTCGCCAGGTTCCGGAATTTCGGCACCTCTTCATTTGTCATGCCGCGCATGCCAAGCCTGCGTGCCTCGAAATCGACCATGAAGTAAATCGACACGAAATACAGCACGGCTGGAATGAGCGCGGCGATCACGAGCTCGGTGTAGGGAATGCCGGTGATCTCGGCCATGATGAACGCACCGGCACCCATGATAGGCGGCATGATCTGGCCGCCGGTGGACGCGGCGGCTTCAATCGCGCCGGCCGATTGCGACCGGTAGCCGACACGTTTCATCAGCGGGATTGTCAGCGAGCCGGTCGACACAACATTGCCCGCCGAGGTGCCGTTGATCATGCCCATCAGACCTGACGCAAACACCGCGACCTTGGCGGGCCCCCCGCGCGCACGGCCTGCCGTGGCGAAGGCGAGGTTCACGAAATAGTCGCCGACCTTGGAGCTTTGCAGGAAGGCCGCGAAAATGATGAAGAGGATAATGTAGGTCGACGACACCGCCGTCGTCGGGCCGAGAATGCCGTTGTCCGTGAAGACGTAACTGAAGAAACGTTTTGCATCGTAGCCACGATGTTCCAGGAAGCCGGGAAGCCAGGGGCCGAGAAAGGAGTAGGTGACAAACACGGTCGCGATGACGACGAGCGCCATGCCGGCGACACGACGTGTGAGTTCCAGCATGAGTGCCATGGCAACGAAGGCCGCCCAGGCATTTTGCGGATCAGCGAAGGGAGTGCCTGCCCGAAGTCTTAGATTAAGCGCATCAAGACTGAGCGCGATGAAGCCGGTCGACGCAATGCTCGCTAATATGAGCACCCAGTCGATCGGTGAAACGGATCCATCCCTGCCGCGCAAAAACCAGCCGGCGAAAATCGCAAGCATTGTTCCGGAGCCGAGCGCGATCCCGACATACGCGAAAGTCGTGTCGGGATTTTGAACCGTGCCGCTGCTCCAGTACTGGCTTACGCCATAGGCGGTGAGGGCAAGCGCGTAGAGAACGGGTAATCCGGCGAGAACCGCGATGATCCACTCCAGCTTGTCGTTGCGCCAGCGCTTGTCGTTGCCCACAAGCAGCACACCTGTCAGAGCGAACCCCAGGACAAGCGCACCCAAGATGTGGAGAATGCGAAACAGCCAGGTTTCAAGCGGTGCAATGTTCAGGCTGTAGAGGTGCCAAGCGGCGTAGAGCACACACAGAAGACCGAACACTTTTCCTTGCCAGCCTTCAAGGCCGGTATGAGCGCCGCGATCGACGCTGGCGCAGATGGGCTCGGACGGTTCTGACATGGCGGCAGGGTCTCAAAAGTTCGCGCATAGAGCCCGAGCCGCGATTGCGGCCCGGGCATTTTCCAATCAGCGAAAGGATAGCGGAGATCAGCCGCCCAGGGCTGGATCGATCTCGAATCCGTTTTCCTTGAACCAGCGCACAGCGCCTGGATGCCAGGGAATGAACGCGTTCTTGTCGTAGTTTTCAGGAAGCGTTTCGATCGCAGCCTTGTGAATGTCGAGCATCTTCGGATTGTTGCTCATCACGGTGTCGACAACAGCGTAAACGAAATCATCCGGCAAGTCGGCGCGGGCAATTGCAAAGTTCCACATCGACACGCTTGCATGGTCTTCCCCTTGCGACGGATAGGTGTCTGCCGGGATGGTGAAGAGTGAAACCGGATGGTCCTCGGCGATCTTTTTCGCCTGCTCTTCGGTCATGCCGAAAAAGTTCACATCCGCCTGGGCTTCTACCTGCGAGAAAGCCGGGAAGGGAACGCCTGCTGCCCAGGTATAAACGTCGATCAAGCCGTCCTGCAGCTGACCAGCCAGATCGGCTGCACCGCCATGTTGGGCGTCGACATTCTTGCCAAGTGTTTCAAAGAATCGAGGCCAGTATGTGCCGGGCGTACCGCCAACCGGGCCGAAACCCACCGTCGCACCATCAGGTATCGCATCAAGACTATCGATGCCGGAGCTTTTCAGCGTCATGACATGGAACGCGGTCTTGTACATCGGGAAAATCGCCCTGATGTTGTCGTGCTTCAGACCGGGGGCGAGCGCACTTTCACCATTGATCGCATCAAAGGCGGGGCCCATTGTGACCATCCCGAAATCGAGATCGCCGGTTTGCACCAGCGCCGCGTTCTGTACCGGTCCGGCCGTTACTTCAGCGCCGCCTGGAATGCCGAGCGCGTCGGCAACCATGTTGGTCCAGCCCGACCCATAGACGAAATAGGTTCCGCCCTGGCTTGCAGTGCCTACGGAAAAGCTGGTCGGCCAGTCACTGCGGTCTTGCGCCAGTGCTGCCGGGGCGAGAAAACTCGCGGTGAGTACCACGGCCAGCGTCGCCGGCACTCGTTTTGAAAAAAGGCTCAATAAACCTGTCACGCCATTTGAAACCATCGAATTCCTCCTCAGATCAAGACGACCTACATCTTGTTCGTTCAAAGAGTCCCAGTTGCATGTCCAGCGATGCTTGGAGTCTTTGGGAGATCACATTGAGCAGAAGTTCCAATAATCAATATCCGGTGCGATAACATTTTAGACAGGACTTGCTTCAAACCGTTGGCACGCCGTTCGTTTCTGCAGGTTGCCCGCGGGCGGTCTGCGTTCCCTCCTGTGGTTACTGGACCTCTGTCTTTCGTGCGTTTATGTTGCACCTGCGAAGAAGACGCATCCTGGCTGGAACCGGGGGTGGGAGGATGAGCATGATAATCTGCCGGACCAAGGCGGAGATGCGCGAGACTGTCCGGAACTGGAAGGCCGAACGGGCGACGGTCGGACTGGTTCCGACCATGGGGTATCTCCACGAGGGGCATCTCGGACTTGTTCGCATGGCGCACGGCGCGGCGGATCGCACTGTCGCCAGCATCTTCGTCAATCCAACCCAGTTCGGTGCCAACGAGGACCTCGACACGTATCCGCGCGATGAAGCGAGAGACCTTGAGCTTCTGGAAAGAGAAGGCGTCGATGCGGTCTTTCTTCCCGGAGTTGAAGAAATGTACCGGCCGGGCGAACCCGCCTATGTCGATGTTCCCGAGCTTTCCGGGATCCTGCAGGGCGCACTGCGTCCAGGACATTTCCGCGGTGTCTCGACCGTCGTGACAAAGCTGTTCAACATTGTCACGCCCGATCTCGCGGTGTTCGGCGAAAAAGACTACCAGCAGCTTACCCTGATCCGGCAAATGGTGCGAGACCTGGACATGCCGCTTGAGATCCTCGGTCACCCGACCGTTCGCGAGCCCGACGGTCTCGCCATGTCCTCCAGAAACGTGCGCCTGCAGCCTGATCACCGGCAAGAAGCTGTCGCGCTGAACGAAGCGCTCGACACGGCCGGGGTGATGGCCAGGACACGCCCCTCGATTGCGGATCTGGAGACGGCGGTCAGGTCGCGTCTGGAGAATTCCCGATCGGCCACCGTAGAAAGCATCGACATTCGCGATGCCGATACGCTTGAAGAGGTATCCGGCATGCTGGACCGCCGCGTAGTGATCCTGCTCGCGGTCCGCTACGACACCGTGCTGCTGATCGATCAGCGTGTCGTTGCACCGGAACTTTGAACCAAAAGGACACCAGATGAGCGCCCAGAAACCCGTCCGCCGGCTGACGGCCCCCCAGATCGCAAAGCGCAAGGGCGGCGAACCGATCGTGTCCCTGACATCCTACCACGCGCATACCGCGTCCATCGTCGACAACTACGCCGACTTCATCCTGGTTGGTGACAGTCTCGGCATGGTCATGCATGGCATGGAATCGACCGTGGGGGTCTCGCTCGACCTCATGATCATGCACGGCAAGGCGGTCGTGAGGGGGACAAAAAAGGCACTCGTCGTCGTCGACATGCCCTTCGGCAGCTATGAGGAAAGCCCGGCAGAGGCCTTTCGCAATGCCGCGCGTGTCATGAAGGAAACCCAGTGCGGTGCAGTCAAGCTCGAAGGTGGCGTGCGCATGGCCGAAACAATTCGCTTCCTGACCGATCGTGGCGTCCCGGTGATGGCGCATATCGGCCTGACGCCGCAGTCGGTCCACGTCATGGGGGGCTTCAAGACGCAGGGGCGGCATCAGGACGACTGGGACCAGCATTTCGAAGATGCGACCGCCGTGACCGAGGCCGGCGCCTTCGCCGTCGTTCTTGAAGGCATGGTCGAGCCTCTTGCTGCACAGATCACCAGGGAAATTCCGATACCGACGATCGGCATCGGCGCTTCGGCTGACTGCGACGGCCAGATCCTGGTGCTGGAGGACATGCTCGGGCTCAACCCGGCACCGCCGAAATTCGTCAAGGTCTATGGCAGTCTCGGCGGCCAGATCGAAGCCGCGGTCAGGGCTTACGCGGACGAGGTCAAGGAGCGCAGTTTCCCGGCGGAAGAGCAGGTCTATCGCTGATTTGCGCCGCGAACGAATAAACGCCCGATTTCCGGCTGCATCGGGTTGAAGGACGGCTTATGGTCAGGCCATGCTGATGACCCGACCTGATTTCGATACGCTCTACGAAGCGCTGCTCAATCGCGATCCGTCCTATGACGGGCGCGTCTTCGTCTGTGTGGCTTCTACCGGCATCTTCTGCCGGCTGACCTGTCCGGCGCGCAAGCCGAAACGGGAAAACTGCACCTTCCATGAAACTGTTGGCGAATGTATCGATGCCGGTTTCCGTCCGTGCAAGCGCTGCAAGCCAACAACACCGGAGGCGAGCGCGGACCCGGTCGTCAAGTCGCTGATCGAGGCACTCGAGAAGCGGCCGGGTTTCCGGTGGGGCGAACCGGACATCGTTAGGATGGGGCTCGACCCGTCGACGGTGCGCCGCGCCTTCAAGCGGCATTTCGGCATGACCTTTCTGGAAATGGCACGCCAGCGCCGCCTGCAGGAAGGCTTTTCGACGCTTGCCGAGGGCGGCAAGGTGATCGACGCCCAGATCACGGCAGGCTTTGAATCGCCGAGTGCGTTCCGGGAAGCCTTTGCGAAAATTCTTGGCCAGGCCCCCGGAACCTTTTCCGATGACCCGCTGCTTGTCGCCGACTGGGTGTCATCGCCGCTCGGCCCCTTGATTGCCGTCACCGACAAGACGCAGCTGCATCTCCTGGAGTTCCTGGATCGCAGAGCCTTGCCGGCCGAATTCAGTAAGCTGCAGACATTTGCAAAAGGCAGGATTGGATTTGGACGAACCGGGGTCACCGACCAGATCCAGGAGGAGCTGGACCGTTTCTTTGCCGGCAAATCAGGTGTTTTCGAAACACGTCTCGCGTTGCACGGGTCCAACTTCACCAAGGATGTCTGGCGGGAGCTTTTGAAGATCCCGGCGGGCGGGACAAGAAGTTACTCCGATCTTGCCAATGATCTCGGCCGGCCGACGGCAGTCCGGGCGGTGGCGCGTGCCAACGGGGCAAACCAGATCGCGATCGTCGTGCCCTGCCACCGCGTGCTGGGAGCCGACGGCTCACTGACGGGGTATGGCGGCGGGCTCTGGCGCAAGCAGCGCCTGATCGAGTTGGAACGCAGCTATTCTGAAGCTGCTCCGGACAGGCTGCGGGCGTAACGGGCCAACGGTCTTTTCGTTCCAGCTGTCGGTGGCCTCCGTTTCAGGAGACCCGGCTGAGTTCCTCCACGATGATGGTTCCGATCGTATCGCAATCCTCTTCGGTGAAGCTCAGGGGGACACGCAGATCCATGATCTGTCTGAGGATTGCGATGGTTCCGGGCAGCGACTGCTCGGGCGCATATTTCCAGCTGTCGAACCGGCTGGTAAAGCCGACCGGATTGGCATCGCCAAACCATTTCAGCTCGACACCGCGCTTCTTGCACATATCCACGAAGGACTTGCAGGTTTCGTCCGTCCAGTCCGGGACAAGAAACTGGAAGGACGAGCCGACATAGAGCTCCTGTTGGGGCCGGTTCGGGACCACGGCGTTTGCAGCGGACCTGAGTTTCTCTTCAAGGATCTGGTAGCGCCGGTTCCAGCGGCTGATATTCCGGTCAAGCTGGGGCAGCTGCGGCCGCAGGATCGCAGCGCGCAGGTTGTCCATGCGCGAGGAACAGTTCGGGTTTTGGAACCTCGCTTTTTCAAAGGCGGCCGTTTCGGGACGCGCGAGATGCTTCTCGAACAGCATGTAGGACCCCGACAGGATGACGGCATTCGCCATGACATCAGGATCGTCCGTTGTCAGGAGGCCGCCTTCGCCGCTGTTCAGATGCTTGTAGGTTTGCGTGCTGAAGCAGGCCACCTTGCCATAGTTGCCGCTCTTGATGCCGTTCCATTCCGCGCCCATCGTGTGCGCGCAGTCCTCGACCAGGGCCACACCGTGCTCTTTGAGAAGTGCGCAGAGCGCATCCATGTCGGCAAGGTGCCCGCGCATGTGCGAGAGCAGGAGAACCCTGGCGGTGCTGGATTTGATCTTGGCCTCGAGATCCTGAAGATCGATGGTGAGGTCCGCGGTCGTTTCGACGAAGACAGGCACGGCACCGACGGCGGCAACAGCACCGGGAACAGGCGCGAGCGTGAATGCGTTTGTCAGAATGGCGTCGCCGGACTGAACGCCCACGGCACGCAACGCAATCTGCATGGCGGTCCCGCCGGATGTGGTTGCCAGGCAGTATTTCGTGCCCTGATAGGCGGCATATTCGCTTTCCCAGAGTGCCGTGTCCCCGTCTTCTCCCTCAACGGTGTTGTACCGGTGCAGCCGTCCGCTTTCCAGAACACGCGCCGCTTCCGCAATCGCCTCGGGCGATATCGGTTCTTGTTGTGTGAACGGTTTATTGAAAACCAAAACGGACATGGCATCAGGTCTCCACAAACGTCCCGATCCGGTGGGGACGGCTAACGTACATCGTCTCTGACCGCGCACTTTGGCAGGCTTTTTAGGGATTGTCTTGCAAAGGATTGTCAACACATCTCTACTCCCGCCGCCGGTACCGGACCAAGCGGCGACGGTGCCGGAATGAAAGGGCCGAAAACGCGAAAAACCTGATCATTGGAGCGCTGAACCCGATGCGGTGTGTTGCCACACGGTGGCCGCAGAATGCCGGGATATCTTCACAATCAGCATGAAAAAGCGCCGTGATTGCAAGAGCTAAGCGTTTTAAGAATAAGTCGCGGGCCAGATATGCAGAAATAGACGTACGATTCTCAGTATTGATGCATTGAATTCTTAACTTCTGTCGATTAAGTGTCCGATTAAGTTGAAACGCCATCATCTTGGGCATTGCCTAGGCAGAAGGAGGTCGCTATGACCCGTGATGATCTAATTCGCGAGTACAAAGAGCACAGCGGATCCTGGCAGGGTCTCGTCGGTGTTTACGCCGTGATTGTTGGCGTTATGGCTCTGTCCGGCTATTTGATGGTCGGCTGACCGCACCCGAATTTGTGCGCAAAGAAAAACCCCGGGATGAAAATCCAGGGGTTTTCTTTTTTCTCGCAATCAGACGTTGGCCGCTTCGCCGATTGAATCCGTTCCTCTTTCCTCAAGCAGCGTCGTCAGCCAGTTCGGGTCCATTTCCGGAACCGATGACAGCAGGAGGTCCGTATACGGGTGATGCGGCGGCGTGAACATCTTGTCCTTCGGCCCCTGTTCAACAACCTTGCCTTTCTGCATCACCACCACTTCGTCCGCAATCGAACGCACGGTCGCCAGATCGTGGGTAATGAACATGTAGGCCAGGTTCAGGTCTTCCTGAAGCTTGTCCAGAAGCTTCAGAATGCCCTCGGCAACAAGCTGGTCGAGTGCACTCGTCACCTCGTCGCAGATAATGAAGGAAGGTTCGGCCGCAAGCGCGCGGGCAATACCGATGCGCTGCTTCTGTCCGCCTGAAAGCTCAGGCGGAAAGCGGTTGTAGAACTTCGCCGGATCCAGCTCGATCAGGTCGAGCAGCTCATCGACGCGGTTTTTCAGTTCGGCTCCGTGAAGGTTGCCGTAGAACTGTGCCGGCCGTCCGATGATTTCACTGATCCTGATCTTGGGGTTCAGCGCGGTATCCGCCATCTGGTAGATCATCTGCGCCTGGCGCAGCTGGTCCTTGGATCTGTCCTGATACCTCGGCGGAAGCGCTTCCCCGTTGAACAGAATCTCGCCCTTGGTTGGCGGCAGGAGCCCCGTGATGCAGCGCGCGGTCGTCGATTTGCCCGACCCCGATTCGCCAACAACGGCCACGGTCATGCCCGCATAGATGTCGAACGAGACGTCGTCGAGAACCTGGATCTTGCCATAGGCAGCATCCACGTTCTTGACCGAGACGATCGGCACGGCATCGGCTTCCGCCGGCCGGTCCTTCTGCGGCCGCTTGAAGCTGCGCACCGCCCAAAGGCTCTTCGTGTAGTCTTCGCTGGGCGAATCCAGCATCTGCTCCGTGGGCGCTTCCTCGACTTCCTCACCCTTGAGCAGAACCTTGATCGTGTCAGCCATCTGCGCAACCACGGCAAGGTCATGGGTGATATAGATCGCCGCCGTGTTGAACTGGTCGACAATATCCCGGATCGCGGCCAGAACCTCGATCTGGGTGGTGACGTCCAGAGCGGTTGTCGGCTCGTCGAAGATGATCAGGTCGGGCCGGCAGGCCATCGCCATCGCTGTCATCGCGCGCTGCAGCTGCCCGCCCGACACCTGGTGCGGGTAGCGGAAGCCGATTTCGTTCGGATTGGGCAGACGCAGGCGATGATAAAGCTCCATCGCATCTTCCTGCGCCTCGACGCGTTTCTGGATGCGGTACTGGATCGGAGCTTCCGTATGCTGATCGATGATCCGGTGCGCCGGATTGAACGAGGCCGCCGCCGATTGCGCGACATAGGCAATGCGCGATCCGCGCAGAGCCCTGAGGTCGCTTTCCGGTGTCGTGGTCAGCTCCATGCCGTCGAACTCGATCGAGCCGCCGGAAATCCGGCAGCCGTCTCGCGCAAACCCCATGGAGGCAAGCCCGATTGTGGACTTGCCGGCACCCGACTCCCCGATCAGGCCGAGGACTTCACCCTTGTGGAGGGTCAGGTCGACACCGTGAACGATTTCGACCCATTGCTCGTCGGAATAACCCTCGATCCGAAGGTCCTTGACTTCAAGAAGGACTTCTTTCCTTGGGACCATGATCAAACCTCCTTCAGGCCGGAAGACCGGAACAGCATCCAGTCGACGACGAAGTTGACCGCAACCGTCAGCAGCGCGATGGCTGCGGCCGGGATAAGCGGTGTGAGTTCACCAAACGAAATCAGCGTTGCGTTCTCGCGCACCATCGATCCCCAGTCTGCGGTCGGCGGCTGAATGCCGAGACCCAGGAAGGAAAGACCGGCGATGAGCAGGAACACGAAGCAGAATTCGAGACCGAATTCCGCAATCAGCGGTGCGGTCGAATTTGGCAGGATCTCCTTGCGGATCAGGTACCAGGTTCCTTCCCCGCGAAGCTTGGCTGCCTCGATATAGTCCATCACGACGACGTTGCCTGCGACGGCACGCGTCAGGCGGAACACGCGCGGCGAATAGATCAGCGCGATGACCACGACGATCACCACGAGGCTGGTGCCGAAGATACTCAGCATCAGCAGCGCGAAGATCAGGGACGGGATCGACATGATCACGTCGGCCGCACGGCCCATGAACTGATCGAACCAACCACCTTTCGTGGCGGCGAGCAACCCGGCCAGCGCGCCGGCGATGAACGCAAGTGCTGTGGCGAGCAGGGCAAGGCCGACGGTGTTGCGCGCGCCGTAGATGATACGGCTGAACATGTCACGTCCAAGCTGGTCGGCACCGAGCAGCATGTTCTCGTCTGCGGGCGCAAAGGCCGAGGATATCACCTCCGCTTCGCCGAAGGGCGCGATCACCGGTGCGAAGATCCCCGCAATAGCGTAGGTGAAGATCACGAACATGCCGAAGGCGGCCGTCAGCGGTGCGGTCCTGAGTTCCTTCGCAACACCATCGGGAGCGATGATGATGAGGAACTCGCGAAACGCGTAAGAGACTCCAGCGGCGAGCGCGAGCAAACCTGCCGCGATCGTGATGAAGCGCAGTGCAGGCACCCCGCCGATGATCCCGGTGACGAAGGAAATCAGCGTCAGCGAGAAGATCAGCAGGAAAATCTGCCGTTGCTTGAAATACGCTGCCAGGCACGAAGCCCCGATCAGCAGCGCATAATATCCAATTACGAATGAATTCATGTCGCTGCCCTCACTTCGGATGCCGCAAACGCGGGTTGGTCAAGATCGATCCGACATCTGCTGCAAGGTTAAGCAGAATGAAGGTCGCAGCGAAGATGAGGCAGCACGCCTGAACGATCGGGAAATCGCGTTTCGACACCGCGTCCACCAGCAACTGGCCGATGCCCGGGTAGACGAACACCACCTCGACAAGGACAACACCGGTGATCAGATACGCCAGGTTCAGGGCGACAACGTTGATGATCGGTGCCCAAGCGTTTGGCAGGGCGTGTTTGACGATGACTTTCCACGCCGGCACACCTTTCAGGCGGGCCATTTCAATGTAAGGCGACGCCAGCAGGTTGATAATGGCCGCCCGTGTCATGCGCATCATGTGCGCGGTCACGACCAGAACCAGCGTCAGTGCCGGCAGGAAGGTTCTGTGCAGCAATTCGCCGAAGCTCATATCGCTGCTCAAACTGGCGATTGCCGGGAAGTAGTTGGTTTTCACGGCCAGGTACAGGATCAGGATGTAACCGAGAAAGAATTCCGGAGAACTGATCGAGGTCAGGGTGACGACGTTGGCGACCCGGTCAAACAGCGTGTTGCGCAGAAGCGCGACAATCACACCGAGAATGATCGAGATCGGAACCGCGATGACGGCTGCGTAGCACGCCAGGAACAGCGTGTTGACGAAGCGGTCGCTGATCGCTGTACTCACGCGTTCGCCCGAAATGAGCGAAACGCCGAAGTCGCCGGTTACGGCGCCGCCAAGCCATTGGAAATAGCGAAGGATCGCGGGCTGATCGAGGCCCATCTTTTCGCGCAAGGCAGCGACGGTTTCAGGTGTTGCGGCCTGCCCTAGCACAGCCTGGGCAATATCGCCCGGCAGCAGCTCGACCGCGAAGAAAATCAGGATTGAGATCACGAAAAGCGTGACCACACCTAAGCCAAGTCTCTTAAGGACCAGCTGTAGGATGTCCCCCATTTGTCCCTCCAGAATAAAGACGCCCGGCACCCCAAGTGACCGGATTTGTGTCAGGCGCGGATCCCGAATGGGCCCTGAATTTATCTTTGTAAGATGCCCGACAGTCTAGGACGGAACCGCCCGGTTGAAGGCTGTTCCAAGTGAATTGCGGCGGACAGTGTCCGCCGCAACAGTTGAAATCAGCCTTCGAACCACCAGCGGTGCGTTCCTCTTCCGCCGTCGGTCTCCCAGGAGGCGGAAACGCTCGGGCCGTGCTTGACGTTCTTGCGCCGCGCGTAGACGAAATTGACGAACATCGGAATGACCGTGCCGCCGTCGTCACGGGCCAGCATGCACATCTCGTGGTACATTTCGGCACGACGGGTTTCGTCCAGCTCCGCTTTCGCCTGGAGCAGCAACTCGTTGAAACGCGGGTTCTTCCAGTGCGCTTCGTTCCAGGCCGCGTCGTCCTTGTAGGCGAGCGTGAACATGTTGTCCGGGGTCGGGCGTGCGCCCCACTTCACAAACACCCACGGCTTCTTCAGCCAGACATCCGACCAGTAGCCGTCATTGGCTTCACGCACCGGCTTGATGTCGATCCCGGCTTTCTTAGCCTGTTCGGAGTAAAGCACGATCATGTCGACCGCACCCGGCAGCACGCTGTCAGCGGCAGACAGGCTCACCGAAAGGTTTTCCATGCCAGCCTGTTTCAGGTGCCATTTGGCCTTTTCCGGATCGTATGTCCGTTGCGGAATGTCAGCCGGGAAATACGGCATGTTCGGTGACACGTGGAAGTCATTGCCCGGGATACCGGTGCCGAACACGATCTTCTCGACGATCTCTTCGCGGTCGATCGCGAGCTTCAGGGCCATGCGGACATCGACGTTGTCGAACGGCGCGACGTCACAGAACATCGGCAGGGTAATTGCCGAGCCGGACGGAATGTTGTCCACCTCAACGTCCGGATGACGCTGCAGCAGGGCCATGGTTTTCAGGTCGACAGACGAAATCGCATCGACGTCGCCGGTGACAAGAGCGGTCTGACGCGCATTCGGGTCGTTCAGAACGGTCATATCGATTCGGTCGAACCAGGCGCCTTCGCGGTGCCAGCCGTCATGGCGGACAAGCGACGTGCCGATGCCGAATTCGTTCTTCTCGATCTTGTAAGGACCTGCGCCGACGCCGCTCTCCCAGTCGACCGTGCCGTCGTCATTTGCCGGCAGCATGACCAGGTGATAGTCGGTCATGATCCACGGCAGATCCGCGAAGCCCTGGCTCAGTTCGATCACGATGTGCTTGTCGCCATCGGTCTTGATGTCGACGACACTGTCGAGAAGCGCCTTGGCCGCAGAGGTCGACTTTTCACCACGGTGATGGTTGAGCGAAGCGACCGCGTCGTTGGCCGTGAACTTGCGCCCATCGTGGAACGTGGCGTCCGTGTTCAGTTCGAATGTCCAGGTCTTGGCGTCCGGGCTTGCTTCCCAGCCAACGGCCATGTCCGGACCAAGTCCGTTTTCTTCCGTGATTTCAGTCAGGTAGCTGCGGTGCGTATGCGCCAGCTGAATGGAATAAACACTCTGATAGGTGCCGGGATCGTGGTTGTCGCTGGTGTTGCCGTCATGCACGCCGTAGCGGAACGTTCCACCGCGCTTGGGTTGCGCTTTTGCCTGGGACGTCCAAAGACCGGTGGCCGTGGATGCCGTCACACCGGCAAGCATCGAATATTGCAGAAATTCACGTTTTGAGATGCCGCCCGAGCGAGCCGCCTTCTCAAGATTGTTCATCAGCTCTGGATTTTTTGATTTTGTCATACTTACTCCCCTTCAGGACCGGTGCCGGACCTGAGGTCCGGCGAAATTCCCACATATAGCTTCATCGTTTTTCCGGTATTTGCAAAGCTCATATGCGACATTTAATCAGCAAAACACGAACACCGCCGATTCCGCTACCCTTTTGATAAAATTCTTCGTTCCTCATTTTGGAATTTGTTGAACGCCATTTTTTCGTTTGAGCGCACAGAATTTGACCAGTTGCTTCATTTTCAGGCGGCAAAGTGGCGAATGATCGGGTCTTTCGCTGGATATATTATTGAATACTTGGATAATATCTGGCAACACGATAGATATTACCTTTTTTTAACGTTCAAGTCGCAAGCCGTCCAAGCTTACGGGGTTGAAATCAAATAAATCAGGCCGATTTACAAGGTTCTCGCGTCTCAAGCATCTCTCTCCAAAGCTTGCGAATTGGTCGAATGGACCTCATTCGTAAAGTTGTCGTGAACTGGTCGATAATCCGTCCTCTGTCATTCGGGCAAATACCTCTCAGACCAGGACTCGCCGGCACTCCCGGCTGCGATAAGGGCGTCGATCTCCGCGTCATCGAAACCGAGTTCGTTGAGTATTTCGCGTGTGTGCGCGCCATACTTCGGGGCAGGCCCCGGAATAGTGACCTCGGCGCGTTCGGGACGTACGGCATTGGGGGCGGCCAGGTCGACCCAGCGGCCCATTGGATGAAGATCGTGCCGTACAGCGCTGAACGTGCGCGTGCGTATGTCCGCGGCTCCATCGCTTTCCCGATGGAGATTTGTGTCCCGCGTCGCGTGGAGCGAACCGAGCGGCACGACGGCTGCTGAAGTGCCGGAAAACAGCTCTGCCCAATGGGTTGCCGGCCGACTGGCAAAGCGTTCCGAAAGGGCCGCTTCCAGGCTGGCATCATCAGAAATATCGAGCGTTTCAAGCTCGGGAACGGACGTCAGGGCTGCGTGCCTCAGCGTCGGGGCGGCAAAGAACATCCAGCCATCCGCGGCTTCGTAGCACCGGTAGTAAGGTCCCCAGCCACGGGCTTCGCGCCCGGCGGGTTCATCGAACGGGCCAAGTCCTTCGAAGTCATACATGAATTGTGCCTGTATGAGTTCGCCGGCGGAGGCGAGCGAGGCCCGCGCGACACTGCCTTTGCCCGTTACGCGCAGCCGTTCGAGCGCAGCGCCAAGACCGACACAGGCGCAAAAGCCTGCGAGCACGTCGATCGTGCCGAAATGGGCATGTTCTTCCGGTGTTCCGGGTCCGCCGCCGAAACGCGTCATGACCCCGGTCGCCGCCTGGGCCAGGTCGTCATATCCCAGATGATCCGACTTGGGACCGCGCAGCGGAGCCCCGAAGGCATCGAGCTGAACAAGGATGAGTTTCGGGTTGATGGCGGAAAGACGGCCTTGCGTCAGCCCCAGTGCTGCACATTGCTGATCCGTTCCATTGACGGTGATGACGTCGGACTGTGCTATCAGCTGCCAAAGCGCTTTCTGCCCGTCATCGGACTTCAGATTGAGGAGAACACTCTTTTTGCCTCGTTGCGCCTGAAGACCAAACACCACGGCGTTCCACGGATCTACTGAGGGTGACACCGGTTGAACCAGTGTGACATCGGCTCCGAAACGCGCGATTGTCGCGCCGACCGTCGGACCCGCGATCACGTTGGTCAAGTCCAGAACTTTCAAACCATCCAGCCATTTTCCACCGCGCCTTTCATGCTGTTTTCGCGGCGCTTCTGAAAGGATCTGCGACAGAAACCTCTCCAGATCGTCAGGCAGGGGGCCCGGTTTCTTCGCAATGGCAGGACCGTCGCCGGAGAGCCAGGCAACATTGCCCATTTGCCGCATGCGTCCATGCCGCGGATCTGTGATTTCAAGAACAAGGCCGGATTGCAGCGCATGCGGGTCGGACAGCCATTCCCGCGTGCTGCGCTGTGCGGTTGCAGGCGCTTTCGCGGCGCCGAACAGCGCTTCCCACTCATGTGCGGGGCGGGTCAGAAACGCGGCCTTCATCGCCTCGGAAATTCGGACGCGGTCCTTTGGCCCGACCGGATAACTTCTCAAGGCCCAGTCGGTGGGCCACTCACTCCGGTCGCGGTAGACGTCGAAATCCGGGAGATCGCCCAAAAGGTCCTGAAGGCCGAGCACCTCAAGGACACGGCGCGGATGCGTGACGATCGAACAGGCGACGACGTAGAACCCCCGTCCATCCGCGCAAGTGTAGGTGCGGTAAAACGGATCCAGAAATTCCGAAAGCGCGGAGAAGCTCAGATCGTTCGCCAGCCCGAGGCGGGACCGGCGTTCAAGTTCATGCTCGCGCGGCGACTTGTAGCGGTCCGGATAATCTTCGATCTGTTCGCTGTTATAGGCAAGGCCCTCCATCAGAGCGGACGCCAGCGGCACTTCAATGTGGTCACCGCCCATGCGATCGCGGGCCTGCAAGGCGAACAGCACCGACATGGCTCCGAACGCCGCACCATAAGCGGATGCAAGACCGAGGGGCGTGAAGGACGGATTGATGCCCATCAGGCGGCGATTGAGCCCCATGTCCGTAAACTGCCCCGTGCGCGCGGCAATCACCGCTTCCCAGGCCGGGATGTCGCGCAATTCGGGATCTGTCGATGCAAAGCCGGGCAGAGACAGGCTGACAAGTGACGGGTTCACATCCTCGAGAGCCTGCGGACCAAGCCCCAGCCGCGTCATCACGCCGGGTCTGAAATTTTCGATGACCACGTCGGACCGTGCAGCGAGGGCAAGTGCCGTCTTCCTGTCCCTGTCTGTCTTGAGATCAAGCGTCAGTGCGCGTTTGCCGCGTGACAGCATGTCGAAAGCCGGGTCCTGCCAGCGCGGGCCACCGGGCGGATCGATCCTGATTACCTCGGCACCAAGATCGGCGAGCATCATTCCGACAAGCGGACCGGCCAGATAATGCCCGAAATCGAGCACCCTGATGTGCGAAAGCGGCCGATTTTGCACGGATGCACACTCCGAGTTTGGTTCTCTGACCAACCAGATTATGTGAACCGCCGGGAAAAATTGGTCTCATAGTGCCAAAAATCATTTTCAAATGGCCAATCCTGCCGTGCCCGCGGGCCTGCCGCTGCAACTGCAAGGCTACTGCGCGGGGATGCATTCCGGCATGACTCTTTGCGGATGCACGTTGTTTGTCACCAAGAAACCCGGCGCGATGTCGGAAAATGCGGACCCTGTTCGGTTTCTGACGGGAAAAGGGAGGACACAAGGCGCAGTCTGAACTCAAACCAGACAGACTTCGGAGACTTACATGAGTGTCGCAGTTCGCAGCCGCAGTGGCGGCCGGGCAGGCCGCCGGGCCCTTCGCACCGCTCCCGATCACGAAATGCTTCCCGGGCTGACCCGGAACCTGCCGCTTTGCGAACCTCTCGACGAAGACCAGATCCGCAAACTCGACGATGCCTCCATGTCGATCCTCGAGGAAGTGGGCATCATTTTCCGGGATCCGATCGCTCTCGATGATTGGAATAAGGCTGGTGCCAAGGTCGATGGCGAGCGGGTCTATCTCGACCGAGGGCACGTGCGCGAGCTGATCAAGACCATTCCGTCAAGCTTCACCTATCATGCGCGCAATCCGAAAAAGAACGTACCGCTTGGCGGTAACCGGACCATATTCGTGCCGATGACGGGCGCGCCGTTCCTGAGGGACCTGGATGACGTCCGGCGCAACCCGACCCTCGACGATCTGGCGATGTTCCACAAGCTGTGCCACATGCTGCCGGCGATCCATTCCAGCGCCCACCATATCGTTGAACCTTACGACCACCCCATCAGCCACCGCCATCTGCGCATCACCTATTCGTCGATGAAGCACTCCGACAAGACATTCATGGGCATGACCACCAGCCCGAAGAATGCAGAGGACGTCATGGACATGTGCGCGATCCTGTTTGGCGAAGACTACCTGGAGGACCACCCGGTCACGACCGGGAACTGCAACGGCAACTCTCCGCTCGTCTGGGACGAAACGATGCTCGGGGCGATGCGCGCCTTTTCGAGACGCAACCAGCCGGTCCTGTGTTCGCCCTTCGTGCTTGGCGGCGCCAACACGCCCGCCTCCGTCGTGCCGGCCGTTGCGCAGCTCAACGCAGAAGCGCTCAGCGCGCTCGCCTACACACAGGTGATCCGCAAGGGCGCCCCGGCAATCTACGGGCACTACTTGTCCACTGTCTCGATGAAGTCCGGTGCTCCCATGGCGGGCACGCCCGAGATCAGTCTGATGAACTTCCTGATTGGTCAGCTCGCCAGATATTACGACGTGCCCTGGCGCACCTCCGGGTCGCTGGGCGGTGCGAAGACCTTCGATGCCCAGGCCGGCTATGAAAGCGCGACGACGCTGAATGCGGTTATCCACGCGGGCGCCAATTACATCTGGCACACGGCCGGCTGGAACGAGGCCGGCATGCATTGCTCGGTCGCCAAGTTCATCGTCGACGCCGAGCAGTCCGCGATGGTCTACCGGATGGCGGAAGGCCCACGATGGGATGATTTCGACGAAGCCCTGGCCGCCGTCCGCGATGTCGGTCCGGGCGGTCACTATCTGGGTCATCCGCACACGCAGGAAAACTTCCAGCGCGCATTCTTCATGCCGGAAATGTTCGACAACAATTCGATCGAGCAGTGGAAGGCGGAAGGCGAGGTGGAGATCACGGAACGTGCCCTGAAACAGGCCCGGAAGCTTTTGTCGGAGTATCAGGAGCCGAAACTGGACGAAGCGCGCAACGAGGCCCTTTTGGATTACATCGCGCGCCGCGAACGGGAAATCCCCGCCGAAGAAGCTCTCAACCAGGATTACTGACAGCCACCCAGGAGCTTTGCTGCGCTTCTTTGGCACCACTGCGCATTCCGGATTGACGCATGAAAATAAAATCGGTCGAGATTTTCCGCCACGATCTTCCCGTGAAAAACGGGCCGTACACCATGGCCAATGCCGAGGTTTGGGCCCTGGAAACGACCTTGGTGAAGCTTGTCGCCGACAATGGCCTGGTCGGCTGGGGGGAAACGTGCCCTGTTGGACCGACCTATGCCGAGGCCCATGCGCAGGGCGCGCAGGCCGCACTGAAGCAGATGGCACCGGCCTTGATCGGCCTCGAGGTCCTGCCGCTCCTGGTGAACAGGGCGATGCATGCCGCGCTCAACGGGCACAACTATGCCAAGGCCGCGATCGACATCGCCGCACATGATCTTCTTGGAAAGCACCATGGCGTGCGCGTTGCCGATCTGATCGGCGGCGCGGTGCGGAGCCAGGTTCCATCCTACTACGCGACCGGCGTTGGAGCGCCGGACGAAATTGCCCGGATCGCCGCCGACAAACGGGACGAAGGCTATCCCCGCCTTCAGATCAAGGTTGGCGGCCGGCCGGTGGAGGCCGATATCGAGACCATCCGCAAGGTCTGGGAAACGGTCTCGGGTTCAGGCATGCGCCTCGCCGTTGATGGCAACAGAGGCTGGACGACAAGAGATGCATTGCGCGTCAGCCGGGAATGTCCGGACGTCCCCTTTGTCATGGAACAGCCCTGCAATCGGATCGAGGATATTCAGAAGATCCGGCCACAGGTGAGCCACGCGATCTACATGGACGAGAGCGGTGTTGATCTGGCGACGATCATTCGTGCGGCGGGTCTCGGACTCGTCGACGGTTTCGGTATGAAAGTCACCCGGATTGGCGGCCTGCAGCAGATGGCTGCGTTTCGGGACATTTGCGAGGCGCTTAATCTGCCGCACACCTGCGACGATTCCTGGGGCGGCGATATCATTGCCGCTGCCTGCACGCATGTCGCGGCGACGGTCAAGCCCGCTCTGCTCGAAGGGGTCTGGCTTGCCGAGCCAATGATCGAAACGCCCTATTCGGAGAGCAAGGGCGTCACAATACAGCGCGGTCACATCGACCTTCCGACAGCGCCGGGTCTTGGCATCGACGTGAACGAGGCCCTCTTCGGGGCTCCGATCGCGACCTTCTGACGGGAGACGCATCATGCGATTTTCAGGCAAGAAAGCGCTCGTGACAGGGGCTGCAGGCGGGATCGGCAAGGTCATCACCGGGATGCTACGCGCCGAGGGAGCGATGGTCGCCGCCGCCGACCGGAACTGCGCGGAAGTTGAAGCCGAGGCTTTGCTGGAGGGAGACCTGCTGGACGCTGCGTATTGCGATAGTCTCCCGTCTGCCGCTGCCGAGGCACTGGGCGGTCTCGACATCCTCGTCAACAACGCCGGGGTTATCACCCGTGGTCCTGTGACGGACACAACCGACGCGGATTTCAGGCTTTCGGTTGGTGTCAACGTTGAGGCACCGTTCCGTACTTGCCGCGCGGCAATCCCGATCCTGTCCGCGAGCGGCGGTGGCGCCATCGTCAACACGGCGTCCTGCTGGGGCGTTCATCCGGGCCCGAACCATGCCGTCTACTGCATGACCAAGGCGGCAATTGCCTCGCTGACCCAGTGCATGGGCCGGGACCATGCCCATCAGGGCATCAGGATAAACGCCGTTTGCCCGAACGAGGTGGATACGCCAATGCTCAGAACGGGATTTGAGGCGCGCGGCTTCGACCCGCAATCGGCGATCGAGGAGCTCGGCAGGACCGTGCCGCTCGGGCGGGTGGCGCAGCCGGAGGACATTGCCGAAGTCGTGTTGTTTCTGGCCTCCGACGCGGCGCGCTACATGTGCGGGGCACTGGTTGAGATCAACGGCGGGAAATCCGTGTCATGACGCGCTTTGCGGGGAAAATTGCCGTCGTCACCGGAGGGCGCAGCGGGATCGGACGAGCCATCGCACTCCGCTTGCGCGGCGAAGGGGCGCGGGTCTTCACGGTGCAGCGTGGAGACGATCCCGAATTTGAAAGTGTCCGTGCCGATCTGTCCGATCCAAAGGCGTCGGCAAGTGTAATTGATGAAGTCTCCGCGTGTGCCGATCGGCTGGACCTTCTGATCAACAACGCCGGGATCATGCAGGAAGCGTCGGTGGAGGACATGGATCTGGCTGACTGGCAGCGTTCCCTTGCCATTAACCTGACCGCGCCTTTCCTGTTGATCAAACACGCGCTGCCGCACTTAAAGAAAAGCCGCGGCGCAATTGTCAATGTCGGATCGATCGAGGGCATCGGCTGCAACGGCAATCACGCCGCCTATTCGGCCTCCAAGGCCGGGCTTCACGGCCTGACGCGCGCGGTCGCCGTCGACCATGGCAAGGACGGCATCCGCTGCAATGCGGTTGCGCCGGGTTGGATCGACACCGATCTCAATCTTGATTTTGTCAATGCGATGCCCGATCCGGGTGCCTTCAGACGCGATGTAGGGTCTCTCCATCCCGTCGGGCGTACGGGCGATCCGGATGAAGTGGCCGCGCTCGTTGCGTTTCTCGCAGCAGAGGAAAGCGGGTTCATCACGGGCCAGACCTACGTGATCGACGGAGGCCGGATGACCCGGTTGAGCTTGCCTTGATTGAGGCGCAGTCAGCCGAAATCTGATGAGCCACCCTGGAACGCCGCCCGGATTTCCGACACCATGGAATTGATCAGGCCGGCGTCCGGATGCGCGCCTGCGCCAATCACCAGTTTGGATGATGGCGTCGGCACAAAGCCCTGTTTCTCGCCCAGGATCGTCATGGAGCGGTCAATCGAGGATTTGCCGAGAACACCGACGGCAACGCCTGCTTCCACGGCGGCCTTCACCCCTGCAACGCTCTGGCTGGAATAAACCAGGCGGTAGGCTTTTCCGGCGGTCGTAAGCGAAGCGATCGCAGCGTCGCGCCACCAGCAGGCACGGTCGAACAGGGCGACGGGTAAAGGTTCCAGGTCCAAAAGGTTTCGGTGCTTGCTCATGACCCAGTGCGTGCTGTCTTCGTAGATGATCTCTTCGCCGGGAGCGGGGTTTTGTACCTCGTAAACGGCAAGGTCCAGGCGGCCCTTCGCCAACATGTCCGGAAAGTCAGGGCTGAGGGAACATGTAACTTCGAGCTGAACCTGGGGATGGGAGCGGGCGAAGTTGCCGACAATCTGTGTCAGTTTCGCGCGGCCGTGATCGTCGGGAATGCCGAGCCGCAACGTTCCGCTCAAGGGCGTCGTGGTGAGGTCGCGCAACGTCGCGTCCAGCCTTGCCGTTACGTCTCTTGCGACCGGATAGAGCTGTTTGCCCGCATCGGTCAGGACGACGCCGCGCCCGTTCCGATGGAAGACACTCTGGCCAACGGTCTGTTCAAGCCGTGCGATCTGGAGACTGATCGCGGACTGAGAGCGCCCGATCCGCGTGCCGCCTTCCGTGATACTGCCGGTTTCGGCAACCGCCAGAAATGTGCGCAGCAAATCGCTATCGAGATTTGACATTGGTTTTCTCAATATCTGAAATTGAAGCTATTCATTTTTCTTATAGAGAAGACACGGTTATCCTGCGCCCGTCAATCAGGAGAGCCGTCCATGAACGTCCAGCAAACGACCTTTGCGCGTAGCAGGAGCCGCGTCTGGCGTTCTGCAGCGCTTGCAGTCCTTATCGTCACCCCTGTTCTTGTCTGGCCGGACTTTGTTTTTGACGGCCTGAGATTTTCGCTCCTGGGGCTTGTGGCCGTTTCTCCGCTCGTCATACCGGGCATTCTGCTGACAGCCTGGATCATGGCGAGCGGTGCGGACAGGATCATCAGCCGCGCATTCGAGGGGCGTATGGTGCGCGCAATCTTTGCCGCCTCGCTGATAGGGGCGATCACACCCGTTTGCGGTGTGACGATCCTGCCGCTCATGGTCGGTCTGCTGGCGGCCGGTGTCCCGCTTGCACCTGTCATGGCGTTCTGGCTGTCCTCTCCGGTGACCGATCCGGCCATGCTTGCAACCACGGCGGCAACGCTCGGCATCGCGTTTGCTGTCGGTAAGACGGTTGCAGCCTTTGGGCTCGGCCTCTTCGGCGGGGCCGTGACGGCAATCCTCAACCGGCATCATGATGTCGGCGACATATTGCGCACCGGCGGTCTCGCCTCGGATCTTGCGTCCGGCACATGCTGCGGAGCAGCCTCATTTGAGCCGCGCGTCTGGCGTAACACCGACAGGCGCGCCGCGTTTCGCCGGCAGGCTATGGCGACAACACGCCTGATCCTGATCTGCCTGATACCTGCATTCTTCGCCGAATACGCCCTCAATGCCGTGCTGACGCCGGGGTCTCTGGCGCAGTATGTCGGCGCGGACAAGTGGTGGGCCATCCCGGCTGCCGTCTTTGTCGGCGCTCCGGCCTATATCGATGGCTATGCAGCTCTGCCGCTGACCCGTGCGCTGGTCGACAACGGCATGTCCCCCGGTGCGGCCATGGCATTTCTTGTGTCGGGCGGTGTCGTCAGCATTTGGGGCGCTCTGGCGATTTTCCCGGTCCTGAAGCTGCGTCCCTTCCTGCTCTATCTTGCTCTGGCGGTCACGGGGTCGCTGCTGGCCGGCTATGCGTTCGGATGGGTGGTCTGATGGCCCGTGGCCCCGCGCCTTCATTCCGCTCGCAAAGATGGACAACCACACGAGTGC
>JGI12316J15310_10000164_pt20 | contig 33330 bp, 29 predicted proteins | sample MarCyaLeptolynsp_FD_15310 | JGI IMG/M metagenome (IMG submission 15310)
GGGCGGAGCCGTGCTCGAGATCGGTCGCGCCCGCCTCGAGCTGACCGCGGGGCATCGCTTCGGGACCGACATCCCGCACCCCGAGCAGCCGAGCTCGGGGGCGCGCGTGACGTTCACCGGCGGTCGCGCATCCGCGTGCTGGTCGATCACCTCGACTCGGGTCAGATTGCCTCTGTGCGGAGGAGTCGAGCTGGGACAGGTGGCCGCCGAGGGCTTCGGGCTCGCGAGCGAGGCGACGCCCCGGTCGCTTTGGGCCGCGGTAACCCCGCACGTCCGGCCCACGCTCCGCGCCACTCGCTGGCTGGGCCTTGGATTGGACATCCAGGCCCCCGTGGCGCTGTCTCGGCCCCGGTTTGCGATCGACGACTTCGAGGACGATCTGGTGCGAATCGGCGGGCTTGGGCTGCGCTTTGGGCTGGTGATCGAGCTGCTGTTCTCTTTTTCCGACGAAAACCCCGACCGCCGGGCAAGTGGGTGATCGAAGGATGACTGCGGCCTCCGCGACGGACCTGCAACGCCCGGCCGACCTCGAGCCGCGCTTCGCCGCCGTGTATCTCGAGCACGTCGACTACGTGTGGACCAACCTCCGCCGGCTCGGGGTGCCGTGGACCGAGCTCGACGACGCAGTGCAGGAGACGTTCATCGTCGCCTTCCGCCGGTGGGACGACTTCGACAGCCAGTTGCAGTGGCGCTCGTGGCTCTTCGGCATCGCCCGCCGGGTGGCATCACACCATCGTCGCGGCTCGGGTCGACGCTTGCGGTTGGTCGAGGCCGTCAATCGCGAGCCAGCGCCGCCACTCGGCACCGCTCCCCAAGACCCCGACGACGCGGTTGCACACAAGGACGCGGCCCGCTTGGTCCAGCACTTTCTCGAGACGCTCTCGCCGCGACGGCGCGAGGTGTTCATCCTCGCGGAGCTCGAAGGAATGACGGGCGCCTCGATCGCAGACGCGCTCGGCATTCCGGCGAACACGGTGTGGTCGCGCCTTCGTGCTGGACGCGAGAGCTTTGAACGCTACCTGCAAACCCTCCGCGCTCGCGAGCGTGGGGCGACGGAACGTCTCGACCGCGCGGCGCTGATGCGAGACGTGCGACAGCAGCGGGCGCCCGCGGACAAGCGCCGCACCATGATGGCGGCGGTGGCAGTCGAGCTTTCGCTCCCGAGCTCGGCCGGCACCGCGGGGATCGCCTCGGCCGCGGTGACCACCGGCTGGCTCGCCGCGCTCAAGCCCGCCGCAATCGCGATCGCGATCGCGGCCGGGACGCTCGCGTCGATCGGTGCCGGCGCGCGCATGCTCGATGCGGACGAGACAAAAGCTCCGCCGGCGGCGAGCGTGACCGCGCCCCAATCGCAGGCAACCGCTTCGCCGAAACCCGCGCCACCTGGGCCCGGACCCAAGCGGGTCGAGCCCGCTCCCGAACCGGCAACGGTCGAGCCTGCGAGCCCTGCAGTCCCTAGCCCGGCGACAGACCCCACCCCACGTCCCGCGGCCAAGCGATCGACCAACACGCACAACCTTCAGGCCGAGCTCGCCCTGCTGGCCCAGATGCGCGACGCCGCTCCGGCCAAAGTGCTCGAGCTGGCCGCCGAGCATCGGCGCGCGTTCCCCCGTGGCGAGCTGACCGTGGAGCGCGATCTGCTGCGCGTCGTCGCGCTGTGCCGACTGGGCCGCGAGGAACCGGCGCGCAAGGCCCTGCTCCAGTACCGTCGCCGCGGAACGCCCCTGCCCGCCCCCGTGGCGGAGGCCTGCGCTTCCGTCGAAGAAAAACCGACGAAGCCCGAGCGCCCCGGGCAATAGGATGATCATGCGCAAGTTGGATGGATTGATGGGCTGTTTGGTGGTGTTGGCGCTGGTCGGGTGCGACCCCGGATCCAAGTCGGTCACCGGCACTGCGGACGCCGGCAACGACGACGGCGGGGACGACGGAGGCACCGGGGGCACCGGCGACGACGATGACGACGACAGCCCGAGCGACCCCAGCGCGGACGGGGGCGGCCCCGGCAATACCTCTCAAGGTGACGGGGGCGACGGGGGCGACGGGGGTCCGAGCGTCCAGCCGGTCTGCGTCGAAACCGAGACCGTGATCGCGACGTCCTCGGAGGTGACGCCGCTCGGATTTGCCGCCGACGAGGTCCTCTCGATCGCCAACGGCTGGTCGAGCGACATGGTGTGGCTGCCCAACGAGGGACCCGTGATCGTCGAGCCCGCGGGCACCATGACGCAGCTCGACCTGAGCATGAGCTACGCGGGCGGGGCGATCGTCTACGTGCAGTCCGAGGCCAATCCGGACTCACCGATCGACATCGATCCGGACTGCACCGACCGTTTGGAAATCGAGGTCGAGCTGACGTTCTCCACCGCCGACGGCTACTTCGCCGAATCGTTCACGACGATTGGAGCAGCGACCTCCGCCGGCCGAATGGACATCGGCCACTACTTCGAGCCCGACGAGCTCGAGGGCATGCTCTCGTCCGACAGCATCAGCTTCGGCGATGATAACGGCGAGGTCCGGCAGTTTGCCGTCTTTGCCGGTCTGTCGGCTGACGCCCCGCCCGAAGGCAGCGTCAACATCGAAGTCGAGCTCGAAATCGGAGATCCGGGGGCGGGCGACGACGGCGACACCGCGGTGGGCTTTGGCGTCATCGCAGCCTTCCCCGACGTGCCGCAGTAGGGCATCGGGTTGGCGGCTCACCGCTCCTGCTGATTGACCACGCGTACTTCCGGCACCCACACGGGGCCGAGCAGCTCGCGAATGCGACGGTCCTCTTCGTTCCGTCGCGTCCCGGTCGGCAACACGATGACGCGCGGCGGCAGCAGGTCCTCCTTGTCACGGAGGAACGCATACGCAGCGGAACGACGTCGCAAGCTCGCGTCGAAACGCGACGACAGCTGGCGGGGCAGCTCGCGGGACACGTAGCCCTGCAGCTCCACCCGCACGAGCAGTCCGCGGGGGTTCTTGCGCTCGACTCGATGCGCTCCCGTACGAGCCAACCATTCGAGCTCGGTCTCCTTGAACGCGGCGGGCAGCTTCATCGTTCCGCTCTGCAGCGCGGCAACGCCCCGCGGCAGGCTGCGCGGGTCCGGCCCGATCTCGGCCATCACGAGCGCCGGGTCTTCTCGGTGGAGGATCTGGCGAATGCTCGCGGTCAGCCACGCCCCCGAGACCGTGCAGCCCTCCAGCCCCACGTCCATCGGTGCGGGCGGCAGCCGGATGACGCGCGCTCGTGGCACGTCGGCGTGCTCGGACGGCGCCTCGAAGCCGACGACCCGCACGTGTCGACCGGTCCGCAGGCGGAGAAAGCCGAGCGCCGAGGAGACGACCAGCTCGTAGCGCATACCCAGCACCGCGTGCTCGGGCAAGATGGTGCGCTCGGCGTAAACCCGGCGACCGTCCTCCTCGGGGTTGGTGTACGCGAGCAGCTCGATGATCTGCGAGCCCATCGCCAGGGTCATCGCGCGCCGCGGCGTGCGTCGGGTCGGCAGCGCCATCCGCCCGCTGTTTCCGATCCATCCCGCCGAGCGCACCCCGATCCGCGAACGAATCGACTTGCCGACGTCGTGCTCGGCGAGGACCAGCCGCAGCGACCGCAGTCGGCGGTCGAGGGGATCGCGGTGCACGGTCTCGAGCCAACCGCACGTCAGCGCGCTCGGCACGATGAGCACGTCGGGGTCGAACGTCTCGAGCTTGGACAACAGCGCCTCGGGGTCGCCGGCGCGATCGATGATCAGCGTCTCGGCGACGGGCTCGGACAGCCGTGCGAACGCATCAAGGTCGTCGCGGGCAATGCGATCCACGGCGCCTTCGCCCGAGGGGCCGCGCAGCATCGCAATCCGCCGCGGCGACTCGGGGCCGAGATACGAGCGCCGGATGGCAGCGACCGCGTCGCGCTCGACGTGCCCCTGCGCGAGCTCGGCCGTGCGCGGATCGTCGGGCTCGAGGATTCCGAAGCCGAGCGGCTGCTCGACCTCACGCTCGTGCGTCGCGCGATCCATCACGGGGACCGCGGCACGAAAGTCCTCGAGACCATCCAGCCGCGATAGACCGAACTTGCGCCCGACCGTCGTCGACCCGAGCACGTCGAGCATCAGCTCGAGACAGTGCTCGCGGCTCATGGCTCGAGCTCGGCGCGGAGCTCGTCCATCACCGCGCCCGCAGCTTCGCGCCGCCCCTCCAGCTCTTCACCGCGCAGCTCCGCGGGCTGGGCATCGACCGCCGAACAGAACCGCCGCAGGTGCGCGAGCGCCTGGCCCCGGCCGCCGACCTGCAGCAGCGCGCGCGCCAGCCCGTAGTGGGCCTCGAAATGCTCGGGCGTGTTGCGCAGCAGATGGCGGTAGCCCGCGATGGCCTCGTCCGGCTCGCCACGACGCAACGAGAGCTCGGCGAGATTGCACTGCGCCTCGGGCTGCTCCGGGTCCTGACGAAGGGCCTCTTCGTAGTGCTTCTCCGCACCGTCGAGATCGCCGACCTCAGCGAGCATGCTGCCGAGATTGGTCCACGCGGCAGCCAGGGCCGGATCGAGGTCCAGCGCGGTCTCGTAGGCCTCCTTGGCCGCGGCGAATCCCGCCGTATCGGCCGGGGACCCACCCCATTCGAGCTCGAGCTCACCGCCGTGCAGAAACCAGTCGTAGGCGGTCCGCGGAGTCTCGCCGGCCACCGAGCGATTGGTGACCGCATCCTCGTCGACCCACGGCAGCGCGAGCACCTCGGCCGCTTCCTCGCGCAGCGCTCCGACGTCGAGGTCGAGCACGAGCTGCCCGGTCGATGCTTCGAACCGACCCGCCCCGGGATCGGACGGATCTTCGACCAGCACCCGATCGTGCTCGCACCGAATGCGCAGGTCGGTCAGCGGCTCGTCGACTTCGGGAAGACTCGAGCGCAGCGCCGCGAGCTGCCGACGCACGCGCCGCAGCGGAACGCCGCCATCGAGCAGGCCCTTGGCAACCTTGACCGCGATCAAGTCGCGAAAGCCGTAGAAGGCCCGACCCCCTCGTCGTACCGACGGCGTGACGAACCCGGTCTGCGACCAGTAACGAAGGCGATGCTCGGGGACGCCGAACAGGCGTGCGACTTCACGAACCGAGTACGCGCCGTCTGCTTCAGCCGACGGATCGGCGGACGCGGTGTCGTGTCGCTGCGAGCGCGGGGTTGGCCTCCCACCCATGAGTGCGGAGCGTACAGGCATTTGAAGTCTCCGAAACCGGGCCGCGTCAATTCGCGACGGACGGCGCGTTGCTGCGGGACACGGCCATCGCGTCGCCGTCGATCAGGATCCGGGAGCCGTCCGCGCGGGCCTTGTGCTCGAGGGAGATCTCGAGCGAGTCCGCGGGAGCACCGGCAATCCGCGACAGCTCGGGCCGCGCCATCGCGACGAGTTGGCGGGCGACGGCCGGCGATGCTTCGATCAGCTCGGCGACCCGCTGCGCGGTGGCCTCGTCCGGCGGCTCGCGGAACAGCGACGCACTCCCGCCGAGATCGATCGTCACCATCACCGTGGCGTAGGTGCGCCGCTGTGGAGGCCCGGCCGCGGCCCCGACCTCGCCCCCGCCCTCGACGACGCAGTCCGCTCGCGCGAGCAGGAGTGTGACCGCGCCGGGCGGAATGTACTCGCGGACCTCGCGTCGTACGAGCTGTACTCGCTGCACACGCGCCCAGGGGGACGGCGGCAAGATCGCGTGCGGCCGGCTCGCCGCGCGACGCTTCGTTCCCTTGGAGTCCATTTTACCCACCCCCCCGGATACCCATCGACCCTATTATCCGATCGGGCGGGCCCGAGATCCAAGAATCGGCGGTACGTTTGTCCGCATGGACGTGCTCTTCGTCGCCGACCCACCGGAGACCTTCGATCCGAAGGCCGATAGCACCCACGTGATGATCACCGAGGCGCTGCGGCGGGGGCACAAGCCGTTCGGCACCACCATCACCGAGCTCGAGCTGGCGTCGGACCAGGCGTTCGCCACCGTCGCGCCGTTCGTGATGGACGGCGAGCGGGTCGTTCACCCACCCCAAGCGGCGCGAGAGCGGCGTTCACTGGCGCGCTTCGACGCCGTGCTCATGCGCAAGGACCCGCCGGTGGACGAGCTGTTCGTCACCGCGACGTGGATCCTCGACCACGCCGGGACGCTGGTCGTCAACGCCCCGGCCGGACTGCGGGACCTGAGCGAGAAGCTCTCCATCGCCCGTTTTGCCGACCTCGCCCCGCGCACGTGGACCGTGCGGGACCCGGCCCGCATCCGGGAAATCCTCGAGCGCAACGGCGGCCGGGCGATCCTCAAGCCGGTCTACGGCTACGGGGGCCGGGAGATCCTGCTTGCGCGCCTCGACGATCCCAACCTCTCTACCCTCATCGAAATCGCGACCGCCGACGGCACCAAATGGACGGTGTGTCAGGAGTACTTGCCGGCCGCCGCCGAGGGCGACAAACGCATCCTGATGGTCGACGGGGAGCCGGCAGGCGCGGTTCTGCGAGTCCCGGCGGACGGGCAAATCCGCAACAACTTCCACGCTGGGGGCCGTCCGGCGCAGTCTGAGCTGTCCGAGGACGACCGCGCGATCTGCTCGCGCGTCGGCCCGGTGCTGCGCGAGATGGGCCAGGTGTTCGTGGGGCTCGACGTCATCGGGGGCAAGTTGACGGAGATCAACGTGACGAGCCCGACCGGCATGCAGGAGGTCAACCGGCTCGAGGGGCGAACCGGCGATGACACGATGCAGGCCAAGCTCTGGGACTCCTTGGAGCGCAAGGTGGCCGGCTAGTCGCCGTTCGTCGCGGGGGCTTGGAAGCGCGGCCGGTGTGTGACAACCTGGCTGCGGTCAAATCGGCGTTTTTCGTGCCGAGCGACCCACCCCCCGGAGGATCGATGTCCGACCAGCCCACCAGCCTTCGCGAGCTCGTTGCCGCCGAGTTGCCCCGCCTCTACGCGTTCGCCTACAGCATGTCGGGGTCACGGGACGACGCGCGCGGACACCTCGAGGTGCTCCTTCGCGACGCGGCGAACGAGGGCGAGGCCGTCATGGCCGCCGACAAGCCCTCCGATGCTCTGCTGGGAATCATGGCGCGCAAGATGGAGGAGACGCTGGGCCGCAAGTCCGACTTCTCCTTCGACGGGTTGGACAACGTCCTGCGCAGCGACATCACCCGCCCGATCGACCTGTCGGGCGGCGCGCTCGACGGTCAGCCCGGCAAGGTGCACCTGATGCTCTGGGAGCTCAAGCGGACGTGCCTGTCGGCGACCCTGTGCTGCCTGCCGCCGGGCGTGCGCGTCTCGTTCGTGCTCACCGACCTGCTCGGGTACTCGCCGGCCGAAGCGGCAGAGATCCTGCGCATCAAGGAAAGTGCGTACCGCGTCCGCCTCACGCGTGCGCGCAAGCGCGTCGAGGACTACCTCAACCCGCGCTGCTACCACGTCGATCCGCAAAACCCGTGCACGTGCACCGGCCGTCTCGTCATCGCGATCGATGCCGAGTTCGTCAAGCCGCCGCCGCACACGCTCGACATCCCGCACGATCCCCACGACGCCGACGGCCCGCGCCGCGACATGGGCAGCCTCTATCGGAACCTGCCCAAGGTGCAGCTGTCCGAGGCAGAGACCGCCGCGCTGCTGTCGCTCGTCGGCTGACGCCGGGCTACGGCACGAGGTCGGCTTCCATCGGAGGCACGACCGCGACGGGGCAGCTCGCGTAGGCCGCGAGCTCGCTGCCGATGCTGGTGAGCAGGAGCCGCTCGATCGTCGAGAGCCGCCGGCTACCGCAGACGAGCAGCGACGCGCCCTTGTCCTTGGAGTAGTCGACCGCGGTCTCCGTGATGTGACCGGCGACGACCGCTTCCTCGTCCGCCTCGAGCCCAAGCCCGGTGAGCCACTTTCGCAGCTGCAGCCGGCCGTCCTTTTGCTGCTCGGCCGCGATCTTCTTGCGCGACTCCTCGGGGATGTAGTGCGCGGCGTAGCTGTCGGGCTCCGGAATGATGTGCAGCGCGATCAGCTTGCGACCGGTGAGCTTGGCGAACTCGGCCCCGAAGAACATCGCCGTGCTCGCGTCCTGTCGCAGGTTGGTCGTGACCACGACGGGGCCGTCCGCGGGCGGTTCGGCGTAGTCGGGCGGCACCACGACGACAGGGCTCGGCAACAGGCGAAGCAAGCGCCGCGCGGTCCGGCCGAGCCGAAGGATGCGTCGACCCTCTCGCGGTGCCTGACGTCCGACGATCAGTCCATCGGCGAGGTGATACGCGAGCGCCGTCTTGAGCGCCCCCGAAGCTTGCACGCCCTGGACGAGATGGCGCCCGGAAAGCGACGCCTCGGCGCCCACCTCCTTGATCAGCATGTCCGCCGCCTCGTGCGCCCCCTTCTCGAGCTCGTCGAGGTGGTGGTAGCGCAGTGCCGACTGCAGATGTGCTTCCTCGAGCACGTGAATGCCGACCATCTTGGCGCGCCCACCCGAGGCTTGTGACAGCCAGTGGGCGAATTCGATGGCCCCTTTGCCGGTGGGCCGCAGATCAAGGCCGACGATCCACTTCTCGGGACAGTGACGAACGGAGCTCGAGTCGGTCATTGCTTTGTCATCCAGTAATCGGATTGGTGAGGCGGCCGAGCGCAAATCCTTCGCACTCGACCCGAACCACGCCCCCCGAAGCGAGCGTGGGCACTCCCTCGGGGGTGCCGGTGTAGACCAGGTCACCTGGCAACAGCATCATGATGTTGCTGATGAACGACAGCACGGTCGGGATGTCGAAGAGCATGTCGGCGATCGGTGCGTCCTGACGGAGCTCGTCATCGTACCAGCCGCGGATGCGTGCTTGCGACGGAGGCAGGACCCCCGGCTCCACCAGACGAAGGAACGGCCCGCACGGGGCGAAGGTGTCGAACCCTTTGCCGCGCAACCATGTTTTGTCGGCACGCTGGAGGTCGCGGTTGCTGATGTCGTTGCCGAGCGTGTACCCGGCGACGAGGTTGGCCGCGTCTTGCTTGGCGACCGCGCTGCCGACCGCCCCGATGGCGAGGACGAGCTCCGCCTCCATGTCGATGCGTTCGTACCCCGCCGGGAGCCGAACCGGATCCCCGGACGCGACGAGCGCCGAGCTCGGCTTGTAGAAGAGCAGCGGCTCCGGCGGCGCCTCGTTGCCGAACTCTCGCGCGTGCGCCAGGTAGTTCCGCCCCACGCATACGACCTTGCTCGGTCGCACTGGCGGCGCGAGCGAAAAATCCGCGAGCTTGCCCGACAGTCCCCCCGCCAGAGGTTCGAGCTCGGCGGCCAGTGTCGACGCATGGCGGCCTTCGATTCCGCTGACGCGCGGGTCGGCGGCCACGAACGGATCTTCGATCTCTTCCACGCGGTCGTCGGGACCGGGAGGGGTCCCGTCGGTGGTGATCCTTACGACGTGCTCGCGCACGTCCCCGGGCCGGCGCACCCGGCCAAGCCAAACGACACGGTCGCTCACGCGCGACAACTTATCCGAGGTCCGCGAGCCATGCTCGGACTTTGTCGAGCTGCGGCGCCGAATCGCCCGCCCCGCGCTCGTAGGCGGCTGCGGCCGCCTTGGCCTGCTTTCTCGCCTCGCGCACTTTCGAGGTCCCGAGCATGCGGGCCAGGGCGAAGTGGGCGTCGCCGGCCTCGACCCAACGTTCGTTGGACTCTGCGACCGAGGCCGCCCGCATGTACGCCGCCTGGGCGACCGCCGGATCGCTGTCGTGCTGTGTCTCGGCGAGGCTCATCAATACGCCAACGAGCCGCGGGTGGTTGGGTCCGAGCGTCTGTTCGAGCACGCGCAGCGCTTGCTCGAGCTCCTGGCGAGCCCCATCGGCGGCCCCGCGCGCGAGCAAGACGGTGCCGAGCAGCACCCGCGCGTTGGCGATCTCGTCGTGTTGCTCGCCGAACAGCGCAATCTTTTGTCGCAGCGCGCGGCGAGCCACTTTCTCGGCCCGCTCGACCTCACCGACCGCGAGCAGCAGCTGAGCGAGGTTGCCGGTGGTGAACGCCGAGACTTCGTCCGCCACCTCGACCGACTCCCAGATCCGCGCCGACTCCTCGAGCGCCTTCTTCGCCTCCTCGTGCCGCCCCATCGAGACGAGCAGCCCCGCAACGTTGGTCAGGCTCGCCGCCACTTCCGGGTGTTCCGTGCCGAGGGTGCGGCGCTGCAGGTCGAGCGCACGCTCGGCCACGAGCATCGCCGCGTCGTGGTTGCCCTCGGCGTAGTGCACTCCGGCCAGGCCCATCAACGAGGTCGCAACCGACGGATGCAACGCGCCGAGGGTCTCTTCCTCGCACTCGATCGCACTCGCCAGGGTGGTGCGGGCCTGCTCGAGTCGGCCCGCCTTGTAGTAGGCGATGCCGAGATTGTGCAACAGCGCCCCACGCCGCACCGGGTTGGTGTCGGGCAGAGCGTCGAAGCGCTCGAGCCCTCGGGCGAAAGCATCGGCCGCCGCCGCGTAGTCGCTGTTGGCCATGCCGACGGTGCCCTCCGCCTGCGCGAGCCAGACGTCTGCCTCGGGCTCGTCCGACAGTCGAGCCACCCGCGACCGCAGCTCGTCGAGCCACCGCGTCGCGGCGCCCGGATCGTAGAGCCCGTCGGCGTGCACGTTGACCAAACGTCGTGCTGCCCGCGCCGCCTCCGCGTCGTCGCTGACCGCGATCGCGGTGACGTACGCACGCTCGAGGATCAAGGCGGCGCGCTCCCGCCGGCCCGAACGCTCGAGCAGGTTGCCCTGGATCCGCAGCGCCCGACCCAGCAGCGGTGCATGGTCGATCGACTCCGCATCCGTCACCGCATCCTCGGCGATGGCGAGCCCCGCGTCGAAGCGCCCCGCCACCTCGAGGACTTCTGCTCGGGCGAGCCGCTCCTCGACCGCGGCGACCCGCGCTCGAAGGGCTTCGGGCACCTCGGCAACCTTGGATCCACGTCCCCGCGCGCAGCTCTCGGGCGCCGGCAGACTGCCGGCGATCTGCACCGCGTGGTCGACCAGGTCGCCGGCGGGCTCGGTCAGCGTCTCGACGGTGGCCGCAAGGGTCGCCTTTTGCCGCTCGAGACAATGACGGACGCGGCTGCTGACCTCGTGGTCGTCGGCCTCACATGCGGTCTGGTAGCTCGCGCGCCAGTCGGAGGTCCACGCGTCGATCGAACGGCTCACCCGCTCGGCGGTCGGCTCGGCGTTTTCGCTCCCGGCGAGCGCCACCCCGAGCTGCTCGCGCTGCGCTTGCCCCCAGTACTCGTCGAGCGAGGCTCCCGCGTCGCACGGGTCGTCACCCGTCACGATCAGCCCCACCGCCGCCGTGACGGCGAACGCCGTTAGCCCCGCCGCGGCCATCAGCATCGGTTGACGACGCCGCCGCTTGCGAAGCGCGGTCAGCAGGTCGCGGACCGATGGCCAGCGATCGACCTTGCGCGCCGACAGTCCCCGCATCACGGCCGACGTCAGCCACCGCGGAACCTTTCGCCCCCGCGGCGGCTTGATGACCTCGCCGCGATCCTTGGCCCGCGCCAGCCGGCGAAAGCCTCGGTCCTCGGGGAACGGTCGGCGCCCGAACAGCCCCTCGTAGAGCGTGACGCAAAAGGCGAACTGATCGCTCTTGGCGTCGGCCGTGCGCCCGAAGTGCTGCTCCGGCGCCATGTAGGCCGGCGTCCCCACGACCGCGCCCGCCTTGGTGATCGGCTGGCTCGCGAGAAAGTCCGTCGACGTGACTCCCGAGGGGGGCGCCACCATCCCGCTCGGGGAGTCCTGCCCTCGCGCGAGTCCGAAGTCCATGACGCGCGCGCGCCCATCCGAAGCGACGAGCACGTTGCCCGGCTTGAAGTCGCGGTGAATGATGCCCTCGGCGTGCGCCGCTGCGAGTCCCTCGCCAGCCTGAAGCAGCAGGTCGAGCACCTCGGACCATCGGCGCTTCTTCTGCTTGAGCCACTTCCGGAGCGTCACGCCCTGGACGTACTCCATCGCGATGAAGACCATCTCGCCTTCGGAGTCGACCCCGAACACGCGCACGACGTTCTCGTGGGACAGCCGCGCCATCGCCTGCCCCTCGCGAACGAGTCGGCGCCGGGCCGAGTCCTCGTCCATCAGCCCCGGCTTGTTGCGCAGGACCTTGAGCGCCACCACGCGCGACAACTCGGGGTCGTCGGCCAGGTAGACGCAGCTCATGCCCCCGACGCCGAGCAGATGCCGCACCGTGTAGCGCCCCACGCGATGGCCGGGCGGCATCAGCACCTCTCCGGCCGCTAGGGCCTCCGCGACCGCGGGATCCGCCTCGGGGATGTCCTGCGACGACCTCACCCGCCGTCGACTATACTCCCGCCGCGGTGCCTCGGGGTGCTCACGTCGCGCGGATCGAGGTCTCCGCGCCCTCGCGAACGGCCCACGCCAGCGCCGAGATCGCCCTTTCGCGATGCGGCCGCGCGCGGCCCACGGTCCTCTTGCTCGTCGACCAAGACCCTCACCCCGGCCGCTGCGTGGCGCCGTGGACCATCGATGGCGTGGTGGCGGTCGCGGCTGAGCGCGGGCTGACGGCACACCACTGGACGGCGTCCGCCCCGGGTGGAATCGCCGCCCCACGCTTGGCGGCACGAGGCGTGCCTGCGGCCGCCCCCCAGCCGACGACCTCGCTCCGCGCCCCGGGCCCACGCCGCCCCCTGCGCGTGCCCTCGACGTGGTTTGGCGCTCACGCCGTCCTGCTCGCGCCCTGCATCGACCAACCCGACCTCGGGCGCGGTCCAGTCGCGCGAGCGCTCGCCACCGTGGCCAACGCGTGCACGACGGAGTCGCTCCACGATCCGGTCGCGACCGGGCGCTGGCTCGTCGAGCACGTGTTTGCCGGCACCGGCGTCATCGTGGACGCGTCATGGGCAACGACGCTGGGGCGCAAGGGCCCCACACTGTCGGCGGTGGGCCAGCTCTACGCCGCGGACGCCTTCGATGCCGAGCCGCTCGACAACCAGCTTCGGCGCGACCTGTTCGCCACCGCAAGCCGAACGCGGTCGCTGTCGGACCGTCACATCGGTGGGCTGTGGCAAAGCCGTCCCCACGACATCCACGTGCCGGGGCCGCTGGCGCGAACCTGGCACTCGTATCGCGAGGGGACGCCTTGAGTAAGCTGCTGCGCCGCACGCTGTACACCCTCGCCGCCGGCATCGTGCTGTACGTCGGCGCCGTCTTGTACTTCGACGTCGGCCCGATCCTCGACACGCTCGCCGGGTACCCGTGGTGGGTCTTCGGCGTCGCCCTCCTGCTGTCGTCGGGCAACTATCTGCTGCGCTTCGCCAAATGGGAGATTTCCCTGGCATGGCTGCGGGTTCGGGAAGACGCCCCCACCCTGACCCGCACGCGCTCGCTGGTCATCTATCTGGCGGGCCTCTCGATGTCGATCACGCCGGGCAAGGTGGGCGAGGTCCTGCGCAGCACACTGCTCAAGGCCAGCGACGGCGTCCCCTTCACCCGCACGGCACCGGTGGTCGTTGCCGATCGCCTCACCGATCTCGTCGCCCTCGTCCTGCTCAGCCTCGTCGGCATCTCGGAGTATCCCGAGTACGTGCCGGTGATCGTGGCGACGATGGCGTTGGTCGTCGCCGGAGTCGTCGTGCTGGGCTCCCCACGCCTGCTCTCGGCGACGCTTCGCCTGCTCGCCAAGCTCCCCGGTTTGCGCGCGCTGACCGATCGCGCCGCCCCACTGGTCGACAGCAGCGCCGAGATCCTGGACCTGCGCCCGCTCGCCGCCCTGACCGTGCTCAGCGTGATCGGCTGGGGCCTCGAGTGCATCGGCTTTTGGCTGATCCTGACGGGCTTTGCCGGCGTCGAGGCGAGCCTGCCCCTGTGCGCATTTCTGTGGGCGGCCGGGACCCTCGTCGGCGCGGTGAGCTTCTTGCCTGGTGGACTCGGGGCCACCGAGGGCAGCCTGCTGTACGCCACCGCACGCCTGGTCGCGGGCGCAACGCAGCCGATCGCCATGGCCGCGTCGCTGCTCGGCCGTCTCGCCACGCTGTGGTACGGCGAGCTCGTCGGCGGCATCGCGCTGGCCGTGTTCCTTCGCGACCCCGCTGTCCGCGAGCGTGCGATGACGGAAGACGACACCAGCGGCTCGGACGACGCCTGAGCTCGTCAGTCGATCAACTCGGTACGAAGCTTCGCGAGCATGTCGGCCGTGGCGGGGTCGTCGGGGACGACGCGGCCCTTGGCGATCCGGTCGAGCCGAGCCCGAGCGCTCTCGAGTTCGCCCCGCTGTCGGTGAATCTCCGCCCACAGGACGTGCACGCTCGTGGCGAGCCGTTCGGACATCCCGTAGCGTGCTCGGTCCGCGATCTCGTCCAGCAGGCGACCCGCGCGCTCGAGCTCGCCGTTGGCAATGCGCGCCCGGGCGAGCGCCACGCGGAGCGCGTGGGCCACCAGTACGTCGCCCGCCTCGATCGTGACCGGCAACACCGGCTCGACCAGAGCAATCGCAGCATCGGCGTCTCCCATCATCAGGGCGACGTCCGCAAGGATCGCGACGGCAGCCGGGTCGAGCGGCGCTCCAAGGTCCGCGTAGCGACGGGCCTCGGACAGCTCGCGCGCCGCGTACGAGACGTTGGCGAGCACCGCGTAACACATCGCGAGTTCCTTCGGCGTCGCCCCGCGCGCAACGGCATCGTCGAGCGTTCGTTGGGCGACTTCTCTGGCCTCCGCCACCTCCCCTTGGGCCGCCAAGACGAGCGCGAGCACGGCCCGCATGTCCGTGGCCGGTGCCGATGCACCGGTGGGGTCGAGCGCCGACGATATCTCGATCGCCCGCTCGGCATACCTGCGCGCGAGCGTGGGCCGATCGTCCATCAGTCCCTGCGCAGCGATCGTCAGCATGATCGCGCGGCGCATCGTTGACGGCCGCTTGGCGAGGATGGAGTCCGCCTTCTCGGTGGCCTCGATCATCACGTCGAAGTTGCGCCGCTCGGCCTCGAGCTGCGCGATTCCGATGTAGCTCACCGCAAGCGCAGGGTGGTCTGCCGGCAGGACCTCGCGGCGCAGCTCGAGCGCGGAGTCGAAATAGACCTCGGCCTGGTCGAGCTCCCCCTGAAGTCGGAGTGCAAGACCGAGATTGTAGGTCGCGTCCGCCACATAAGGGTGACGCGGACCGAAGAGCAGTCGCTGCCGCGCGATGACCTTCTCGTAGGCGACCTGCGCCTCGTCGAAACGGCTCGTCTCGAGCAGCGCGTTGGCGAGGTTGTTGAGGACCCGCGCCGGCTCGGGGTGGCCTTCGCCGAGGACCTCGAGCGTCATGGCATGCGCCCGCTCGAGCTTGAGCACCGCCGACTCAGGGTCGAGCTGCTGCTCCACCACTCCAACGTCCTCGAGCAACCACGCCCGCCGCAGTGCATCGTCGGGGATGCCGGCCAGGTCGAAGTAGGTCTCGGCAAGCGCCCCCCAAGCCAGTCCTGCGTGGGCCCGTCCCATGCGAAAGCCGACGAGAGTGGTGAGCGTCCGGGCGGCATCGCCGGCTTCGTCGTCGGCCCCCACGCCAACGGCCAGCTCGAACGCGTGCTCGAGCTCCTCGCGCGCCCGCACATAGTCTCCCTTCGCGTTGGCGACCGTGCCCAGGCCGCGGTGGGCCGCCGCGAGCGTGGCCGTAGTCCCGGCCTGTTCGGCGAGGTCGCGAGCCTGCACGTAGAGCGCTGTGGCTTCGTCCCACTTCGTCCGCTTCTCGAGAATGGTGCCACGCCAGTAGAGCCGACGAGCTTCGAGCTCGGCATCCAGGGCGGTCTGCGAAGGGGTCACCTGCCGGGCGACGAGCTCGTAGTCCAGACACGCTGCCGGCCGACGCGACCTCCGCAACGCAACATTGGATGAGTAGATGTAGTCGCGCGTGATCTCCGGCAACAGCGCAGCCTGAGCATCGAGGGCCGCGACCTGCTGGTCCAAACACGCCACGGCCGCGCGCACCTGGTCCGGCGGCACGCGCTCGTCGAGCTCGGCGAGGCACACGTCGAGCCGCGCCGCGTGCCAAGCCTCGGCGAACGAGTCGAGCTCGAGCTCCGCCTGCTCGTACGCGAGTTGGGCGTAGAGGCTCCCGGTATCTTCGAGGCTACGGAGCAGCGCCGCCCGGGCCTCGTCGTTCCACAGTTCCTGCACGCTCGCCGCCTGCTCGAAGCACGCCTGCTCGGCATTGTGGCGATGAAGCCACAAGCCGCCCGCGGCGGCGAGGCCCAAGCCCACGACCGCCCCGGCGGCGATGAGCCTGCGGCGCCGCTGGTTGCCGGTCGTGAGCACGTCGATGAGCTCGGACATCGAGCCGTGGCGCAGGTGCGGCTCGGGGGCCAACCCTCGGTCGATCGCGCGTCGGATCACGAGCGGGACGTCGTTGCGACCCACGGGTTCGACGCGTCCCTGCATGGCAGCCAGACGCCGATCTGCAGTGGAGTCGCCGACGAAAGGATGCGCGCCGAACAGCGCCTCGTAGAGCGCGACGCAGAACGAGAACTGGTCCGCGGCGGCCGTCACCTTGTCGCCCTGTTGCTGCTCGGGCGCGGTGTACTCCGGCGACCCGATGATCTCCTCGCGACGGGTCAGCTGGGTGACGAACACCATGTCCGCCGACAATCGTCGTTCCTGCGAACCGGGCGGCGAACGACTCACCATTGCGCGGACCGAACCGAAGCCCCAGACGCAGATCCGACCGTCATCGGTCACGATGACGTTGTCGGGGGTGAAGTCGCGGTGCACCAGCTTGCGCTCGTGCGCCGCCACCAGCCCACGGCCGGCGGCAACGAATGCATCGAGCACCTCCTGCCACGGCCGAGCCTGCTCGGCGAGCCACCCGCGGAGCGTCATCCCTTCGACGTGCTCCATCGCGACGAAGAGCTGGCCGTCGTGCTCGCCGACGTCGTGCACGGCAAGCACGTTGGGGTGGCTGACCCGCGCCATCGCCTGCGCCTCCCGCTGCAGACGGCGCTGCTGCAGCACGCGATCGGGGTCGAGCGCGACCGCCGACATCACCTTGAGGGCAACGCGACGATCGAGCTCCGGATCGAAGGCTTCATAGCTCGCCTGGCCCGAGCCATCCGGCGCATCGGCCACGTCGATGATGACGTAGCGCCCGACGACGTCACCGCGTTGAAGCGGCGCTCGGCGTGAAGCCTGCGAGTCCCCTTCGACCATCCGCCTGCTGCAGCAGCTTACAACCCCTCGAAGATGCCGCCGACCACCGCGAAAACGCCCTCGAGAACCGAGAAGGCACCTTCGGCCGCACCACTGGCGAGCTCGGCTGCGCCCGCCCCCGCATCGACCAACGCCGATCCGGCTTCACTCGCCACCTCGCCGGCACCCTCGGCCAGCGTGAAGCTCGTATCGACCCCTTCGACGATGGCATCGGGAGCATCGGCAAAGGACGACTCGTTGCGGTGCGGGTCGTCCTGCGCGCCCAGTCCGGACGCCATGCCCACTGCGGCCGCCCCGGCCGCGACCCCGACCGCAGCGCCCGCAACCCCGGCTGCCGCTGGAGGCCCCCAGTTCGCGAACCGGTTCTGCGCAGGCGTTGGCGGAGCGCCGCGAAGCTGCGCGACCGCTTGCGACACCCGGACGAGCTCCTGGTGATCGAACCACGCGCCGTGAGCCGGGCACTCGTCGATCTCCACGCCGGCGGTCGGGGAGAAGCGTGGACCCATGACCTGGCCGCAAACTGGGCACAACAGCTTGGCCGCGTTGGGATCGGTGCTGATGCCGAGATCGGTCAGCGGCGCAACGAGCGAGCGGGCGGTGGCGATGTCGAGCCAGATGCCGCCGCAATTCCGGCAGCCCCAGGCCGTCCATCCCTCATGAGAGCCGTGGACGAGTGGATGTTGGCAACGAGGACAGGCAGACATGGGATGCTCGACGAGACGTACTTGCGGGGACCCGTGACTATTCTCTCTCATTTTGATTGATCGTTGTGGGGTCGTCGTGACGACCACCCCGATGAGTTGCCCATGGCTTCCCAATCGCGCCCACGCTCGCGCCCGCGTGGTCCCCGACGCCCCAAGCTGGACGAGGAACAGCTCGTCGAGCAGGTGCTCTCCGGGGACGAGCGGGCGGCCGCGCGAGTGCTCGGCCACGTGGGCCCTGCCGTGCTCCGAACGGTTCGAGGGGTCTTGGGCCGCGAGGACGCCGAGGTCGAAGACCTGGTGCAGGAATCGTTCGTGGCGCTGCTCCGTGCGCTGCCGGCGTTTCGGGGCGAGAGCGGCTTGCGAACGTTCGCGACGCGCATCGCCGCCAAGCTCGCGATGAGCTCGCTTCGTCGCCGGCACCGCAGGCGTGAGCACGACCGCCGGCGCCCCACCGTCCTCGATGTGCCGACCGACCTCGACGCGGCCGTTCACGCCGAGGAGCAACTGCAGATGGTGCGCACCGTGGTCGCTGCCCTGCCGCGCGTGCAGGGAGAAACGCTTCTGCTTCGATGGGTGCTCGGGCACTCGCTGACGGAGGTCGCCGAGATCACCGGCGCCCCCGTCAACACGGTCCGCAGTCGGCTGCGGCTGGGACGCAACGCGATGGCGACGATGCTGCGCAAGCACCCACGATGGCGGGAGCTGAACGAGGAGGACGAGCGGTGACCGATCTTCACCCCGAAGCGCTGCTCCACCGCGCCGCGGCGGGCACCCTCGATCCGGACGGGCACGCGCGGCTGCGGGCACACCTCGACGAGTGCGCGAGCTGCCGGCTCGAGGTCTCCATCCGCGATGCGGCGACTCGCGACACGCAGACGGACGACGGCGACGCCGCGATGCTCGAGCGACTCGCGGGGGCGGCCATCGTGCGCGCGGCTGCGCCGGCGAACGAGACCCGGCCACGAATGTCGTCCGCGACCGGGTTCGCGTTGGGCGTGGCGGCGGGAATCGTGCTGCTGCTGGTGCTGTCGGCCGCGGTTCGGTTTGGGCGGGCCACGACGACGGCCGACGAGGGGCCCCGATCGCAGGCGGAAGCGATCGGAGCGCGCGACTCGGCCGGCGGACGAGCGACTCCGGGGCAACCCGAGGACGTGCCGGCTCGCGTGCGTGACCGCGAGGCACGACGCGAGGACACCGCTGTCGAGCCCGAGCCCGTGACGGCAACGGTGGGCGCGGTCGAAATCCCGGAGCCCGAGCCGCGCAGACCCAAGGCTCTACCCCGGGACGAGCCCCCGAAGACCGTCGCGAACGAGCCCCAGCCCGCTGAAGTCGAGCTTCCGGCGCCGGTTCCCGCGACCCTCGACGCGAGTGCGCTGTTCTCCCGAGCCACGGCCGCGAGCCGACGGGGCAAGACCGCATCCGCACTCGCGCACTTCGAGGCACTCCGCGAGCGGTTCGCAGACTCGCGAGAGGCTCGCACGTCGTGGATCCTGAGCGGCCGCTTGCAACTGCAGCGCAACGAGGCGAGCGAAGCCTTGCGCTGCTTCGATCGCTATCTGGAAGGCCGCGGCCGCGGCCCCCTCGCCCCGGAGGCGATGGCGGGTCGAGCCCGGGCCCTCGAAGCGCTGGGCCGGAGCGGCGACGCCGCAAAGCAGTGGCAGAAGATCGTCGATCGGTTTCCACAGTCGAGCGCTGCCGCCGAGGCGCGCACGGAGCTGGGGACGCCGTGATTGCCCTACTCGCTATTTTGGCGCTGGCCCCACCCGAGGCGCTCGCGGCCGAGCCCGAGCCAGTGCCTGAGCCAGCGCCTGAGCTCGAGCTCGAGCCCGAACCCGTTTCACGGACCGGCTCTCTCGTCGTCACCCTCGTCGGGACGACCGAGCCCGCCCCCTTCACCACTGCGCTCCAGTCTCACCTCGCGCCACGCGGCATCGTCGTGTTCGTCTCCGTCGACCGCGACTTCTCTCCGTGGCCCGCGGTGCGCCCCGAGGATCGGGTCGCCGAGGTCTGGATCGCCGTGCCCACCCGGGGGCCGCTGCGCATCGTCGTGACCGACCCGAGCCACGACCACGTCCTCGTCCGTACCGTTCCCCACGACGCTGGCCCACCGAGTGCCGTGACGATCGAAGAGGCTGCGCTCATCATCGAGGAGACGGTCGGCATGGCGGTCGATGGCGATCCTTGGCCTCCACCGGAAGTCGCGCCGCCGGTCGAGGTCTCGATGCCGCGCCCACCGGTTTCGGACGCATCGGAACCCGCTGCCCCGGACACCAAGCCCCCGCGGGCCAACGATCACCGCGGCTTCGTGATCGGGGCCGGCTCGGGCATCGCGGTGGTCTCCGACGAGTTCGGTGAGCCCCGCGTCGGGGTGCCCAGCCGCTTGAGCCTCGGCGTCGCGTTCGGTGGATTCCCCGAGCGACCCGACCTTCGACTGTCCGCCGAGCTCGCGATCGATCAACTCGAGGTCTTCCATCCCGACTTCGACAACCTGTCTCAGTATCAGGGCATCGCCCTGATGCGTGCCGGCATTCGCAAGCGCGGCGTGTGGGTCTACGGCATGAGTGGCGTCGGCGGCGGCGCGTTCTCGCGGCGACGAGACGGAGACACCGCGACGCTCAACGCCGGAATCGTCGGCACTGTCGGAGCGGGCGTCTCGGTCGGGTTGAGCAAGCGCTTCGCGCTGCGTGTGGACCTCGCCGCCGCGGGCAACGTGAGTCGGCTCGGATGGCTCGGGCTCCAACTCCAATTCGAGACGTACTGGGGGCGTCCCCGGAAGGAGCGTAGCGAGTGAACCTGATGCTCACTCTCGCACTGCTCGGTGAGCCGACCGAGCCCGCGGGGCGGCTCTCCGTCACGCTCGTGACCACGCGCGCAGAGAGCCACCGTCTCGCCGCCGGCCTGTCGCCGCATCTCGACGACGCCGGGTTCACCGACGCCCGCTTTCGCCGCTGCGAGGACTTCGCGTGCGTCACCGCCCCGCTCCCCGGCCGCCCCGTGCAACTGGTCGTGATCCTCGACGAAGGCGACAGCGCCATGGTCATCGCCGAGCACGGCGACCCGCAGGACGTCATCGTCGACGAGGTCGCGGTGGAGCATCCGATGACGGCTCTCGACGACGAGGCGCTCGGCTACGCGGTGGTGCGCGCGCTGTCCGATCCTCCCCTGCGCCTTCGCACCGACTGGACCGCCGCGCAGCGCCTTGGACTCGACCGCGCGCCGCCCCCCGAACCCGAACCCGAACCCGAGCCGACGCCACGCCCACCTGCGGCGTTCTCTCGAGGGGCCTACGCCGAGTCAGCGCTCGGCTTCGCGACTTCGGCCTCCGGCGTGTTTCCCTACGCCACGGCCACCGCCCTCGGCGGCGGCTTCATGTTCGAGGGCCGCGACGGCTCCGCGTTTCGCATCAGCATCGGCGGGCGGGCGACGTACATCGGTGCGGTCCGACGCGGCGACGGAGGCATCGCGGCCACGCTCGGCTGGCTCGGACTCGGCGCGAGCACGAAACGAATGCTCGTCCGGGGCGTGCTGGGCGTCGGTCCTGGAGTCGTCTGGGGCGACTACTACGGTGAGACCTTCGTCACCGGCCTGGCCAGCATCGGCGCCAGCGTGCTGGGCCGGGTCGGCCGGCGGTTCGCTCCGGGCATCGAAGTCGGCGGCACCGTCGACTTCATCAACCTCGAAACGACGCTCCACGGCATGCTCACCCTCAACGTCTTCTGGGACGTGCCCAAGCGCGGAGGCTCGCGATGATCGGAACGAGCATCGTGTTGGGCCTCGCGCTCGTCACCCCCACGCCGTCCTCGGGTCGCGACGCACGGCAGCAGCTGCGCTCGGGCGCGCCCCGGGCCATGGCCCCGTCCGAAGATGGTCGCGCCATCCCGTTCGTGCAGGCCGGCGCAGGCGTCGGCGGGGCCTTCCTGCGCGACCCGATCGGCGCGCGGGATCACTTCGCGATCACCTCCGTGGTCGAGGCCGGCGCTTACCTCCATCGCCGACGTCGACTTCGCCTGTCGGTCGGCGGCGCGATGGCGGGCACCGTGCACGGCGGAGACGTTTCGTCCGCCGCCACCGAGTTCCTCGGCAAGGTCCGCGTCGGCGCGAGCGGACGCATCGTGTGGGGCTACGGGGTCTTCGGCCTCGGCGTGGCGCTGGGCACGGAGGACGGCGGCGACTTCTTGGCGTTCCGAGGCGGCCCCGTGGCGCTGGCCGGCGCGGGCGTACAGTTCGCGATCCGCGAGTACCTCACCCTCGGGATCGAGGCGGAGACTGCCCCGATCTACCTGCCGCCGGACCAGGTCACCGTGCGGGTCTCCGGCCTGTTCGTGCTCGCGTTTCGCTTCGGGTCGTAGTCCGAGAGAGCCGTCAGCTCGAGGCCTCGGCCTCGGCCTCTTCTTCGGTCGCCTCGGGAGGCAGGGGCGCCTCGATCTCCGAGATGACGCGCCGCAGCAGGCCCTCGATCAGCAGCGCTCGCTCGCCCGCGTCGTAGCGACCATCGCGGTAGCGTGCCTGAATGTCCTCGAACTTCTCCTGCGTGTCCTTGATGAGCTGCTTGTACGGACGCACGCGCCGCATGACTTCCTTCTGATTGGACCAGAAGAACGAAATCAGCGTGGCCGCCGTGAAGCCGGAGAGGATCATGCCCAAGGGCCCTCCGAGCAGGTACTTGAGCCCGACGCGCAGCGCGACGACGCCGGCTGCGCCCAGGGCGAGCTCTTTGACGCCGCTCTTTTTGACGCGGCCCCACGCCAGGGGCAGCAGCTCACCCGAAGCGATCACCAGCGCGACGAACTCGGCACGCTTGGCCCCAGCTTCGTAGGTGTCCTTGATCACCTGCTGCATGAACGCGTCGAACGTCTCGTAGACGTCGGAGGGATACGCGGTGCTCGCTTGAGTGTCCGACACGCTCGGAGGATAGCACCCACGCTGGGCCCGACTGACGAGGAGCCGTGGGCGCGGGATGACTGCGGTTTGACAGCCCACAGGGCCCCTTCCAGAATTGGGCCGTGGCGCTCGTCGACCGACGTTGGGCATTTGTCGGGGTGCTCGCCCTGGGCTTGGCACTGTCACCGTCCGGTTGCGACCGCGGAAAAACCCCGACGCCTCCCGAAGCCGGCGCACCCGAGACCGAGCCCGAAACCAACGGCACCTACGATGGGTCCTCGGCGTACCGCGCCCACGACGCAAACCTTGGGCCGCAGAAGGGTCCCCGCAAGCGACCCGAACCCGCCCAAGTGACCGGGCGCGATGCAGCGCTTGCTGCGGTCGCCGGCGACAACCCGGAAGGTGCGCTCGCCTTTCTCACCGAGCACGTGCAGGGCGAGCCCGGCGACCTCGATGCCCGCCTCGCGCTGGCGCGGGCGCAGGTCTACGTCGGCAACTTCGAAGCGGCCGCGGCCACGCTCGCCGATCCCAAGGGCGCCCCCGACGATCCCGACGTCGTCGTGCGCCGCAGCATCCTCGCCGAGCGAAACGGCAACGCGATCGAGGCGGTCAAGTGGCTCGAAGCCACCGTCGCCAAACACCCCGATCACCTGCCCGCCCGCGGACAGCTGCTGTGGATGCTCGGTCGCACCGGCAAGGTCGACACGCCCCGGGCCAAAGCGATCCTCGAGGGCCTCTACGACGCCTACGATGCCGGGCGGGGAACGAACGCCGCGGAGTTGCTCGCCGTGGCGCAGGCCGCCCTGTCGCGTGGAAGCACCGGCGGCTTTCAGGACGGCAACAGCGTGCTGCAGGACGCCGAAGAGGCAGCACCGGCCAAAGAAGGCTCGTGGATCGGCGACCGCGTGCTGCTCGTGCGCGGCGCGGTCTTCCTGCGCAAGTACGCCCAATCGGAAGCGGCCGAGACCTTCGAGCTGATCCTCGAGCGCGATCCGTGGCACCCCGATGCACTCGTCGGCATGGCGCGCGTCCACGTCGCCGGGCTGCGCTTCGCGGATGCTTCGCGCTACGCCGAGGAAGCGCTGCAGGTTGCCCCCGGGCACCCGGATGCGCACGCCGTGCTCGCCGAGATCGCGATCATCGAGGGCCGCCACGAGGAGGCCAGCGAGCGCATCACCAAGCACGTGCTGTCGAGCAACCCCAGCCATCGCGCCGGTCATGCCGTGCTGGCGTCGCTGGCGATCTACCGCAACGATCGCAAAGCCTACGAGCGCTCGCGCGACGCGGTGCTCGGGGTGCACCCGACCGACGGCGACTTCTTCACGCACATCGCCGACGTCCTCGGCTTTCTGCATCTGTATCCCGAGAGCGACGAGGTCCTGCGCGAGGCGGTGGCGCTGGCTCCGGAAGACCCGTACGTGCTGTCGGCCCTGGGCCTCAACCAGCTGCGCATCGGCAAGGAAAAGGCCGCTCGCGCCTCGCTGGCTGCGGCGTGGAAGGGCGACCGCTTCAACGAGCGCACTCGCAACGTGCTCGATCTCTACGAGGACACGATCGACAAGCGCTACGGCGAGCGAACGCTCGGCGACCTCACCGTGCGCCTGCCCGACGAGGATCGCGACTTCGTCGAGGGCGCGCTCGTGGGATCGATCTCTCGCACGCGCGCCGAGCTCGATGCCGCCTATCACATCAAGCCGAAGAACCTGCGCGTCGAGTTCTACGCCGACCCGCAAGCGTTCTCGGTCCGCACCGTCGGCGTGCCGAGTCTCGGGGCGCTCGCGGTGTGCTTCGGCCCTGTGATCACCTTCGTGGGGCCGTACACCGGCGCCTACAACATGGACATGGTGGTGCGGCACGAGCTCGCCCACACCTACGCGATCCAGCTTTCGGCCGGGCGTGTGCCACGGTGGTTTACCGAGGGCCTCTCGGAGTGGGAGTCCGAGCTCGAAGATCCCGCCTACGCGCGCGAGAGCGCCGAGCTGCTGTCGCAGGCACGCGCCGCGGGCAAGCTGCGCCGGCTGTCCGAGCTCGAGCTCGCCTTCATCCGGGCCGAGAGCGGGCTGATGATGGAGGTCGCCTACGCCACCGCCGCATACGCCATGCGCTACATCGGCTCGACCTACGGGCGCGACAAGGTCGTGGCGATGCTGCAGGGCTACGCCAAGGGCCGCAGCACCGACGCACTGTTCACCGAGCACCTGGGCAAGAACGTCGCCACGGTCGAAAAGGAGTTCGAGCAGTGGTTCTTCGCCGAGCTCGACCGCAAGGTTTCGGGCTGGGATCCCAGCGCCGAGGGCGAGCCCGACGCGCGGCACGAGACCCTGGAGCGGGCGATGCGAATGGCGGAGTCGGGTGACATTCCCGGAGCCACCCACGAGCTCGAGGCGCTCGTGCAAAAGGACGGGGACGGCTACACCGTGCGCATGATGCTGGCGCGCCTGCTGGTGGACGCCTCCAAGGGCGGAGCCGCCGTGCGTCACCTCGAAAAGGCCCGCAAGTTTCACACCGAGGCGATCGAGCCGCTGGTGATGCTGGCCAACCTCGCGCGCGACCAAGGCAACGTGGACGAGGAGAAGCGCCGCCTGTCCGAGGCGCTCGAGATCGACGGCGACTCACTCGAGCCGGCCGCGCGCCTGCTGATGCTCGGCCACGTGACGGGTGACAAGAAGGCCGTCGCGCTCGCGCGTCGTCGCGTCACCGCCATCGCCCCGCTGCACCCGATCACGCTGTGCGACGAGGCGCTGCGCCTGGCCAAGGACGGCAAGAAAGCCGACGGCAAGAAGTTCCTCGACCGCGGCGCGGGCACGCTCGCGGCCGGGGTCGGCCCGTCGGATACGTTCGTGGTCGCGTCGCTGGCCGCCGCCGCGTTGGGCGATCAGTCGCGCGCCAAGCAGCTCGCCGAGGCCGCCCGTGCCGACGGCAAGCTGCCCAAGGTCGCCAGCGACAAGCTGGTGAAATAGCGGGGAGAGGGCTGCGAAGCCCCTCCCATAACTAGCAGCCGAACACGACGTCGTCGGTGGACGCGTCCGACTCGGCACACGTCGACTCGAGCGTGGACTCGTCTTGGTACACGCAGCTCGACGCACCGGAGATGTAGATCTCGCCGCAGCCGCCCTGGCCCACCGGCGCATCCGGGTCACACATCGCGCAGCGATTGTTCTCGTTGCAGATGAACCGGTCGTCGCAGAAGAACGAGCGACAGAACTGGTCCTTGACGTCCTGGCCGACGAGGTCGGCGTTGGACGTCGCGCTGAAGACGAGGCCACTGCCGTCGTCGCACAACCCGGTCTCGTCGTTTCGCGAAAGACCCTCGGCGCACTGCCCCGTGGCCGCGTCCGGCGGGCAACCGAGCACACCGCCGAGGTCGGCACAGGTCATCCCCTCCGCACCGGCGTAGCGCGACGCCAAAGCCAGCCGCTCGAACTCGTCGCCCAGGAGCTGGCCCTGGTACGAGGCGGGGTCGCAGCCGACGTCGGGCTTGAAGTCGGCGACGCAGATCTTGTCGACCTCGGAGGTGTCGAGGTTGGCGTTCGCCTCGTCGAACTTGCAGACCGCGATGTAGCGGTTGTCGCGGGTCGGATCGCAGTCGTCCGCCGAGCCGCAGCGCTGAACGTCGTCACGGGGCGCGAGGATCGCGGTGCAGGAAACGATGGAGGGCGCAGCGACAGCGAACGCGACGGCGGCAGTGATGCGAAGACGAAGCATGATGATTTGAGGTCAGCCGGCGGCGGGGTCGGAGCTTACGGAGGCTCCCGAGGCTCTGCAAGCAGGCAGCGAAACCTCGAAGATCGTACCGGAAGGGCCGGTTTGGGCGACGCGAATGCCGCCCCCATGGTCGCCGAGAATCTGCTGCACGGTGGGGAGCCCCAGCCCGGTCCCCCGCGCCTTGCGGGTGACGAAAGCCTCGAAAATCGTGTCGAGCTTGTCCTCGGGCAGGTCGATACCGGGTCCGTTGTCTCGCACAACGACTTGCACCTGGGCGTCCTTACACTCCACAGACAGCTCGAGGCGCGGATCCACGGTGCCCCGACCGGGCTCCTCCCCCAGCAGCGCCTCCTTCGCATTGCGCAGCAGGTTCATGAACGCCTGCCGAAGTTGGTTTTCCTCACCCATCACGGGGGCGGCGTCGGGGAAGTCGGTCACGACCTCGATGCCGGCGAACTCGAGCTCGTGGCCCATGAAGTCCACGAGATCGCCGAGCACCGCGACGAGATCGAGCCGCGACAGCTGGGGCTTGGGCCGCCGGGCGAAGCGCAGATAGTCCTCGGTGACCGCGGTGAGGCGCTCGACCTCACGTGTGATCTTGGTCAGCAGCTCGCGCGCCTCGGCCGACTCCTCACCCAGCTCGTCCTCGAGCATCTCGGCGTTGAGGGCCACGCTCGACAGCGGGTTGCGGATCTCGTGGGTGATCTGTGCCGCGAGCTGGCCCGCCGCCGCCAGTCGCTCGCCCCGGAGCAGTCGTCGCTCGCGTTCCTCGAGCGCAGCCGCCATGTCGTCGAACTCGCGCGCGAGATGACCGACCTCGTCTTTGCGTGCGCTGACCGTGGGATCGACCCGCTGCGACCAGTCGCCGCGCCCGAGGTTTCGCACGCTGTCGGTGAGTCGCAGCAGCGGCCGCAGCGTGACGACGACCCCGAGTGCCGCCAGCACGCCGGCAATGGTGATGCCGAGCGTCAGCCCGAGGGTGAGCCACTGCGCGAGGTCCTGGGTGTCCTCGTACGCCTCGCGCAGCTCCCCGATTGCGCGGGACGACTCCGCCGCGAGCTCCTTCATCAATCGCTCGATCTGGCCCTGCGTACGCACGTCTCGGAGCACGTCCGCAGGGTCGACGAGCCCATCGAGGCGAGACAGGCCTTCGAGCTCGTCGAGCAGCGCCTGGATTTCCTCGAGCTTGCGGACCTGCTCTTCGCCGCCGAATTGTTCCGGCTCGGCGAGCGCGTCGTCGATCGGCGCTCGGGCCTCGGCGATCTTGCTGTCGCGCTCCTCGAGGCCGACCGCGAAGGTGGCGAGGAACGAATCGTCGGGTCGCACCTCCGGCCCATCCGTGTCGCGAAGGTCGTGGGTGCGCACCTGTTCCCCGACGCGCACCGCCTGGACCTGCGCCTCCGCGAGGTGTTGGTTGAACTGAACGTAGACCTCGGTCAGTCGGTCGAACCCCGCCTGAAGCGCCCGCAGCTGCCCCAGGGTGACGACGGCCGAACCCGCCGTGGCGGCAACCACGAGCAGCACCAGCGCCGAGATCCGCGCCGCGAGGCTATGGCGCAGTCGAGTCCGTGCACGTGCCTTGCGGTAGGATTGTTCGGTCGGCCCCTCGCCGATCGCGTCCCCGAGCTCGTCTCCAAGCTCATCGTCGATCTCGTCGTCGACCGGGGCGTCGTCACGTGGGCGAGCCACGGACGGAAATCTAGCAGTGTGCGCACGCCGGGCTATGGCTCGTTTGCCACCACGGACCCGCACCTGCGCCAAAAACCGTTTGTGTCGCGCGGCGGGGCATGGCAGCGTGGGGGTCGACACGCGATGGTTTCGCCGATTCGCCGACCGCTGGCCTCGCTCCTCAGCTTCGCCCTCGTTGCCTCTGCGATGGCGACCGCGGCTCCCGCCCACGCCTGGGCTCGGGGGCAGTCGGTCTCGTTGGGCTCGGTGGAGGCCACCTCGACGCTGCTCGTCGCCCAGGAGCTGGCGCCCGCGTCGGTCCTCGGCCTCGACGGCGAGGACGACAAGGCCGCCCAGGAGCTCACCACGGCGCTTCGTGGCGCGTTCGCGCAGCGGGGACTGTCCGGCGGCGAAGAGCTCAGCCTCGTGGAGATGCGTCTCACGATGGGCTGCGACAACCTCGAGCCGTCGTGCATGGCCGAGGGCGGCAAGACCCTCGGCGTCGACCGCCTGGTCTACGGCAACCTGCAGCCGCAGGGCCCGGGCAAGTACCAGCTCGAGCTCGAGATTCTCGACGTTCAAGCCGGCGTGATCGAAGCCCAGACGAGCGAGCCGATCACCGCCGACGAGATGTCGGCCGGCAACATCGACGCCAAGGCGCTCGCGATCGTCAACGGCCTGCTCGGCAGCGAAGAGGATCCCGAGCCCGTGCCTTCGGCCGGCACCACGCTGCCGGACGAACCCGACGACGACGAGGGCGACGACACGCTTCCGCCCGACGAGCCGCGCGAGAAGAAGTTCTGGTTCGGCCGGGATGAAAACTCCCCGAGGTGGAAGAAAGCCGGCCTTGGTGTCGGCATCGCATTGGCGGCGTTGGGCCTCGGCGGTGCGCTCGGGCTCGGCATCCCGGTGCTCCGCTCGACCAACGGGCAAGGCGCGCTGAGCGACGACATCCGCAGCGAGGCGGAGGCCAGCCTCGACACCGTCGCGCCCGTCGACCCCGACCAGGGTACGCGGCAGATCTGCGACCAGGCGCTCAACGAGCCCGACCCCGTCAACCAGCCCGGGGACGTCTACAACGCGGACGTCGGCCGGCCCTGTCGCCGCGGTCAGAACATGGAGCTCGGGGCCAACATCTCGTGGGGTGTGTTCGGCCTCGGCATGGCGCTGACGATCACGTTCACCACGCTGCTGCTGGTGCACAAGAAAGAACCGTCCGCGACCGCCCTGCGGCGTCGCAACTTCCGCCTGGGTGTCTCTCCCAACCGAGGCGGCGTCTCGGTCGGAAGCCACTTCCGGTTCTAGGAACCGGTTCTAGTCGTCGTTGGGCAGCGCTTCGGCTTCACGAAGCGCCTTCCAGTGGACCACCGTCGCGACGAGCTCGTCGACCTGGTACTTGCGGTACTCGGCCGACTGGCGCCAGCAGAAGTACGCACTGCCGACCAAGGCAACGGCCAGTACAAGCGCCGGGAACGCACCGACGCTGGCCCCCGGGGTGGCAATGAACAGCGGCACGAGCACCGGCACCAGCCAACCGAGCAGCGCGATGCCCATGCCGTCGAAGGTCGCGGCCAAAATCCAGTAGCGCTTGACGAGCGAGAACGTCGAGGCGAGCTCGGGCAGCGTCCGAACGTGCACCCACAGCCGGTTGTAGAGGCTCTGCAGCCGCGCGTCGTTGCCCCGGTCGCCCTCGAGGTAACCCTCGAGGTCGAGCACCTCGTCGAGCGGATGATGCTCGGTCGCGAGGCGCATCAAGGCGGCGTTGGACTGCCCCTGCAGGCGCGGACGCACCACGCGGCCGAGCGCGAAGCAGCCGAGCCCCAGCGCATACGAGGCGACGATACCGACGAGCAGGATCTCCACTGGCAGCTCCGGCGAGGCGCTGAACAGCCGGGAAAAACCGGGCACGTTGACGCCGTAGAGCTCGCACGTGGTCAGAATGGCTCCGAGCGCCGCGGCCCCACTGACGAAGAACGACAGATCGAAAATGTCGAGCAGCTCGACGATGCGATCGGCGAACTTTCCGGTGGCGTGGGCGACGGTCGACATCGACTCAACCGGCCGCGGCGTGACCGGCGGGCTTGGGCTCCGGCGCGTCGGCGTTGGCCTTCGCCGCATCGCCGTCAGCGTCGGGATTCGCTGCGGGGGGCGCCACGGTGATGGAAGCGGGCTCGATCTCGTCGGTCTGCCAGGCGACGGTCACTTGCATGTACTTCTCTTCGGGCGACTCGCCTTCGGGCGCTTCGATGTCCTCGGTCTCGAACATCCGCCACACACCTTCGCCATCCGCCTCCACGCGGCGGAGCGACGCGGCGACGGCAGCGAGCTCGTGATCGAAGGGGGAACGCACCACGAAGCGGCATCGCACCGTCTTGCAGTGCGAGCTCGCGAGCGCAACGCCGGGCTCCTCCGGGGCTCCTTCGAACGCCTCCTTGCGGGCCTCGATGAACGCCTTGCTCACCAGGGTTTGGTGCCGACGGGCCCACTCGACCACAACCGGCTCGTCGTCGAAGTCGCGACGCTCCCAGCGGGCAAGCGTGCGCTTGAGCGTCGTGTCCGAGCGGGGCTTGCGAGGAGGCTTCTTGCCGCGCTGGGCTCGGCGGTCTTTGCCCCGGGCCTTCTTCTTTGTCTTCTTCTTCGCGCCCTGGTCGCGCGGCGAGACGATGACCTCGTCGGGCACGTTGAGCGCCCAGTGCACGGCGACCGCTCCTGCGGTGAGCAACGGCGGGAGCAGGAGCTGAACGGCCAGCCGCCAGCCCCGGGGAAACTGCTTGCCCGTCGGCGGCTCCGTGCCGGTCGACTGCTCCGCTTCACCTGGGTCGGAACTGGGCGCCTCGGGCTCGTCGGCAGCCGCTTCTTCGGGGAGAGCTGCGCGCTCGTCCTCGGGAGCCTCGTCGGCCGCATCGGCCGCATCGGCCGCATCGGCCTCGGGAGCCTCGGCGCCCTCGTCGGCTCGATCGACGTCGTGGGCCTCTTCGGCCTGTTCGGCTTTGTCCTTGTCCTCGGTCACGGCTCAGCGCGCGGAAGCGGAACCCGAACGTGCCACTGTCCGTCCTCGTTGACCAGCCCGAGGTCGTGCGTGCTGCCGTCTGCGCCCGTCAGGCGCACGGTGGCCGTTTCCTCGCCGCCGGCGACCAGCTCCGCCTTGGCGACCTGGAAGCGCGGGTCCACATCCACGATCTGGAGCATCTCGTGGGGCTCGATGGCCCGCCGCCCGCCGACCTGATCGCTGGCCCGCTCTGCCGCCGCCGTGAGCCGCTCCGCGACCTCGGATTCGACCAGCTTCAGCAGCGCATCCACGTCCCCGCGCTTGACCGCGGTGGCGAAGCGCTTGGCCGCGATCACCGGGGCTGGCTCCTCGTCGGCACAGGCCGGCACCGCCGACGCCACGGCGGCCGCGGCGAGAAAGCGCACCGCCATGCTCAGCGCGCCCGGCAGGACGATCGACCACTTCGACGCGGTCGGCTCGTGGGCAACCAGGTCCCCGGCGTCGGCCGGATCGCTGTGGCTCATCCCGCCTCTTCGCGGCTCTTGTGCATGCCCAGGCGCTTGAGCAGCTCGCGGAGGTAGTACCGCGTGATGCCCGCCTCGGCCGCCGCTCGGCTGAGGTTGTTGTCCGTCTTCTCGAGCAGGCGCCCGAAGTACGCGCGCTCGAACGCGTCGACGATCGTCTGCTTGGCTTCCTTGAACGGGCGCTCGAACTGCGCCGGATCGAAACCGGTCTCGCCGTCGTCGTCCTTGCGGGTGGCGACCGAGCGCGGCTCCTCGCGGCGACCCAGGTGAAGGTCGTTCGGCTCGATCAAACCGGCGCGGCACAGATGCGCGGCGCGCTGGATCATGTTCTTGAGCTGGCGAACGTTGCCGGGATACTGCTCGGCGAGCAGCGCGTCCTTGGCTGCGTCCGAGAACTGCGGCTTGGGCACGGTCCCGCCCATCATGCGAACGAAGTCCTCGAGGAACTTCTCGCCGAGCATGAGCACGTCGTCGCCGCGCTCGCGCAACGGCGGCAGGTCGACCTGCATCACCGACAGGCGGAAGTAGAGGTCCTCGCGGAACTGGCCCTGACCGACCATCATCCGCAGGTCGCGGTGCGTGGCGGCGACGACTCGAACGTCCACCTTGCGAACCTGGCTCTCGCCGATTCGCTGGACCTCGCGCCGGTCGAGCACGCGCAGGAGCTTGGGCTGCAGATCGAGCGGCAGCTCGCCGATCTCGTCCAGGAACAGGGTGCCGCCGTCCGCTTCCTCGAAGCACCCGGCGCGATCGCTGACCGCTCCGGTGAACGCACCCTTCTTGTGGCCGAGGATGGCGGCCTCGGCCAGCTCGCGCGGCAGTGACCCGCAGTCGAGCACGACGAAGGGTCCCTCCTGGCGATTGGACTCGTCGTGGAGCGCGCGGGCAACGAGCTCTTTGCCGCTACCGGTCTGACCGCCGACCAGGACGCTCATCTCGGTGGGCGCAACGCGCTCGAGCACCGCGAACACCTCGCGCATCGCGGGGCTGCGCCCGTACATCGCGCCGTAGTGGTCCTGCCCCGAGATCGGGACCTGGACCTCGTCCGCCGACAGCAGCTCGATCTCGGTCTTGCCGACCTTGATGACGCTGCCGGGCTCCAGGTAACACGACGCGATTCGGATCGCGTTGACCCACGTGCCGTTGGTGCTGTCCAGGTCGTGCAGCTGAATGCCGGACTCGCCGAGCACGATCTCGGCATGCGTGCCGCTGATCGAGGTGTCCGTGAGCACCAGGTCGTTGACGGCACTTCGGCCGACCGTGATCCGACTGCGCGCGACGGTGATCTGCGAGCCCTTGTCGGGGCCGGTCTTGACGCGCAGCATCACGCGTCGCAGCTGCTTGTGGGTGTGCTCTGGCGCGAAGAACGTCGTCGTCATCGACGTCGCGGTCTCGCCTGCATCTTTGTCTTGACTCGTCACCGGGGGCGTAGCCTCGTATTCGCACGCTCGCGCAAGGACATCATCGGTGGCCAGGACGGTTCGCTGCGATTCAGTTCAGCAACTCGTCATCGGGACGCACGACTCGAAGGTTGGCGCGACCCTTGCTTTTCTTCCTGCGCCCCCCGAGCTTGCCCGAACTCCGCTGTCGGCGCCAGGGCTGCATCGTGACCAAGAGCGCACCGGCGATGGCCACGACCCAGGGCACCGCTACGGGCCACGGAGCCCCCCGCGCGAGGGGCGACACGAGCGCAAGCACACCGAGCACGATTGCGAACGTGCGCGCCTTGAGCGTCACCGCGCCCAGCAGCGACATCTGGC
>JGI12316J15310_10000062_pt13 | contig 33230 bp, 26 predicted proteins | sample MarCyaLeptolynsp_FD_15310 | JGI IMG/M metagenome (IMG submission 15310)
CGGTCAGCGTCGACCCGCGGATCGCCGGCGCGGCCTCCGGGTTGATGGGGTTCGGCCAGATGCTGATCGGGGCCGGATTCACCGTCGTCGTCGGTTACTTCCAGAACGAGGTCGATCAGACGGCGATGGCGACGATGATCCTGTTCGCCACCGTCAGTTCGGCGGCGTTCTTCCTGCTCGCCCGCTCCGCCCCGAGGTCCGAATGACACCCACCCCACCGCAGGACCTGGAGACACTGGCCGCGCACATCACCGATCGCCTCGCGACCGCCGCCGAGCGCCGCCAAGGGGCATGGCGCACGCCGGTCCTGACGACGGTTGCCGGCAGCGGAGCGCCGAGCGGGCGCACGGTGGTCATCCGATCGGTCGATCCCGGCCGGCGCCGGATCGAGGTCTTCAGTGACGCAGGCGCCGCCAAGGTCACCGAGATCGCGGCCGAGCCGCGGGTGTCGTTCACGTTCTGGGATCCGGAGGCCGGCGAGCAGCTTCGGATCGCCGCCCGCGCCCACCGCGTCACCGACGGCGCGGCCGTGGACGCCCGCTGGCGCGCCATCGGACCGCGCGGGCACGCGCTGTACGGCACCGCGCCGGACGAGGCCCGCGACCGTTTCGCGGTGATCCAGGCGGTCTGGCACGAATGGGACTGGCTGTGGATCGGCGGCGCGCCGCACCGGCGGGCGCGCTTTCACTGGGACGGGGACGAGGGTCCGCGAGCGGTTTGGATCGCGCCGTGACGGCGGGTCAGTCCGCCGCGTCCTCCTGATCCGCATGCGCCGAGAGACGAGCCAGGCGAAACACCCGCTGTCCCCGCACGGCGCGGTGGTTCGGCATGATCAGAATGCAGTCGTCGTAGGGGGTCCGCAGTTCCTCGCCGCCGTCAACCGCGATGACCTCGCCCGCCTTGGGAAACCGCTCCAGTCCCCTGAAGTCCTCGACGAAGAAGAAGTCGTGGGTGCGGATGGCGTAACCGTGGGTGACATCGACGATCGTCTGCTCTCCGACCGGCGGCGTGCGGCGATGGGCCGCCAGCGTCTCGTCGTCGATCATGTCGAGAGCACGCAGGAAATGCAGCGCGCTGTCGATCGCCGCGTCCGCCGTCGCCCGCGCCCAATGCTGGCCGCATTCGACCAGGCAGGCGACCCGGTCGGAGCGGGGGTCGTTGAACGGGGCGTACTCGATCAGCCGCTCCCCCACCACATGCGCCGACCCGCAGGCGACGGTCGCCGGATACCCCAGGCGGCGGGCGAAACGGCGCTCCTTCTCCAGGCCGTGGATCAACAGGATCGGATCGGAATAGGTGCCCATCGAGTGGATGTCGAGCAGCCGCTCCACCCGGTCGTAGAGCGGCCGCAGCGCGCGGGCCCGGCGCAGTTCGACGCTGTCGTCGCCGCCATCCAAGCGCTCCGTGGTCCAGAGCCGGTTCATGTCCTCGTCGACGAAGCGTGACCGCGACGGCGCCTCGGGGTCGAAGCGCAGATAGGCCTCGGGATTCACGAAACACAGGGTCAGCCGGCCCCGCTCCGGCCGGATGTCCTCGCGCATCAGGTAGTCGAGCGCGATAGCGCCGCACAGCTCGTTGCCATGGATGACGCCGTTGATCATCGCATCCGGCCCGGGTACCCCCGAGTCGATCGTATGGACGTAATCGACGCCGACATTTCCGTCGCGATAGGCAGAAATATCTGGTGCCGTGAGCTCTACCGGATACGCACTGTCGGCAGGCATAGCCGCCTCCTGGCGAATGAACGCAAAGTGTGCGTCCGTGGCGGCCAGCCGTAAACACTTATCATTGAATGGGATTGCGCCGACCCTTCGACAGCCCCGGAACGGTCTCCGGCATCGCCATCAGAACAGCAGGATATCCGCCGAAATCAGTTGCGATGTCGAGTAGTTCGACAACGTCACGGTCTGGCCGGAGCCGAAGTCGAACACGACATCGCTGCCGGACTGGCTGGCCCGGGCGATCACGTCGGACGTGCTGGCGATGCCGGTGCCGTTGATGTTCGTCTGCACCGCCAGGTAGTCGGTGAAATACGTGAAGTCGGAGATCGTGTCGTTGCCGCCACTGCTGGCGATGTAGAACCGGTCGAGGCCATCGCCGCCGATCATCAGATCGTCGCCGAGATTGCCGTACAGCCGGTCGGAACCCGCGCCGCCGGACAAGGTGTCGGCATCCTGGCCGCCGAACATCGTGTCGATCCCGGCGCCGCCGACCATGAAATCCGCGCCGTGATTGCCGTACAGCAGGTCACTGCCGCTGCCGCCGGAGATCGTGTCCGAGCCCTCCCGGTAGGCCAGGGTCGATCCGGAACCGTAGGTCAGGGTGTCGCCGCCGTTCTGGCCGCCGAAGATCGAGTCCGCGCCCGCGCCGCCGATCATGAAATCGGTGCCGATATTGCCGTACATCAGGTCGTCGCCGCTGCCGCCCGACAGGGTGTCGGCGCCGTTGCCCGCCATCACGCCGTCATTGCCGCCGGCGAGCTGGAACAGATCGTCACCGCCGTTGCCGAAGTAGTAGTTGACGTTGTCGTTGCCGGTGAAGGTCTCGGCCGTGTCCTCGCCCCAGGTCACGTTGCCGAGGGTGCCGGTCTCGGAACGGCCGTACATGTACTGGACCGCCTGGATGTCGAGCCAGCCGAGCGTGGAGGCGTACTGCACGGAGCCGTCGTTGTAGGACATCACCGTGGTGTCGTTGTTGTCGAGGCTCGACGACAGGTACGGTCCCTCGTCACTGCTGCTATAGGCGCCCGGATGCTTCAGGCCGATGGCGTGCCCGACTTCGTGCATCAGGGTGAGGTAGCCGTAGTCCCCCGCGGTCGGCGCCAGGTTATAGTCGTAGTTATTGGCGATCATGATGTCGCCGCCGAGGTCGCTGTCAGACGGGTAGTAGGCGTAGCCGGCCGAGCTCGACTGGAAGTTGGTGCCGAAGCGGATCTGACCGCCGTCGCCGGAATCCGACACCTCGACAAAGGACAGGTTCGACACCGAGGCCCACAGGTCCAGGATCTCCCGCGCCGCCGCCTCCTGGGAGGAGTTGAAGGCCTGGAACGTGCTGTCGGACCCGTGATAGCTCGGCAGGCTGTCCATGAAGGAATAGGTCACCGTGGTGCCCAACCCCATCAGGGCCGGCCCCCAGGTGCTGTCCACGCCGGCGACCACGGCATCGAGGTTGTCGTCTCCGGAGGTCTCCGAGGTGGCGAGCGCCAGGCTGCCAGTCGCCGTCCCCGAGCTGTGGCCGAAACATCCCGACGCGCCGCATCCGCACATCGGAGCCCAACCGTTCGACACCACTTCGCTCATACTCGCGCGTCCTCTCGGTCCTCAGGTTACCGCGGCGTGGCGGTCCGCCACGGCACGATCACCATCTCGGTAAACAGCGCCTTAAGGCTATTTTCCAAGCGTAAAGAAGTCGTTACCCCCTCGCCCGCCGGCAGCAGGATGGGGGCTGGACGCACCAGGCGCCGGTCCACCCGATCCTTGCGCAGCAGGTCGGCCGTGACCGCCAACACCGGGCCGTCCGGGCCGTCGATCCGGTGGCCGTTGACCAGAACGGTCAGGGCCCCGGGATTCCGGAAGCCCGTCGCGCCGATCTCCACCGACGCGCCGACCAGCGGGTCGAGCACCCGCTTGGCCACGGCGCAAAGATCGTCTCGCACGGCGTCATCGGCCGGGCTGCCGCAATACAGGGCGATCGTGTCGATGCCACGGAAATAGGGAAGCGGCGAGCGGGCATCCGCCGATACCGACGCCATCAGGCAAGCGAGGCCGACACCGGCCGCGACCACGCCCGTCCATGCGCTGTTCCGCATGCCCGCGCCTCCTCCGCACGCAACGCGTCCGCCCATCCCCGCGAGAACCCTACGCGAAAACGCCGGCGCATCCCAGCGCGGCAAACGTGAAGGTTCCCACGCCGTCCCCAAGAGGAAACGATCTGCGGCAGCCCGGTTTTTGGGAGAAACGGTGGCGACCCCTACGGGATTCGAACCCGTGTTGCCGCCGTGAGAGGGCGGTGTCCTAGGCCTCTAGACGAAGGGGTCGCAGAGGAGAGCGGGTAGATAACAATCCGCCGCCCGCTTTGCAAGTCCGTTCCGCACACTTTCCGGCTGGCAGGTGGCCGGGAGGCATGTGCCGGCGCGGTGGCGACCCCTACGGGATTCGAACCCGTGTTGCCGCCGTGAAAGGGCGGTGTCCTAGGCCTCTAGACGAAGGGGTCGTCGGGGAGGAGGGAATACAAGCGCCCGGACGTGAAATCAAGCGAGAAGCGCGCGCCTCCGACCAGCCGGTGCCGCCGGCGGTCTAAGGCCCGCCGGGAACCAGGTGCTGCCACGGCAACGCGTCGAGAAACGCGTAATTCGCCTCCGGATCGTCATCGGAGCGGGCCATGCGCTTGAAACCAGCCTCTTCGGCGATGCCGATCGCGAAGGCCGACCGTCCGGCCTCGTCCGCCAACGGCAGAACCAGGCGTTCCGCCGCGCGCCATTCGTCCTCACGCCGCAGGAAACCGCCGACGCTGTACTCCACGCAGGCCTCGCCGATGATCCGCCCATAGCGACGGCCAACGAAACGCGCGACGCCCGGAGGAAAGACCTCCTCCAGGTGGCGGCCGTTCAAACGGATCTGCAGCGCTTCGCGGATGCGCTCTCCGGCCAGACGATAGCGATAGAGACCGTCTTCCGTCGCCTCCACCACCCAAAGGTTTGGCAGCAGACCGGCGCGGGCGAGGTCGATCGGATCGATCGCGGTACGCTTCGCGAGGCCGCCGACACAGGCCGATCGCCAGATGTCGAACAGCGCCGCCACCGCCTCGTTCGTTCTGATCCGGTCCAGCATCTCGCTGGCCCTGGCGGCGGGATCGAGATCCTTCCGCCGTTCACCGCCCTCGGGAGCGGCGCCGTCCATGCGCTCCATGGCGCCACCCATTGCGCCGTGATTGTGCTCGAGAGGCTACGGGCCGGGTCGGGCGCCGACAAGCTCTATCCCCGTCCCAGGCGTCGCCCGCCCCCGCCACGGCTCCGCGACAATTGAAAAGGGGCGCCCGAAGCGCCCCTTTCCCAATCCCGTCTCGTCCAGTGTCAGGTGACGGCGATCGGACCACCCGCCGACCCAGTCGCACCCTTCACCGGCGTCGGCGCGAAGATGTAGACGAACCGGTACTTCCCGTCCGCGATCAGCTCGTCGAAGATCATGTTCTCGTGGTTGAAGATCCCGTGCTTGGTAATCAGCTCGCCATGCACCGGGAACGCCAAGCTCGGATCCGGGTTCGGCACCACCTCGGTCGGCCAGGTGTCGGCGCCGGTGATCGAGATCTCCTTGCTGATCAGCCACTGGCCGACCTCCATGCCGATGCCCGGGCAACCGGCGTTGTAGCGGTCGTTGTTCTGCATCCACAGCGACCCCCAGCCGGTGTTGAAGAACACCCCGTCCCCGGCCCTGATATCGCCCTCGGACATGCCCTGCTTGGCCAGCGCGGCCTGAACGTCGGCCAGGGTGATCTCGTAGCCCGCGTCCTGCATGCCTTTGAGGCCGTTGATGTCGATCAGATGGGCGGGGGTGAAGAACGGCTTCACATGCTCCACGCCGAGCTTGGAGAGACCGTAGGCCCCCTGGACCTCGTTGCCGTCGAACCCGTTGTAATACTTGTGATCCGTCTTATCGGCGACGTTCCCCGTGAGAATGCCGATATGGCCGAGCCCGTCGAACTGGGTCCCGACCTGGCCGATCTCCGTTGCGATGAACTCGTCATTGTAGATCAAGTTGTTGGCGCCGAACGGGCCGCCCGTGGGCGCACCGGGGATCCGCACCGAGAACGCGCGGGCGCCGAACAGCGGCATGCCGGCCTCGTACACCCGGCCGATCTTGTAGACCTTGCCGTCCCTGATCTGCGAGACCGCCTCCAGCGTCTTCTGCGGCGTCATCCAGTTGGACGCGCCGGCCTGATCGCCCTCGCCCCAGCGCGACGGCCACCAGGTATCGGTCGACTGTGCCTGGGCGAGCTGGTCCGATCCGGTCCCGCCGACGAACGCGGCGCTGCCGGCGGCGGCCCCGATCGCGGCGGTCTTCATGAAGTCCCGGCGGCTCGGCGCGACCGGATCCGTGCCGTCTCCGGCCTCGAACTTGCTCCTACGCATCGCACATTCCTCCCGATCTGTTGGTCCGACTGGTGTGTCTCTCCCGACGTGATACTGCGATCCGAACCGTCGGCTGGCCCCACCCCGTCGCGTTTGCCGGCGATCGATGCCGCCATTGGTGGAATGGTGGCGGTGCCTGCGACAAAGTGTCAAGGCGGATAGACGACGACGGCGGCTCGTATACCCTTGTTAGAAAGACGGCGAACGGCTCGCGTCGATAAAAAGAATACGTTCGGGAGGGACCGGCACCATGAGCTTGTTTGAGGCTGACAAGTCAGCTGATCGCATACCCGTGTCCGTGCTGACCGGGTTCCTGGGTAGCGGAAAGACCACGCTGCTCAATGCTTTGTTGCGCGATCCGGCCCTGGCCGACACGGCGGTGATCGTCAACGAGTTCGGGGAGGTCGGCCTCGACCACCTGCTCGTTGAATCCGTCGACGGCGAGATGACCGTGATGGCGTCGGGCTGCATCTGCTGCACGATCCGCTCGGATCTGGAGACCACCCTGCGCGACCTGCTCGCCAAGGCGCGCCAGGGGCAGATTCCCGCCTTCCGCCGCGTCGTCGTCGAGACGACCGGTCTGGCCGACCCCGCGCCGATCGTGCAGATGCTGCTGAACAATCCGCTGGTGTCCGGCTTCTTTCGCCTGGACGCTGTGATCGCCACGGTCGACGCCATCAACAGCGCCCAGCAGCTCGACACCCATGACGAGGCGGTCAAGCAGGCCGCGATGGCCGACCGGTTGATCCTGACCAAGACCGACATCGCGGAACCGGCGGCGATCCGGGCGCTGGACAAGCGTCTGGCCGCCCTGAATCCGACGGCTGAGCGCATCCGGGCGGTCCGCGGCGCGGTGGTTCCGGCGCGGCTGTTCGATGCCGGTTGGTACGATCCCGAGACCAAGACGCCGGACGTGCGACGCTGGCTGCGCGACGAGGCGCTGGCCGACCAGGAAATGGCCGACAACGAGAACACGCACGACCACCATCACCACGACCGCAACCGCCACGACGGCGGGATCGTCGCCTTCGCGCTGACGTTCGACGAGCCGGTGATGTGGAGCCGGATCAACCTGTGGCTCGCCGGCCTGAGGCAGTTGCATGGCGACAAGCTGCTGCGGGTCAAAGGCGTGCTGCACCTGAGCGACGAGTCACAGCCGGTAGTGATCCACGGCGTCCAGCACGTCTTCCACTCCCCGTCACGTCTGGCGCAGTGGCCGGACGGCGACCGGCGCTCCCGGGTGGTGTTCATCACCAAGGGCCTGGACGAGGCGACGGTCCGGTCGTTCTGGGAAGAGGCGCAGGCGGCGGCCTGAGACCGATCAGGCGGCGGGCGCGGCGTCGTCGATCACCAGTTGCACCGCGTCGCCACCGCGGAAGTCGTCGAGCCGCAGATGCCCGGCGACATGCAGCGGCAGCTGCCCGGCCTTCAGCAGGCCCGGGCCGAGCTCTCCCGCCATGGCGCGGAACGCGATCGCGTTGACCCGGCGCCCATCACCGCCGGCCAACGTGCAGCGGACATGGTTCTCCCCGACGACGCCGCTCGACACCACCCAGGCACCCGACAGGACGAAGCGCGGCTCGGAATTGCCGGTACCGAACGGGCCGACGCGGGAGACCGCGCGGACGAGATCGGCGGTGGCGCCGCCGGGCGCGAGGGCGGCATCGACCGACAGTTCGGCGACGAGCGGCGCGTCCGCGGTCGCGGCCGCCACCCGGTCCGACAGGAAGGCCCGGAACGCGTCGATCCGGTCCGCCGCGACGGTGAAGCCGGCGGCCATGGCGTGGCCGCCGCCCTTCTCCAGCACGCCGGCCTGGTGCGCGGCGATCACCGCCGCCCCGAGGTCGATCCCCGGGACCGAGCGGCCGGAACCCTTGCCGACGCCGTTCTCGATCCCGATGACGCAGGCCGGCCGGTGGAACCGATCCTTGAGCCGGCTGGCGACGATGCCGACCACGCCCGGATGCCAGCCCTCGCCGGCGACCACCAGGGCGCCCGCCTCGCCCGACGCCTCGGCCTCGGCGATGGCGGTGTCCAGCACCTCGGCTTCGATCGCCCGCCGCTCGTCGTTGTAGCGGTCCAACTCGCCGGCGATGCGCCGGGCCTCGCCGGGATCGTCGGTGGCGAGCAGCCGGGCGCCGAGATCGGCGCGCCCGACCCGGCCGCCGGCATTGATCCGGGGCCCGAGCACGAACCCGAGATGATAGGGATCGGGTTTGCGGTCGAGGCCGGCGACATCGGCCAGCGCGGCCAGCCCCGGCGTCGCCCGTCCGGCCATGACCTTGAGCCCCTGGGCGATGAAGGCGCGGTTGAGTCCGGTGAGCGGCACCACGTCGCAGACCGTGCCGAGCGCCGTCAGGTCGAGGATCGCCCGCAGATCGGGTTCCGGCCGGGACTGGAACCAGCCGCGCTCCCGGAGTGCCCGGTTGACCGCCACCAGGGTGACGAAGGTGACGCCGCAGGCCGCCAGATGACCGAACCCGGGCGCCTCGTCCAGGCGGTTCGGGTTGACCACGGCGACCGCGGGCGGCAGCTCCGGTTCGGCGATGTGGTGGTCGACCACGACCACGTCGATGCCGGCGGCGCGCGCCTGGCCCAGGGTGTCCGTCGCCAGGATCCCGCAGTCGAGGCAGACCACCACGCCAGCGCCGCGGGCGACCAGTCCCTGGAGCGCCGGCAGGTTCGGGCCGTAACCCTCATCGATGCGGTCCGGAACGTGCAGCACGGTCTCGGCGCCGACCGCGCGGAAGTAGCGCGCCATGCTGGCCGCCGAGGTGGCGCCGTCGACGTCGTAATCGGCGAACAGGCCGATGGTCTGGTGCGCGACCACCGCGTCGGCTAGGCGCTCGGCGGCGGCATCCATGTCCCGGAAGCGGCTCGGATCCGGCAGCTCGATGCGCAGGGTCGGCTCCAGGAACCGCTCCACGTCGTCCAGCGCGATGCCCCGCTGGGCCATGATGCGTCCGACGATCTCCGGCAGGTCGAAGCGCTGGGCGATGGCGAGCGCCGTGCGGTCGACCTCGCCTCCGGCGCCGCCGCGCAACACCCACCGCCGCGCGGTCAGCGAGCGCTCGACCCCGAGGAAGGCCCCGAGAAAGGCGGTCCCGGCCGCCACGCCGTCAGTCGACCGACGGCTTGCGTGTCAGGTCGTGTGTCGCCTCGACCGTGCGCACGGTCCCGGTCTTGGAGCGCATGATGATGGAATGGGTCGTCGCCCCACCGGCGTAGCGGCGCACACCCTTCAACATGGCGCCGTCGGTCACGCCCGTGGCCGCGAACATGACGTCGCCGCCGGCCAGCTCCATCAGGCCGTACTTGAGGTCGAGATCGGTGATGCCCCAGCGCTTTGCCCGCGCCTTCTCGTCGTCGTTGCGGAACAGCAGCCGGCCCTGGATCTGGCCGCCGATGCAGCGCAGCGCCGCCGCCGCCAGCACCCCCTCCGGCGCGCCGCCGGAGCCCATGTAGATGTCGACGCCGCTGGACGGCTGCGAGGTGGCGATCACGCCGGACACGTCACCGTCGGAGATCAGCATGATCCGCGCCCCGGCGTCGCGCACCGCGGCGATCAGCTCGGCATGGCGCGGCCGGTCGAGGATGCAGGCGACGATGTCGGAAACCTCGACGCCCTTGGCCTTCGCCAGGTTCCGCAGGTTCTCCTCGGCGCTGTTGTCGAGGTCGACCACGCCCGCGGGCAGGCCGCCGCCGACCGCGATCTTGTCCATGTAGACGTCCGGCGCGTTCAGGAAGCCGCCCTCGGAGGCTAGCGCCACCACGGCGAGCGCGTTGGCGCCGCCCTTGGCGGTGATCGTCGTGCCCTCAAGCGGGTCCAGCGCAATGTCGATCTTGGTGCCGCCGCGGCCGACCTTCTCGCCGATATAGAGCATCGGCGCCTCGTCGCGCTCGCCCTCGCCGATCACGACGGTGCCGTCGATCTCCAGGTTGTTGAGCGCGGTGCGCATCGCGTCGACCGCCGCCTGATCGGCCGCCTTCTCGTCGCCCCGTCCCATCAGCCGCGAGGCCGCCAGCGCCGCCGCCTCGGTGACCCGAACGGCCTCCAGCGCGAGGTTGCGGTCCATGGTGAAGACTTCGGCGGTGTCCGACATTCCTATCTCCCGGTCTTTCTCGGATGCGATCACGATCCCGTTGCGCCGGGTTCTTAACCGATCCGAGCCGGGTTCGCGACTCCCGATTGGTCCTTAGAGATCGACGATCCGGATCATCGCCGGCGGCTCCTGCACCGCGTCCAGTTCGGCGATGTCGGCCAGGGCGGCGCGCATGGAGGCCTCGTCGACCTCGTGAGTGGTCAGAGCGACCGGCACCTTCTCGTGGGGGTCGCGGCCCCGCTGGACCATCGATTCCATCGACACGTTGTGGTCGCGCATGATGGCGGTGACGTCGGCCAGCACGCCCGGACGGTCGATCACCATCAGCCGCACGTAGTAGCCGCCGCGCATGCTCTCCCATGGCGCCTCCCGGTTCGGGGTCAGCGCCGCCGCCGGCCGGCCGAACACCGGCGCGCCGCGGCCGGAGGCGATATCGACCACGTCGCCGATCACCGCCGAGGCGGTTGGCCCGGCCCCGGCGCCGCGGCCGTAATGCAGCGTGTTGCCGACCGCGTCCCCCTCGGCGACGACGGCGTTGAACACCCCTTCGACCTGGGCGATCGGCACGTCCTTGGCGACCATGCAGGTATGCACCCGCTGCCGCACGCCCTGGTCGGTCTGCTCGGCGATGCCCAGAAGCTTGATCCGGTAGCCGAACTCCTCGGCATAGGCGATGTCCAGGGCCGAGACCGAGCGGATGCCCTCGGTGTGGACGGCGTCGAAATCGACCGCATGGCCGAAGGCAAGCGCCGACAGCAGGGCCAGCTTGTGGGCGGCGTCGATGCCATCGACGTCGAAGGTCGGGTCGGCCTCGGCGTAGCCCAGCTGCTGCGCCTCGGCGAGCACGTCGTCGAACGCCCGGCCGCTCTCGCGCATGGCGGTGAGGATGTAGTTGCAGGTGCCGTTTAGGATGCCGTAGACGCGGCTGATCTCGTTCACGACGAGGCCTTCGCGCAGGGAGCGGATGATCGGGATGCCGCCGGCCACCGCCGCCTCGTAGGCCAGGGTCACGCCAGACGCCTCGGCACGGCGGGCGAGGTCGGACCCGTGATGCGCCAACAGCGCCTTGTTGGCCGTGACCACCGACTTGCCCGCCGCCATGGCGGCCTCGACCAGGTCCTTGGCGAGGCCGTCGGACCCGCCGATCAGCTCGCAGACCACTTGGACATCGTCACGGGCCGCCAGGTCCATCGCGTCATCCACCCAGGCGATCCCGGACAGATCCAGGCCCCGGTCCTTCGCCCGGTCGCGGGCGGTGACCGCCACCACCTCGACCGGTCGACCGGCATGGGCCGCGATCGCATCCCGCCGCTCGGCCAACAAGCGGACCGTCTCCGCGCCGACCGTCCCCAACCCTGCGACGGCAACCCCAAGCGCCTCGCTCATTTTCTCACCTGTTTTCTGAAAGACACCGAACAGTGCCCTGTAATCAAATCTAGATTCGCCTCAGTACTGGAACAGGATCTCGGCCCGGCGATTCCCTGCTTCTCCCGACGGCATGCTCTCGAAGTAGAGCGGCTGGCTGGCGCTCATGGCCTCGACCAACACCCGGTCCTCCGGAAGGCCGGCGCTGATCAGGGCGGCGGCGACCGCCTGGGCGCGGGCCAGCGAGATCTCGAAGTTCACCAGCTCGTGCTGAGACAGGCTCATCTCGGCGGTCCGGGCCGAGGCATGACCGACCACCCGGACGAAGGCGTCGGTCTCCCGCGCGGCCGCCGCGACCGAGGCGACCAGATCCCGGTCAGACGCGTTCAGCCGCGCCGAGGAATGGGCGAAGTTCACGGTGCCGACCAGATAGGCCGGTCCCGAGAAACCGAGCTGGTACTGATCCAGGCTCGGCCCGTCGACGATCACCGCCGGCGACTGATCGGCGGCGCTGGCATCGGCCGGCGGCGTCGGCGCCGGAGTCTGCTGCACCCGACCCTGCGCCGCTTGGCTCTGGGCGGCTCGGCCTTGCGGCGCGTTGCCGGCCGAGTCGAGGCTGGAGCCGCCGGTGGCGGCCGGCGGCGTCGATTGCGGCGCCGGATCGCGCGGTTGCGGCAGGACCGTCTGACCCGAACGGGTCGGTGTCCGAACCTCGGAGTGGGAATCGCTGACGCGGCCCGTTGTCACCGGCGTGCCGGGTGTCCGCTCCGGCGCCGGGCGGCGCGGCCACAGGGTCGACTGGCCGGTGGACGGCGCGACCCGGGGCGCGGGCGGCGGCGTCCGGGCCACCGTCGTCTGCGGCACGGCGCCCGAGGCCGCCGCGGGAGGCGTCGCGCCTGAACCGGTTGATGCGGTCGCGGCCGCGCCACCGGTCGCCCGGGCGGGCGCATCCGCCGGCTTGGACGGATCGGTCGTGTCGGAATACAGCGCGTTGTCGCGGTCGGCGACGAGGCCCCTCTGGATCTGCTCCCGCTCCTCGGCGGTCGTCGACGGGGTCGGCCGGTCCGGCACGGTCGACAGGTTGGGGAACTCGTCGTCGCTCGCGGCGCTGGACGGGGCCTCCTGCTCGTCGTCGGAGAACCAGCCGCCAACCGTGTCGGTCGTTCCCTCGTACCACTCGACCGGGTTCAGGTAGTCCGGCACCGAAGAACAGCCGGCGAGCGCCAGCATCGCGGCCAGAGCCACGACGGGGGACGCCAGGGTTCGACGCCCGCTCCCCGGGAGCCGCGCGGCGATCCCACCCTCGTCTCTCTTCGCGGTCTCGACCATCTTCCTCTCCCGCATCGACAGCCTCGCGGCGACGCATCACCGCGTGTGGAGTGTACGTTTCCTATTCCACTGAGGCCAGCATTCCAAGCATCTAAAATACCACGACTTTCGGTCGGCGGACACGATTGCAGCCGCGCGCGCTTCGGATTGGCCATCGCGCCGGCGTTTCTGCTACAACCGGGAAACGCTCGAAGGCAGCCACGAGGATGTCGATCATGGCCGACACCGGCGAGAAGAAGGTCTCCACACCCGATCCGGTCCAAATGTCCCAGGCGATGACCCACATCGCCGAGCGCAGCCAGCGCCTGGTGAAGGACTTCCTGGAACAGCAGGATCCCAACGCCCTCGGCATGTCGGATCCCCTGAACATCGGCAGCGCCTTCATCGACATGACCTCGAAGATGATGGCCGACCCGGCCAAGGTCATGCGGGCGCAGATGGACCTCTGGCAGTCCTACATGGCGCTGTGGCAGACCACCGCGTCGCGGATGCTCGGTGGAAGCAACGATCCCGTCGTCGCCCCGCCCAGCGGCGACCGCCGGTTCAAGGACGACGCCTGGAACGAGAACGTCGTCTTCGACTACATCAAGCAGAGCTACTTGCTGACGGCGGAATGGATGCAGCGCACCGTCCAAGAGGTCGAGGGCCTGGACGACAAGACCCGGCGCAAGGTGGATTTCTACACCCGCCAGTTAGCCGACGCCGTCGCCCCCTCCAACTTCGTGATGACCAACCCGGAAGTGCTGCGCCAGACGATCGAGAGCGGCGGCGAGAACCTGGTCAAAGGGTTGGAGAACCTGCTGGCAGACCTGGAGCGCGGCAAAGGCAAGCTGTCGATCAGCATGACCGACCAGGACGCCTTCAAGGTCGGTGAAAACGTGGCCACCACGCCCGGCAAGGTGGTGTTCCAGAACGCGCTGATGCAGCTGATCCAATACACTCCGAGCACCGAGACGGTGCACCGCCGCCCGCTGCTGATCGTGCCGCCGTGGATCAACAAGTTCTACATCCTGGACCTGCGGGCAAAGAACTCGTTCATCAAATGGGCGGTCGACCAGGGCATCACCGTGTTCATCGTGTCCTGGGTCAACCCGGACGCGGAACTCGCGGCCAAGAGCTTCGACGACTACATGCTGGAAGGACCGCTGGCGGCGCTGGACGCCATCGAGCAGGCCACCGGCGAGCGCGAGATCAACGCCATCGGGTACTGCATCGGCGGCACGCTGATGGCGAGCACCCTGTCCTACATGGCGGCCAAGGGCGACGACCGGATCAAGTCGATCACCTTCTTCACCACCATGGTCGATTTCGCCGAGGCCGGCGAGCTGTCCGTGTTCATCGACGAGGAGCAGCTCGACGCGCTCGAGGAGCGGATGAACAAGGACGGCTACCTCGACGGCCGGGCCATGGCGACGACGTTCAACATGCTGCGCGCCAACGATCTGATCTGGTCGTTCGTGGTGAACAACTACCTGATGGGCAAGGACCCGTTCCCGTTCGACCTGCTGTACTGGAACTCCGACAGCACGCGCATGCCGGCGGCGATGCACAGCTTCTACCTGCGCCGGATGTACCAAGAGAACAAGCTGGTCGAGCCGGGCGGGCTCGAGTTGGCTGGGGTGCCGATCGACCTCACGAAGATCAAGCTGCCGACCTTCATCCTGTCGACCAAGGAAGATCACATCGCGCCGTGGAAATCGACCTATGCCGCGACCCAGATCTACAAGGGCCCGATGAAGTTCGTGCTGGCCATGTCCGGGCATATCGCCGGGGTCGTCAATCCGCCGTCGGACAAGCCGAAATACGGGTACTGGACCAAGGCCGGGCGGGCGCCGAAGGATCCGGAGAAGTGGCTGGCCGGCGCCACCTCGCACGAGGGGTCGTGGTGGCCGGAATGGAAGACCTGGCTCGACAAGCATGGCGGCGGCCAAGTGCCCGCGCGGGTGCCGGGCGACGGCACGCTCAAGGCGATCGAGGACGCGCCGGGCAGCTACGTGGCGGTGAAAGCCGGCGAGTAGTCGCCCGGTCGGAAGGTCATAGAGCATTGCTGCGGCTTGGCACCGCCCCGACGGAAGCCGGGGCGGTGGGATGATTATCTCCGGTTACTCCGACACGGCCGGCGCCAGGAACTGGTTCCACAGGGCCTTGCAGTTGGACGCGGACGCGATGTCCGCCGCCGACTGGCCGGCGAAGGTGCCGGCATTGATGACGTTGACCATGGGCTGAGCACTGTTCCACGGCTTCCAGTCGCTGCCGGGGCCGGTGGAGGCGTAATTGTTGGCGAACTCACCCCAGGCGTTGGACATCAGGTCCGCGGTCTTCTGCTGCACCGAGTTCGCGTCGCCCGTGAACCCCGAGTTGGCCAGCGAGTTGAAGACGTAGGGCAGCTCCGAGATGTGGCAGACATTCGTCTGGTTCGGCACCGTCGGGTCGCAGAGCGGCGCCGCCGCGAACACCGGGACCGCCGGCGGCTGATCAAGCCGGTAGGCCCAAACCGGCGCACTTCCGCTGCCACCGACCTTCATGTCGAGATTGCCGCAGGCGAAGCCGAAATCGGTGAGCGCCGACGCCAAGGCGGTGACAACGCTCGCGTGCGCCGGCGACACCATATGGTCGTTCTTGGGGCCGGGGTCGCTCTTGGTGCCGAAGCTGTACTTGGGCGGTGTGTTGTATCGGTAGGGCTTGTGCGACGCCTTGACGTCGATGGCCGGCGCGCTGAGCTCGACACCCAGTTTGGCGTCGATCGTCAGGCCGATGATCGCCCCGTAGGACAGCCGATTGAGCAAGGGGGTGTGGGCCTTGACCACCACTTTGCCGATCTTGATGTCCTTCTTCAGTTCGATATCCGCCGCCTCGGCAAAGAGGACGCCCTCGGTGTGGTTATAGCCGTACAGCAACGGGATCGGCGTCCCGCTGCCACGGAACACACCGGTGGGCTGCTTCGGCATCACCTGCTGCTCGAGCGAAAGGCCATAGTTGCTGTCGATGACCGGCGTGAACGGAAGCACGCCCGGCACGCCGAGCGCGGCAATGGCGCCGAGTTCGTCGTTCGCCAAATACACGCCCTGGGCGACGGCGACCTTTTCCGCGTCGAGATAGGAGGCCTCGATCTTCTTCTCCAGCCCATGACCGCCGCACTTGCCGGCGGTGGGGGAGGTCAGGCACTTCACGAACCGCTCGGCCTCGTTCTGTCGGTCGATGCGCGGCTTCTTCAGGTCGCGATAGGTCACGCCGAGCGGATTGCTCTCCATGATCGCCGCCTTGACCCCCGGCATGGCGGTCTTCAGGTTCGGATTGGTCACGTGGACGCCGACGGACATTGCGCCCGCGCTCTCGCCGAAGATGACGATGTTGGCTGGGTCGCCGCCGAAAGCCGTGGCATTGTCCTGGGCCCATTGAATGGCCAGTTGCTGGTCCCGGATGCCGAAGTTCGACGGGAATTCCCGCGCGTCGACGGCCACGGCGTTCTTCTCGCCGAGCGTAATGGGCAAGAATCCGAGAGCGCCAAGGCGGTAGTTCGTCGAGATCACCACCACGTTCTTGTTCTCGGCGAGCCAGGTGCCGTCATAGGTGGTCGTGCCGCTCACCCCCGCCGGCATGTTGTCCTGGTTGCTGCCGAAAATGAACGCGCCCCCATGGATGAAGAACATCACGGGCAGGTTCTGCGCGTTACTTGGCGCCCAGATATTCAGGTTCAGGCAGGACAGCGCACTCTCACCGGTCTTGCCGTCCGCCTGCAGGCATTTCGGCCCGAACGCGGTCGCGTCGATCTGCGATGTACCGTTCACGGCATAGTCGACCCGCGTCGACGGCCGCCAGACATCCGCCGTGCCGTATCGGACCCCGAGGTAGCGATGGACATTGCCCTGCGATCCGACGACGCTCCCGCAGACCTGCGCCGACCCGGTCCCTCCCGTGACCGTCCGGCAGGTACTCTCATCCGCCGCTTCCGCCGCGCTTGAAATCGCCGCGACAGCGCCGGCGATCACCATCAGCCGTCTCAACATATGATTCTCCCTCACCTGATAATGACACCCCTCATGAGTGTGCATTTTGATAGTATCTGCTCATTTGATTGATGTTTTTTGAAAATAAGGCACGTATTCGGTTGCGCGACGATTGTTCGGTGAAGCAGCTCGTCGGCGCCGGGGAAGGAGGACAGGTGCTTGCGCTGAACGAAGCGATAGACCAAGGATACCGGCACTCCGGGTGCTCCCGGCCCTCCGCTACGAGCGACAGATCAGTGCCTACCCGAAAACAGCTGAACGACCCCGTCTCCCTCGCCAAGCGGGCCGAGCAGTCAAGCGGCCCGCTCTATGACCTCTTCCTCGCCGGCCGCGAGGAGCGGGTCCACAAATGGCATCACTATTTCGACACCTATGAGCGCCATCTGGCCCGCTACCGCGGTCGCCCGTTCCGGATGCTGGAGATCGGCGTGCAGTATGGCGGCTCGCTCGCCATGTGGGCGGAGTATTTCGGCCCCGAGGCCTCGATCGTCGGCATCGACATCAACCCCGACGTCAAGAATTACGCCCCTGCTCTGGCGAACGTCTCCGTGCGGGTGGGGGACCAGCGCGACACGACCTTTCTCGCCGAGATCGAAGCGGAGTTCGGCCCGTTCGACGTGATCATCGATGACGGCGGTCACACCGCCCTGCAGCAGATCGAGACGTTCAATTTCCTTTACCCGTCCATGGCCGCCGACGGCGTCTACATCTGCGAGGACACGCACACGAGCTATTGGGAGAACTTCAAGGACGCCGGCAAGAACGCCACGTTCCTGACCTATGTGAAGAAGCTGATCGACATCCTGCACGCGCCCTACTTCAAGGAGGATCTGTTCCTGGGGCGCTACGGTACGGTGCCCGAGGAGCGGGACGGGGAATTGCAGACCTACCGCTTTGCCGCCGAGACCCATGCCATCCTGATCTACGATTCCATGGCGGTGTTCGAGCGCCGGCATCGGGCCGAGCCGTTCCATGAGCGTCGCTGACTCCGTGACAACGACATCCGGGACGACGACGCTCTTCGCCGCGCGGGCCCGCCTGCCCGGCGGCTGGGCCCGGGATGTGACGCTGCGCCTCGCCGAGGAGCGGATCATGGCGGTGGAGACCGGCACGGATGGGCGCGGCGCGGACAGTCGCGTCGACGCCCTGCTGCCGGCGCTCGCCAACTTGCACAGCCACGCCTTTCAGCGGGCGATGGCCGGGATGACCGAGCGACGCCATGCCGGTCAGGACAGCTTCTGGACCTGGCGCACGTTGATGTACGCCTTCCTGGAGCGCCTCACCCCGGAGCAAGTCCAGGCGATCACCGCCCAGGTCTATCTGGAGATGCTCGAAGCCGGCTACGCGTCCGTCGGCGAGTTCCACTACCTCCACCACCAGCCGGACGGCACGCCCTACGACGACCTCGCCGAGATGAGCGGACGCATCGCCGCCGCCGCGCGGGAGACCGGGATCGGCCTGACCCTGCTGCCGGTGCTTTACACTTATGGCGGCGCGGCGCGGCAACCGGTCGCCGGCGGGCAGTTGCGCTTCGCCAATGACGGGGAACGCTTCGCCCGACTGGTCGAGGCGGCGAAGGCGTCCACCGCCAGCCTGCCGCCGGACACCGTGGTCGGGATTGCCCCGCACTCGCTGCGGGCCACCGCGCCGGACGGGCTGGCCGCCGCCGTCGCGGCCCATCCGACATGTCCCGTCCACATCCACATCGCCGAACAGACGGCGGAGATCGAGCAGATCGAGGCCTGGTTGGGTGCCCGGCCGGTGGCCTGGCTGCTGGACAACCTACCGGTCGACCGGCGCTGGTGCCTGGTCCACGCGACCCACATGACCCCGGACGAGACCGAGGGTGTGGCGCGGAGCGGCGCCGTCGCCGGGCTGTGCCCGATCACCGAGGCCAATCTCGGGGACGGCATCTTCGACGGCCCGCGCTATCTCGCCGCCGGCGGCGCGTTCGGCATCGGATCGGATTCCAACGTGCGGGTCGCGCTCGGCGAGGAGCTTCGCATGCTGGAATACTCACAGCGCCTGCGCGACCGCGCCCGAAACGTTCTGGTGCCGGTCGAGGGGTCGGTCGGCGAGACGCTCTACCTGGGCGCGGCCCGCGGCGGCGCCCAGGCGGTCGGCCGCGACGCCGGCGAGATCGTCGAAGGCGCGCTGGCCGACCTGGTGGCGATCGACACGAGCGACCCCAGCCTCTGCGCGCTCACCGATGGTCAGGTTCTGGATGGCCTCTGCTTCGCCGCCGGCGACCGGGTGGTCACCGATGTCTGGTCCGCCGGGCGGCACGTGGTGCGCGACAGCCGGCACCCCGGGCGGGATGCGATCCGCGCCCGCTACAGGGACGCGGTGGCCGCCCTGCTCACCGGGTGACCGAAACCGGCTGCAGATCCTCGTCCAGCGGGAAGATCGGCCGGCGCACGGTCTCGAAATTCAGCATCGAGTAGTCCGAGGTGCAGACCCCGACCCCGGCGCACTCGACCGTCTCGGCGGCGATGTCGCGGAAGCCGGCGCGCCAGTGGATCCGGCTCTTCAGCATCAGATAGCGCTTGGCCCTGGGATCGATGCCGAGCGACGTGAAGGCGGCGGTGTCGTTTGGCTCCTGCTGGGTCGAGGTGACCACGATCTCCACCTTGCCGGTGTCCAAAACGACGGTCGGCCCCATGGCGTTCAGCACACCGCGCCCCATCGGCCCGACATTGCGGAACCGGCCGTCGGAGATCAGCTTGACCCGGCCGCTGACCTCCAGCGGCTCGCCGGTGCGACCGATCGACGGCATGTCGCTCTTGCCGCCAAGCGAGACGGTCACCGCGTTGCCGATGCCGGCGGCGATCATCGTCTGCACCGCCGCCGGGTCGCAGACCGCGAAGGCGGCGACATCCTCCAGACCGGCGTCCAGGATGCCTTTCAGCACGGTCATGGTGTCCATCGACCCGCCGGAGGCGGCGTTGTCGTAGTGGTCGAGCAGGACGATCGGCCCGTCGGCCTTCAGCGTCTCGGCCCGCTTCAGCGACTCCTCCAGCGGCTCGATCTCGTAGACGAAGGCCCGGCGCTCCTTCCAGGCGAGGTCGAGCAGCTCGTCGACCATGCGCTGCGCCCCCTCCGGGTCGTCGTCGGTGACGACCACCGCGCTGGAGCCGGCGAGGCGGATGTCGGCATGCGGGAAGCCGGTGAAGAAGCTGGCGCACAGCGCGCCGTCGCTCTCCATCCGCACCGCCAGCTCCTGGATCTGTTTGTTCGGGAAGTCGTCGGTGCCCTGGCGCATCACATGCGGCAGCATCGGCCGGTTGCCCCAGGCCATGGTCGGCTTCGCCGTCCCGCGCAGCATGGCCAGGATCGGCAGGGCGGTGCGCCGGCCGGTTTCGTAGACATCGACATGCGGATAGGTCTGGTAGCCGGCGACCACGTCGGCGTTCTCGACGATGGCCGGATACATGTTGGTGTGCATGTCCAGCGTCACCCCGATCGGCGTCGCCGGCGCCAGGGCGCGGACCCGCGCCACCAGCGGTCCCTCCCCGTCCTCCAGGCTCTCGGTCACCATGGCGCCGTGCAGGTGCAGCAGGATCGCGTCCGGCTTCTCGGCCTCGACGGCGTCGCAGATCTTCGCCGTCATGTAGTCGTAGGCGGCGTCCTCCACCGGCCCGCTCGGCCAGGCGCCGGCGGCGATCGGCAGCACGAAGTCCAGGCCCTCGGCCTCGCAGATCTCGACATAGGCGCCGAGTGCGGAGCCGGTCCCCTTGAAGGCCTTGACCGCCGCCTCACCCTCCAGCGGCAGGCCGCTATCGCTGCCGCGGGAGAACCGCGCGAGCGGCGTCGGCACCAGCGAGAACGTGTTGGTCTCGTGCTGCATCATCGCCATCAGGATCTTCATGGCCGTCCCCTCCTCGTTGACCGCTGCGCATGCAAGCGTATCGCGGCGGCGGACGCGGGAGAATGGGCCGAATTCAGCGCCGGCGACCGGCGGATGTCACAGCGTGTAGAACAGCAGGGCCGCGCCGATGGCGAGCAGCCCCACGCGAAGCAGCGGATGCCCCGGCGCGATCACCGCGTAGGACACCGCCGTCAGGCCGAGCGCCACCTTCGCCGCCGCCATCAGCGCGGCCCACGGCACGGTCTCCAGCGCGATCAGATCCGGGTTGGCGATCATGGCGAGCGGGATCAGGTAGAGCCCGAGGCCGAGCGCCATGGCGCGGACGGCGACCTTGAGCCAGTTCTCCTCGACCATGCCGGCGGCGATGAACACCGCGCCGCAGACCGGCGGCGTGATCGTGCTCAGCAGCGCGAACCAGAACACGAACAGATGCGCCTGCAAAGGCGCGAGCCCGAGCTCGATCAGCGCCGGCCCCGCCACCGAGACGCAGATGACGTAGGCCGCCGTCGTCGGCACCTCCATGCCGAGCACCAGGCAGGCCAGCGCCGTCAGCAGCAGCGCCGGCCAGAGCTGGCCGCCGGACCCGGACAGGATCAGCGAGGTGATCTTCACACCGAGCCCGGTGATCCCCAGCACGCCGATGATGATCGAGGCGCACAGGATGATGGAGGCGATGGTGGCGATCTGCTTGCCAGCGCCGAGGCAGGCCTGTTCCACCCGGTCGAGGGTGCGGCGCCAGTCGAAAGTCAGGCGGCCATCGACCAGCAGCAGGGCGGCGCCGGCGACGATCGCCAGGCAGGCGGCGTATTGCGGCGTGAACCCGGCGGCGAACATGCCCCACAGCAGCACCGAGAACGGCACCAGGAAAAAGGCCGAGGTCACCGCCACCGCCCGGGCCGAGGGCTGTTCCTCGGCGCTGAGGCCGCGCAGCTCGTGGCGCCGCGCGAAGCCGTCGATGCCGACCCAGACCGCCAGGAAATACAGGATCGCCGGCAGCAGGGCGGCGGCCATGATGCCGGTGTACGGCGTCCCGGTGAGCTCGACCATGACGAAGGCGCCGGCGCCCATGAGCGGCGGCATGATCTGGCCGCCGGAGGACGCCACCGCCTCGACCGCGCCGGCCAGCGACCGGGGGTAGCCGAGCTTCAGCATGGTCGGCAGGGTGATGGCGCCGGTGGAGGCGACGTTGGCCGAGGCGGAGCCGGAGATCGAGCCGAACAGCGCGGAGGAGATCACCGAGACCTTGGCCGCGCCGGCGCGCAGCCGCCCGGCCGCCGCGGCGGCGACGTTCATGAACCCCTGCCCCGCCTCGCCGGCGTTCAGCACCGCGCCGAAGATGACGAAGATCGCGACGATGGAGACCGACACGCCGGTCAGGCTGCCCCACAGCCCGCCCTCGGCAATCGTCAGGGTCCCGAGGAAGCTGGCGAGCGGCGTGCCGGGATGCCCGAACTCGCCCGGTATCGCCTCACCGAACAGGCCATAGAGCAGCGCCGCCAGCGCCACCAGGGGCAGCGGCCAGCCGATCGCCCGGCGCGCCATCTCCAGCACCGTGAGCAGCAGGACGGCGGCGACGGCGACCTGGAAATCGCCCTGCAGGAAGCCGTACTGGTCGGACAGCGCGCTCTCGTTCAGCGCCACCCAGAGGCAGGCGGCGAGCCCCGCCGCGCCGAGCACCATGCCGGTGATCAGCTCGAACCGGCCGCGCGCCAGAAACAGCATCGCCCAGGGCAGCGCCAGCGCCATGTGCAGCGGCCGGCTGATCAGGTTCGGCACCAGGCCGGAGAAGATCAGCCAGAGATGAAAGGCGATCGAGACGGCGCCGAGGCCGGCCCAGAACAGGCGCGCGGAAACGGACATGACCTTATCCAGAACGCAACCGGCCCGGACGGTCCCGCCCGGGCCGGGTCCGCGATCAATCAGCGGCTACTGCTGCGCGGCGCTCAGGGCGATGCCCTGTTCGGTATAGTAGCGCGCGGCCCCCGGATGGATCTTGCCGGTGATGTTGGCCAGCAGCCCGTCATTCACCCCGTTCCACCAGGCCGCACCCTCGCCCATCTTCGCCTTCTGCTCCCAATAGGTCTTGGTCAGCGCGTAGGCGGTGTCGTCGTCCATGTCGGTGGTGGTGTAGGCGACGACCGGCAGCGAGGTGGTGGTGATGTCGGCGTCCTGGCCGGCATAGGTGCCCGCCGGGATCACCAGCTTGGTGCGCTTGGTCTGGGCGATCTGGTCATCGGACAGCGACAACACGGTCACGCCGGTGCTCGCCGCCGCCTCGATCACGTTCGGCGCCGGGAACGAACCGGCGGTCACGAAGCCGTCGATCTGGCCGTTCTTCAGCGCCGGCACCGCGTTGGACAGCTCGACATCGGCCAGGGTCACCTTGCCCTCGAGCCCGAACAGGCCGAGATATTTCGCCCCTTCCCGAGCGCCGAAGGAACCCTTGCCGATCAGGATGGTCTTGCCCTCAAGGTCGGCGAAGGTCGACACGCCCGCATCCTCGCGCACCACGAAATGCATGGTCAGCGACGGGATCGGGAACAGGGCCCGGATCTCGCCGAAGCGCGGGTTTTCCTTGCCCTCGAACATCGCCTTGCCGCCCTGGGCGAGCCTCACCAGCACCGGCGGGGTGGTGAAGACGTAGTTGCCCTGGCGGGCGACCGTCTCCATCACGTTCTGGACGGAGCCCTGGCTCTCCTCGACGGTGACGATGATGTCGCCGTTCGAGCCGGCCTTCATCGCCTCGGCGATCTGCACGGCCATCTGGTAATAGGACGAGGTGGACTTGGCGGACTTGTAGGTCACGCGGGTTTCGGCCGCGGCGACCGTGGCCGACAGGCCGAGCGCGAGGCCGGCCAGCGCCAGCGACTTGACGAACTTCATGACGTTCTCCCGAGCAGACAGGGGCGGCCGGCATTCGCGGCCGACCATTCGATGCGGGAGTCGTACACGACGCCTGCCACGGCGGAAAGTGGCGTATCGGGTCAGCCCAAGACCCAGCGCAGCCCGATCCGGTCTGGCCAACAGGCAAGCGATCTGGCATCAGTTCGAACAGTTTGAACCGCCGTGTCGGTTCTTTTGGAGACGACATTTGACGGTTTCGAGCTGCTCCGACACCCGGGCGGTGTCTCAACCGCACCTTGCCGAGGCGCTCGTTCGGAATCCGGCGGATTTCGCCGCGGCCCTCGCGCTTGCCAGGTCCGGATCGGTGTCGGAGACCACCCTCGCGCTCGCGACCCTCGCGGCGTCTGGCAGCGTTGAGCGCCTCGACCTGGCCGCGATCCTGCTTCGATTGAACCAGCTCTTGAAGGCGACACCGCAACCGACGCGACGGCTCTTCAAGGTCGTACGCCACCTGATCGCGCGCTTTCCGCTGGCCTTCGTTCAACGTCCGCGCATCGCCGTCGAGTTCCTGAAGGCCAACGTCTCCGGCCTCCTCGATATGCACCCGATATCCGCGGTGCTGACCGACGACCCCACATGGGACAACGATCCGGTCCTTTGGACTCTCGCGCAGCAGTGGATCCTGGCGGCGCCGAACACTGGTTATGCCGCCTGGAAGACCATCTCCGTCGCCATGCGCCCCAACGGTCTGGCACAGGAAGATCGGATCAAGGCGCTCAAGACCGCGCTAAGGTCCGTCTACAAGTTTCAACTTCCCGCGTCGGCGGCAGCGGCCGCGCCCGAACAAACGCCCTACGGACTGGTTCGGACCCTGATTGTGGTCGATCAGCGCGCCAACGAGGAAGGTTCCCTCGTCCCGATATGGTCGAAGACCCTACGCGGGCTCGTGCCGCGCCCGGACACGGAGACCCGCAAACGGATCGCCGGGTTCCGTGCCCAGGCAGACCGTTCAAGGGTCGGGATCTACGTGGGCGGCATCAACAGCCTCACGGCGAGGTATTTCGCCCCGGGGATCGTGACCGGCCTCCTGCGGGCGGGTCTTACCGTGAGGATCTACAGCCGCTCAGCTCCGGCGGAGATCCAGGCCTCCCCCTTACACCAGCATTCGCTTGGGGAGGATGTCTCCTTCGCGGTGCTTCAGGAGAACGACGAGCACAACACAATCCTGCGCATCGCCGCCGATCGCAATTGGGCGTACGTGGATCTGCGCGGGCACTCCAAGGACCACAAGATCGCCGTTCTGGCCGGGCGGCCGGCCCCACACTCGGTGCATATGATCGGCGGCGGGGAGACATGCGGGGTCGCCGACGTCGATGCGCTGGTGACCGACGCTCTCGTGCGCCCGTCGGACAGCGAATTCATGACGGAGCGCCACGCCGTTCATCTCGGGTCTGGGATCTTCAACATGGCGACGTTCGACCTGCCGTCGCGTCCGTCAGTTCGGCGACCCGGCGGCGGCCCTGTCTTCGGAGCGTTCCACGAGTATGCCAAGATATCATCCCTCTCCTTGGACCTCTGGGCCGACGCGCTGAAGGCGACCCCTGGCAGCGTGATTCAGGTCAAGCCCAACCTGGACCGGCCCAGTGACATTCCGGCCTGGGCGTTTCACGGCCTGAAGGCACGGGGGATCGCCGAGGAGCGCATCACCATCCTGGGACATGTACCGACGCGGGACGACCACCTCGCCCTGTTCGACGGGATCGACGTGATGCTGGATGCTGCGCCCTTCAACGGGGAGACCACGACGATGGAAGCGCTGTGGATGGGGATTCCGGTCGTCAGCGTCAACGGCAACCGGATGATCGCGCGGTACGGCGCGTCGATCCTGCATCATGCGGGCCGGCCTGACCTGTGCGCTCCTACTCGAGAGGCGTTCGGCGATCTGGCCGCGTCGGTGATCGAGGATCGCGCCGCTCTGCACCGATTCAGATCGGAGGGCCGAAACGCGCTGATGTCGACGCCCACCTTCAACGCCGATCTCTACGCCGACGCGATCGTCGATGCGGTCAACGAGCTCTGGGCGCTTCCAGTTGCCCCGGACTGACGGGTAGACGGGCCCGATGCGCCGGGCCCGCCGTCTCGAATGGGCCGCGACCTGCGCGGCGGTCAGGCGCCGGCGGTCAGGCGGCGCTCGCCATGCCGCGGATCTCGCCGACGACGCCGTCCACGGTCTGGCGCAGCGTGGCGGACAGCCGATCCAGATCGCCGCCCAGGGTCGCCACCTCGTCGGTCGCTTCCGCGCCGCGGCGGGCCTCGTCGGCAACCGCGTGCAGCTTCTTGCCAACATCGTCGGAGGCGCCGGCGACCTGCTGGACGCTGCCGGCGATCTCGCCGAGGGCCGCGTTCTGCTCCTCGACCGCGCTGGCGATCGAGGTCGACGTCTCGCGCACCCGGGTGATGATCGCGTTGATGCGCGAGATCGCGTCCACCGTCTCGCGGATCATCTCCTGGTTGGTCGAGATCTGGCCGGCGATCTCCTCGGTCGCCTTCTGGGTCTGGGTCGCCAGGTTCTTCACCTCCGAGGCGACCACCGCGAAGCCCTTGCCGGCCTCGCCGGCGCGTGCGCTCTCGATGGTGGCGTTCAGCGCCAGCAGGTTGGTCTGCTCGGCGATCTCGGTGATCAGGCCGATGACCGCACCGATCTTCTCAGCGGAGTCCGACAGACGCTTGACCTGGTCGGCGGCAGCCGAGGCGGTGTCGCCGGCCTCGCTCACCACCTCGGTCGACAGCGTCACCTGGCGGCTGATCTCGGCGGCGGTGGCGCTCATCTCGTCGGAGGCGGCGGCCACCGACTGCATGCTCGCCGTCGTCTGCTCCGTCGCCGCCGCCACGTCCTGGCTCATCGACCGCGCGGTATCGGTGACGCCCCGCAGGGTGGAAATCCGGCCGGTCATGCCCTGCACGCCCTCTCCGAGGTCGCGCACGATTGCGGAGACCTTGGTGTCGAGGCCGTCGGCCAGCTCGACCAGCAGGGCCGCGCGCTTGACCTCGGCCTCGCGCTCGATCTCGTCCTGGCGCGCCTCGGCGGCCGCCTTCTGGATCGCGTTCTCGCGGAACACCTCGACCGTTCGCGCCATGGCGCCGATCTCGTCGCCACGCCCGGTGCCCGGCACCGCGACGTCGAGATCGCCCTCGGCCAGCCGCGTCATCGCGCGTCCCAGACCCCCGATCGAGCGGCGCAGATCGACCACCGTGAGGCCGACCAGCAAGAGCGCGACGGCGAGGACCAGGCCGCCGATCGCCGCGAGCTCAATCGCCTGATCGAGGAAGGCGGCGTTCAGATCGTCGATATAGACGCCCGATCCGAAGAACATGTCGGCCCGCGGAAATCCGGCGGCGTAGGAGAGCTTGAGGACCTCGCCCTCCACGCCGGGCTTCGCCCAGTAATACTCGACGGTGGCGTGCCCCGTGTCGCGGATGCCGTCGACCATCTCCCGGATGATCTCGGTGCCGTTCTTGTCCTTGACGCCGATGAGCGACTTGCCCTCGAGCGCCCGGTTGATCGGGTGGATCCGACCGATCCCGTCCATGCCATAGGCGAAGAGATAGTCGGAGCCGTTGAAGCGGACCCCGTCGATGAAGCCACGAAGCCGCGCGAACGCCTCGTCCTCGGTGATCTCGCCGGCATCGGCCTTGGCGTAGACGCTGGCGGCGAAGGACGTGGTCGAGTCGACCACCGCCTTGACCATCTCGAGCCGGTCCGCCCGGAGCTGATGGTAGCCGTTGTAGAGCGACAGGGAGGAAACGCCGACGACCGCGAGCGCGGTGACGACCGCCAGGGTGGTCAGCTTGGCCGCGACCGACAGCCGGGCCAGCAGGGAGAGCGGGTTGAGCATGGAGGATCCCTCGTGAAATCGGTGCCTGCTTCTACGGAGCCGGTCGTGAACGAATCGTAAATGCCGTTTGTATACATATGAAAAGACACGCTTTTGCCGGCGCGGCCGGTTCGGCGAAACGCGTTGTCCGCCTGACCGCTCCTAACGAAATTTTCTGTCGATTTGTCGGCGCCGCGACTTGCCCCAATAATGGGCATCTCGTTGTGCATTGCAAAAAAATCGATCAGTTCCCCGCCCGCCGCGTTCAGCATGCCCGGGCGAAGCACGGCGGAAGTCCGCCAATCTTCGGCACCCTGTGGGGCGGCGCCTCGATGGCACATGTCTTGCGGCTTCCCTCAATTATCGCGGGCACAGACCCGCCAACAGAGGGGCTTCATCCATGAACATGACGAAGATGTTGAGGGGATCGGTCGTTGGCCTTGCCGCCGGGCTGATGCTGTCCACGGCCGTGCAGGCGCAGGAGACCATCAAGGTCGGCATCCTGCATTCGCTCTCCGGCACGATGGCGATCAGCGAGACCACGCTCAAGGACGCCATGCTGATGCTGATCGAGCAGCAGAATGCCAAGGGCGGCCTGCTCGGCAAGAAGCTGGAGCCGGTGGTGGTCGACCCGGCCTCCGACTGGCCGCTGTTCGCCGAGAAGGCGCGCGAGCTGATCACAGGCGAGCAGGTCTCGGCCGTGTTCGGTTGCTGGACCTCGGTGTCGCGCAAGTCCGTGCTGCCGGTGTTCGAGGAGCTGAACAGCCTGCTGTTCTACCCGGTCCAGTACGAGGGTGAGGAGAGCCAGCGCAACGTGTTCTACACCGGTGCGGCGCCGAACCAGCAGGCCATCCCGGCGGTCGACTACCTGGCCGACGTCGAGGGCGTGGAGCGTTGGGTGCTCGCCGGCACCGACTACGTCTACCCGCGCACCACCAACAAGATCCTCGAGACCTACCTGCTCGACAGCGGCGTGGCGCCCGAGGACATCATGATCAACTACACGCCGTTCGGCCATTCCGACTGGCAGACCATCGTCTCCGAGATCAAGGCGTTCGGGTCCGCCGGCAAGAAGACCGCCGTCGTGTCGACGATCAACGGCGACGCCAACGTGCCGTTCTACAAGGAGCTGGCCAACCAGGGCATCAAGGCCGAGGACATCCCGGTCGTCGCCTTCTCCGTCGGCGAGGAGGAACTGGCCGGCATCGATACCGGCCCGCTGGTCGGACACCTCGCCGCGTGGAACTACTTCATGTCGGCCGACACGCCCGAGAACGACGCCTTCATCGAGGCCTGGCACGCGTTCATCGGCGACGAGAACCGGGTGACCAACGACCCGATGGAGGCCCACTACATCGGCTTCAACATGTGGGTGAAGGCGGTCGAGAAGGCCGGCACGACCGACGCCGACGCGGTGATCGACGCCATCGTCGGCGTGTCGGTGCCGAACCTGACCGGCGGCTACGCGGCGATGATGCCGAACCACCACATCACCAAGCCTGTGCTGATCGGCGAGATTCAGGACGACGGCCAGTTCGAGACCGTGTTCGAGACCCCCGGCCTGGTGGTCGGCGACGCCTGGTCCGACTTCCTGCCGGACTCCAAGGATCTGATCGCCGACTGGCGCAAGCCGATGAACTGCGGCAACTTCAACACCGCCACCGGCAAGTGCGGCGGCAAGGGAAGCTGATCCGGTCCGCGGACCCCTGGAGCCCCGCCATGGCGGCGGGGCTCCGTCCCGGCCCTTCCCCGACGCAGCAAGCGAGTCCCGTGCCATGGCACGCCCCCTCAGACTGATCCTTCAGCGGATCGCGCTTGTGCTTGTGCTGGCAGCCGTTGCCCTCAGCGGGCCAGCACAAGCCCAAACCGACCCGGCGCAAACCGACCTGGCCCAAGCCGACCCGTCACGCGATGCCAGCGTTCCCGAGCTGATCTCCCGTCTCGCCGGCGCGGACTTCAAGGAGACGGAGGCTGTGGTGGCTGCGCTGGCCGCTACCGGCGACGCGGCGGTCGCGCCGCTCCTCGAGGCGCTGGGCGGCGGCGACCTGTATTACCGCCGCGCCGACAACGCGATCTTCATCGCCGAGCGCGGCGGCAAGGGCTATCTCCTCGCCGACCCGTTGACCGGCGAGGCCGCCGGCGAGGCCGGCCGGCGTGAGGTCAAGAAGGTCCGCGTGAACAACAGCCTGCGCCGGGCGGTGCGGGCGGCCATCGGCACGCTGACGCTGAGCAGCCCCGACGCCTCGGTGCGCCGCGCCGCCGCCGAGTCCGTGCTGAAGAGCCGCGATCCCGACGCCATCGAGCCGCTGACGGCCGCCATCGAGGCCGAGGGCGACGACGGCGTGCGCTTCGTCATGCAACGCGCCCGGGCCGCCGCGGTTCTGAACAGCGACGCCGACGAGGCGGCCAAGATCGCCGCCGCTGCAACGGTCGCCGAGAAGAGCGACCAGGAGGCCCGCGCCATTCTCCTCGCCGCCAGCACCGGCGCGACGCCGGCCCTGGGCGAGGCGATCGCCGATGCCGTGCGTCAGGTCGAGCGCGACCTCGCCCTGTGGTCGGCGGCGCAGCACGTCTGGCACGGGCTGTCGCTCGGCTCGGTCCTTCTGCTCGCGGCCATCGGCCTCGCCATCACCTTCGGGGTGATGGGCGTGATCAACATGGCCCATGGCGAGATGGTGATGATCGGCGCCTACGTGACCTTCGTGGTGCAGGAGATCATCCGCACCCACGCGCCGTTCCTGTTCGACGCGTCGCTGCTGATCGCCCTGCCGCTCGCCTTCGCCACCGCCGGGCTGGTGGGGATGGCGATCGAGCGCGGCATCATCCGCTTCCTCTACGGTCGGCCGCTGGAGACGCTGCTCGCGACCTGGGGCCTGTCGCTGATCCTGCAGCAGGTGGTGCGCAGCCTGTTCGGCCCGACCAACCAGGAGGTCGGGGCGCCGGGTTGGATGAGCGGCGCCTTCGAGCTCGGTGGCCTGACGCTCACCTACGGGCGGGTGTGGATCATCGTTTTCGCGCTGGCCGTCTTCGCCGTGCTGGTGCTGGTGCTGCGCCACACTTCCTTCGGACTGCAGATGCGCGCCGTCACCCAGAACCGCCGCATGGCGAGCTCCATGGGCATCCGCACCAACTGGACCGACGCGCTGACCTTCGGCCTTGGCTCCGGCATCGCCGGGGTGGCCGGCGTCGCGCTGTCGCAGATTGACAATGTCAGCCCCAATCTCGGCCAGTCCTACATCATCGACAGCTTCCTGGTGGTGGTGTTCGGCGGGGTCGGCAACCTCTGGGGCACCCTGGTCGGCGCGCTGTCGCTCGGCGTGCTGAACAAGTTCCTGGAGCCGTATGCCGGTGCCGTGCTCGGTAAGATCCTGGTGCTGGTGTTCATCATCCTCTTCATCCAGAAACGCCCGCGTGGCCTGTTCGCGCTCAAGGGCCGGGCGGTGGATTCATGATGACCGGTCGCCTCCTGAGCCTGACCGGCCCCTCCGGCCTCGTCCTGCTGGCGGCGCTGGCGGCGGCGGCGGTCTACGTGCCGGTCGCCAACCAGCTGATCGACCCGGCCTCGCCGTTCCACGTGACCACCGCCACGGTGGTGGTGTTCGGCAAGTATCTCTGCTTCGCGCTGCTGGCCCTGTCGATCGACCTGGTCTGGGGCTATTGCGGGATCCTGTCGCTCGGCCACGGCGCCTTCTTCGCGCTCGGCGGCTACGCCATGGGCATGCATCTGATGCGCGAGATCGGCCCGCGCGGCGTCTACGGCGACCCGGTGCTGCCGGATTTCATGGTGTTCCTCAACTGGGAGGCGCTGCCGTGGTTCTGGTACGGCTTCGACCAGTTCTGGTTCGCGCTGATCATGGTCGTCCTGGTACCGGGGCTGCTCGCCTTCGTGTTCGGCTTCCTCGCTTTCCGCTCGCGGGTGACCGGCGTCTATCTGTCGATCATCACCCAGGCGATGACCTTCGCCCTGATGTTGGCGTTCTTCCGAAACGAGATGGGGTTCGGCGGTAACAACGGCCTGACCGACTTCAAGGACGTGCTCGGCTTCGACCTGCAGGCCGACAGCACGCGCATCGGCCTCTACCTGCTGTCGATCCTTGCCCTGGCCGGCGGCTTCCTGCTGTGCCGCGCCATCGTTCTTTCGCGCCTCGGCAAGGTGCTGATCGCGGTGCGCGACGCCGAGAGCCGGACCCGGTTCATCGGCTACCGGGTCGAGCACTACAAGCTGTTCGTGTTCACCGTCTCCGCCATGATGGCCGGCGTGGCGGGCGCCCTCTACGTCCCCCAGGTCGGCATCATCAACCCGGGCGAGTTCGCGCCGGCCAATTCCATCGAGGCGGTGGTCTGGGTGGCGGTCGGCGGCCGCGGCACCCTGGTCGGCCCGATCATCGGCGGCATCGGCGTCAACTTCGGCAAGAGCTATTTCACCGGCGCGCTGCCCGAGGTCTGGCTGTTCGCGCTTGGCGGCCTGTTCGTGGTCGTCACCCTGTTCATGCCGAAGGGCATCCTAGGCCTGCTGGCCCAGCTCCGCCGGCGCAGCGCGAGGAACGACGTGGAGACCGCGTCGGGCGAGGCGGAGGAGCGGGCATGAATCCGGACCAACTGACCCGCACGGTCCTCTATCTCGACGGCATCAGCGTATCGTTCGACGGCTTCAAGGCGCTGAACGACCTGTCCTTCGTCGTCCGGCCCGGCGAGATGCGCGCCATCATCGGCCCGAACGGCGCCGGTAAGACGACGATGATGGACGTCATCACCGGCAAGACCCGGCCCGATGTCGGCAGCGCGCTGTTCGCCGGCCAGCACGACCTCACCAGGCTCGACGAGGCGGCGATCGCCGAGCTCGGGATCGGGCGCAAGTTCCAGCGCCCGACTGTCTTCGAGAGCCATACGGTGCGCGACAACATCGTCCTGGCGCTGGCCGGCAAGCGCACCGTGTTCGACACCCTGTTCGCCCGCGACACCACGGCGGAGGCCGACCGGATCGACCGGGTGCTCGACACCATCCGCCTCGCCGACCGCGCCGGCATGATGGCCGCCGACCTCAGCCACGGCCAGAAGCAGTGGCTGGAGATCGGCATGCTGCTGGCCCAGGACCCGTCGCTGCTGCTGGTGGACGAGCCGGTCGCCGGCATGACCGACGCCGAGACCATGCAGACCGCCGCCCTGCTCAGGGAGATCGCCAAGGACCACTCGGTGGTGGTGGTCGAGCACGACATGGATTTCGTCCAGGAGCTTGGCGTCATGGTCACCGTGCTGCACGAGGGCTCGGTCCTGGCCGAGGGCTCGCTCGACCATGTCAGCGCCGACGAGCGCGTGATCGACGTGTATCTCGGCCGGTGAGGAGCGCGCCATGCTGAAGATCCAGGACCTCACCCTGCATTACGGCGCCGCCCAGATCCTGTGGGGCATCGACCTGGACGCGCAGGTCGGCAAGGTGACCTGCGTGCTCGGGCGCAACGGCGTGGGCAAGACCAGCCTGCTGCGCGGCATCGTCGGCCACCATCCGGTCAGCGGCGGCTCGCTGCAGTGGCGGGGCAGCGATCTCGCCGCCCTGCCTTCGTTCGAGCGGGCGCGCGCCGGCATCGCCTATGTGCCCCAGGGCCGCGAGATCTTCCCGCTGCTGACGGTGAAGGAGAACCTGCAGACCGGCTTCGCCTGCCTGCCGAGGGGCCAGCGCCGGGTCCCGGATGAGATCTTCGAGCTGTTCCCGGT
>JGI12316J15310_10000191_pt54 | contig 33217 bp, 30 predicted proteins | sample MarCyaLeptolynsp_FD_15310 | JGI IMG/M metagenome (IMG submission 15310)
TGCGTCAATTGTCCATTTATCTTCGTAGCTGTTATTACCTATTACTGTAGATGAAATTAAAAATAACAACAATATGATCGACCAAAAGAATAAATAGTGCTTGTTGATATTCACAACAGATCCTTTTATTTGATAAATAATTTTTATTATTTTGATTATATATTTATTGGGGTCTTAAAGACGTGAGGATCAAACAGATTTGTTGTTTCAGCAGATAGAATAAGTAAAATTTCGGATGAGTGTAATAATAGATTAACGGAATAATATAGGTTACGAATTACTAAAATTAATACTGATACATTGCTTATAATTAAAAGTCATAATAACTGACTGCATATTAGTAACTTGCAATGACTTCTAAGATTATTCGATTTATTCGATCAATTAGATCGATTAAAGTTTATTTATTTATATTTAGTTTCAATTCATCAATTGTTTTTGCAAGTTCAGAGGAGGTCGTCGGCGAAATAAAAATACTAAATTCAAGTGTGTATACATCAGACACATTAAAATCTATTGTCAAGCGTTATATTGGGGAAGTTTATTCAAAAGATCTGATTGACGAAATAATATTTTCGATTGAAGAAAGGTATTTTTTAGATGGCTTTATATTTATTAGTGTTGAAGTTCAGAATGATCAATCTAATTATGGTGAAGTGGTTTTAAGTATAAATGAAGCTAATTTTCATGATAACAAAGTTGAGAGCATTTTAAAGAGTGCAGACTATGCATATCAACATTGTAAAAAAATTATGCGCGATGAGATGCCAATACTTAGAAAAGTACTAGCTTTCTGTAGTAATACTTCTTTCAGTGACGAAAAACTATTTTGGCAATACAAAGGAATAACGGCAGGGAAATTCAATATTTATAATGAGAAATATAGAAAAATTAAAGCAAGCATAAATTATAATAACCGCGCTAGTGAGAACCGTGGCCGACATGTTATCCGCGCTAAATTTGAATTAGAAAATCCTTCGGATTATATAAATGAAATAACTTTGAGAACTTCTAATTCAACTAATACAAATAGATATCGAGCTTTGTCAGGGAAAATAGAATTTCCTCTAGAGAAGGAAATATCTTGGTGGGGCTTAAAAGGCTCTGCATCTAGATCGAAATTTCCAACTATAGGATTAAACAGTGCAGAGGACTCTGAATATGAATCCATAGGGATAGAGTTAGGCAAACAAGTAACCAAATCTGGATATCACAAATCTGATTTGGAATTTCAATTTAATGCTTATTCCAGCAAGCGATTATTTAATGATATTACTCTCAGGGATGATGATGTGCGTAAAGTATCGCTACAATTTGAATATAGATATAACAAAGCTAATAACTTTCAATATGTTTATACTAGATTAAGTCGGGGATTGGATATATTCGGTGCAGAGACGTTCATTCCTGGAATTTTTTCGGATGCAGATAGAGAGTTAGCATTTACTACGGCAAAATTTAGATACCTTAATCACTTTGATGTGAATAATAAGATCAGTGTTTCGCTATTTTCCGAAGGTCAATTTTCTGATTCATCTTTACCTAATGCCGAAAGACAGGTTTACGGGGGCAGTTATATTGGACGAGGTTATGACCCAAGTGAAATTAGCGGCGATCATGGTTTTGGTGCTAGCACTAAGCTATCTTATACACCCGGTAGGGAATTATTTTCAGGAGAATATAAATTATATGGCTACTATGATTACGGTACGACATGGAGAGATTCTAATGAAGTTGATAACAGGCGTCGTTCTATTGCTTCAAGTGGATTCGGAATAGAGTATAAAAATAAATTTTTAGCCAGTTTGATTGAATTATCCAAGCCACTTACAAAGGTAGTTGATTCTAGAGAAGATAAAGATTGGCTATTATTTGGTGAAATTAGATTGGCATATTAATTATTCTACTGAGGTGAAAGTAAGTGCTATTCAGATGTTGTTGGGTCAATAACTGTTTTAATTTCTGAAATTTTATTTGCTGGAAAACCTCCTTCATTAGCATGTTTACGGATTTCCTCTTCGTTAGGTGCTATATATGTACAATAAATTTTATCGTTAGTCACAAAGCTTTCTACCCATTGTATTTGTGGCCCCATATTCTTAAGGATACTGCATGATTTTTGTGAGATACCTTGAAGCTCTTGTTTGTTTAAATTGCCAGCTTCGGGAATTTCTCTCTCAATAATATATTTTGGCATTGTTTTACCTTAGTTTGTTGAAGTTTATGAATGATTATTTTGCGGCGTATGCGATATTTTCATTTAATAAATGCATTAGTTTAAACCGAGTTCTTCTTTAACATTTTTTGGCGCATAACATTTAAAATCATGCAACAGGCGGTCACGGGCTTTTGGATCGGCATCGATACCTACAATACGAAACATTTCACCAGTTATGGCACTTTTCGGTAAGATTTTTTGTAACTCAGGGTCGTCAACATCGGCTGGGTCGCATTGCGCTAATTTTGCGAATACGATTGCCAATTCATTCTGGTAACGATAATCATCGTGGCGGTTTTCACTTTTTGCTTTTTCTAATTCAGACCTTAACCATGCCTCAGTAGGTGCTTCTACAGCACCACCCCAACTGTAGGCGATCCATCTGGCTTGCTGTTCAAGTGGAACTGAGTATGGCCCCAATTGTTCCCAAAGTCCGATAAAGGCCAAGTCTGGTAGGTCTGGGTGAAATGTAAATTCTGCTAAATCAAGACCTTTTTTAGTTAAGTTTACTATATTTGAAATTTCCTTTGATAAAAAGGGCAGGTGAAGTTCAAAGCCTGAACCAATTAGCAGTGCATCTGCATCAACGCTACTTCCGTCGGTGAAAGTAATCTTGCGACCATTTATTTTATTGATCCATGGGCGCACACTCAATCTGTCTTCAGCAACCAACTGGAGAAAATTATTACTTACGGTAATTTTTGCTTTCTCAAGTACAGTGGGTGCTGGTGGTGCGCCATAGGTAACAGGGTCGCCTCCATACTGTTTCATAAATTCAACAAACAGTGCGAGTAATTTTGGTTTGGGTATAGTGCGGATACTTAAGCCTAGTTCCCTTGTAAACGCTAAATATTCATAGGGTATGCCATTAATCATTTTCTCAACCATCCAACGTTGTGTTCGTTGTGAGAGAATGACTTGTTTAGTGTCAAACATAGTTAGGTCACAGGCAATTTCTAAACCGGATATGCTCCCACCGCATACAACTACTGTTTTGTCACGGTATTCGCGTGTACCTTTATAATAGAAGGTATGTTTTGCACCTAATTCGCCAGAGAAAGATTCAAATCCATCGATATCAGGTATGATGGGTTTGTTGTAACGACCACTTGCAACAACTACTTTATCGAAATGTGCTTCATTGGATTCATCGTTATGTTCCCATCTCAGATCGTACCCACCATTTTTTGAAATTGAGAGTGAGGTAACACGACAATTTGTTTTTATATACTGGTTTAGGTCATTAACCTTCACCATGTTTTTTATCATATCCAGTACTTCACCGTTACGTGGAAACACTGAGGTTCCATTAGGGTATTGGACATCTGATAATTTTGTTGTAAATCGTGAAGTGTTAGTACGCATGTCAGGCCAAACACCGCTATTCACGTTATATTTATTCCATTGGCCTCCAATATCATTATGCAACTCAAAAACAGTGGGTGTGAATCCTTGGCTCTTTAAATATCTAGCAGCAGAAACCCCTCCAATTCCTGCACCAATGACTGCAACATTTGTACCCATGTTATATCCTCACTCAATAGATAAGGTAATAGCTTCTATATTTATATGTGTATATAGATATTAAATATTGTTAAGAATATGTGTTATTGAAGTTATATTCTCAATGACTATTTAGAGTGAAGTGAATCCCTATAAAGTGTTAAATATAATTTATATGTATTTGTTATACAGTTTGCATTACTAAATGAGTAAGTACTCTTTTAGTGCAGATGACCATGTATGCTAAATTACGCTTGCAGAAATCATGTCAATTTAGACTATCTTTGCTGATTTAATTGTATTAAACGAAATGAATAATTAACTATATAGTAATACTCTAATTTTTGAAATGTATTATTATGGTTGTAGCAGACATAGATATTTACGAATCCATAAAAAATTGAATAAAAAATTCCTTCCAATTAAAAACGATAATGATAGCGTATGTTGTGATTCGATTGTTACAACTGGATACTCAATAAATCCAGTATTAACAAGTGCTTTGAATGAATTAATTAATGAAGTTGATAATAATAATGCAGGTTTAACGTTCTGTTTTATATCTGGCTATAAAATTTCTGAACTTGTTAAGCTGGACTTAAAGGAATGGTTTCCAAAGGGAGTTGTGTTGGCATGTACGGGTACGGCTGTTATAACATCAAAAAGTTACCCAAAAACAGGTATCGTGGCAACATGTATATCTAGTTCAATAATAACAGCGGTGTCTGATCGTATAGTAACTGATGATAATATGCGCTTGTCAGATATTAGAACAAGAGTAAAGAAATTAAGTCGTAAATTAGAGGAAAAAATTGGTGTTATACCTTTTAATGATGTGTTTGCAGTGTTGCTTATGGATGCAACACGAAATTGTGAGGAGTTAGTAACGAGTGCTATAGGTAGTCAGTTAGGTGGTGTACCTCTCTGTGGAGGGTCTGCCATAGATAGCATGCAATTTAAAGAAACAGCAATATATTCTAATAATGAATGGTTACGTGGTGATAGTGCATTGGTTCTTGCGCATACTAAGTTATCTTTTGAAGTGTTTTCAACGCATCACTATACGAGTATGTCCGAGAGAATTGTAATTACACGTGCAGATCCTTCTAATAGAAATATTTTAGAGATAAATGGGCGTCCTGCTGCGCAAGAATATGCAAGATTAATTGGCTGTACAGTGAGTGATTTAAATGCTGATAAATTATCACAATATGTGATGCTGGTTAATATTGGTGGTAGACAATATGTTCGTAGTGTTGCTCGTGCCAATAAGGATGATTCGCTAACATTTGCATGTGCGGTAGATGAAGGTGTAGTAATGCATTTCGCACGTGGTACTGAAATGGTTAATAATATAGAGCAGACACTTGATCGTGTGCAATCACATATTGGTAATTTAGAGCTTGTACTAGGGTTTAATTGTGCATATAGAGAGCTAGAAATGAGGAGGCTGGGGCTCACTAAAAAAATATTAAAAATTTTTAATGATAATAATGTGGTTGGATTCAGTGCATATGGAGAGCAAATTAATTCAATGCATGTTAATCAGACCTTCACTGGAATAGCATTGGGTGGCCTTGGTGATGACTCCAACTCAAAAAAGTAATAAGTATCTAACTATAGATGAACTTGAGAAAGAGAATATTAGACTTGAGAAGGTCAATGCTGCATTGATTTCAAGAGTTGAACGTGAAGCGGCAAGTAAAACAGAATCAGCATATTCTATGTTTGAAACAGCGGCAACTTTAGAAGCAGCAGTTGAGCAGCGAACAACTGAGTTGTTACATGTAAATGATTTGCTTAGGAAAGAAATCAACCGTAGAGAGAATATTGAGTATCAATTGAAACATGCCAAAGAAGATGCGGAAAAAGCAAATAAAAATAAAACACAATTTCTTGTTGCAGTCAGTCACGACTTAAATCAACCATTAACGGCTGCCCATTTAATGGCCGGGTCACTTTTAGAGGAACTAAAATCATCTAAGCCTAGTACTGAGTCATTGTCGTTATATGCAAAGCGTGTATCCGTGTCATTAGAAGCGATGGAGAATTTACTTAATAGTTTAGTTGATATATCAAAACTTGAAGCCAATGTCGTTGAAACTAATATTTCTGATTTCTCTATAGGCGTGATTCTGAAACAATTGGAAGCAGAATACAGCATACAGGCAGAAAAGCGCGGGCTTACTTTTAATTGTGTTAATTCTACTTGTGTTATACGTAGTGACTTAGTTTTGTTAGGCAGGGTACTGAGAAACTTTATTTCAAATGCAATGAGATATACCGCTAGTGGAAAGATTTTATTAGGATGTCGCAGAAAAAAAGAAGTTCTTAGTATAGAAGTTTGGGATACTGGTACAGGGATTCCTAAGCGTGAATTAAATACTATATTTAAAGAATTTCGTCAGTTGCCGAATGCAGATAAGAGTATAGAAAAAGGGCTAGGGCTTGGATTAGCAATTGTAGAGCGAATTACTAGAATCCTAAATATAAATGTGGTTGTACGATCAAGGTGGCGTAGAGGTTCAGTGTTTTCTGTTGAAGTTCCATATGGTGATGTTAGTGTATTGTCGAAGAAAAAGGATAAAATAAAAATTTATAGTCCTAATGAGAACTTTTATAATAAAGTAATTCTTATATTGGAAGATAATGTGCCATCACTTGATGCACTTAAAACAACTTTGGAAGGATGGGATTGTAAAGTTATTGCTGCAACTACTCTTAAAGGTATTGCTACCAAGATCAATACGTTTAAAGGTATTAAGCCTGATTTAATAATTGCCGATTTCCATTTAGATGATAGTAATAATGGCGTCGATGCGCTTAATTATATAAAAGAAAATTATAGATATTTATGCCCGGCGTTAGTTATTACCAGCGACCAATCAACTAAAATAAGGCGTTTAATCGAATGTAATGGTTTTCATTATATGTATAAACCAATTAAACCGGCTAAGCTAAGGGCGTTTATAAATCACGCGTTTATTAATAGTTCAGCTACCGGAATTCACTATACCTAGCTGTTTGGCAATTAATACTGCCTCTACCCTATTGCGTACCTTTAATGCACGAAATATTGCTGCCATATGGGATTTAACTGTCCATTCACTAATCTGTAATTGATACGCAATTTGTTTGTTTGAAAACCCCTGTAATACAAGTTCTAGAACAGCGCTTTGTCGTTTAGTTAGAGAATTTACATCACTGGGTGTTTGTTCAGTTTCTTCATATTCCAATAACTGCTGTGGTACAAATACACCCCCAGATAAGACAAGTTGAATCCCTTGTGCTATTAATTCGCGAGAAGTGGATTTTGGTATGAAGCCTGATGCTCCGCAGCGTAAAGTGCTTTGAACTGTTTCACGGTCTTCAATATGAGAGATTACGACGATAGGTGTGGCCGGCGTGTGAGAACGTAATGTTAATAATGCGCTTAGGCCTTCAGCTCCAGGAAGCTTTAAATCTAGTAATATTAGATCAAAATCCATTTTTGAAACCATATTGAGTGTGCTATTAAAATCATCTGCTTCTTCAAAAGCAATATCAGAAAAACTCCCCTCTAGTACACTACGTAGTGCATCTCTCACGAGGGGGTGGTCATCTACAATTAAAATTCTACGATTCATTATACTTTTAGGATAAGTTAACTGATGCACCATAACTTTTATACTCTTCAATCTTAACACTAATAGGTGTGCTTGTTCCAAAAGATCTGACACTTATTAGCCATTGAAAATGGTTTTATATAAGACATGATTACATGCGTTGATCTGAATTCAGTCATATGAAAACCATTGGACTCTTTGATATTTGCATTAAAATTAAAATGCATTCATGTGTAAATAATACCTTATAGCCATATGTGTTTTATATGTTAATTAATATATATCCGCTATTAATAATGTAAATAGTCAGGGTAAGTTTTCGTAACACATTGACTCTTAGGAGTTAACAAGGGAAGTAAAAATGGTCCGGCAAAATGAAATAAGAGAAGCTGTAGAAAAAATTATACAAAACGTTGAGCAATCACCAAGTGCAGGAAAGTTCAAATACAGAGTAGAAACTGTATTGGAGGAAGGTGTTCGTTGTAAAGGGACAGTTAGAAAGTTGCCAATAATAACTATAGATGAGCCACCAGCATTTGGTGGTACAGACCAAGGCGCTAGTCCTGTAGAAATGGTTTTAGTAGCATTAGGTGCATGTCATGAAATTATGTATTCTGCGCTGGCTTCACTCATGGGTATTGAACTAACTAAGTGTAAAGTGAGTTTACAAGCTGACCTTAACGTTAGAGGCTTACTAGGACTTGGAAAAGAAGATAATATACCCCCAGGTTTTACTAAGATTTATTATCAGACCTATATTGAGAGCTCTGAGTCTGAGGAAAGACTAAATCAATTGAATGTGGCAGTTAATGCCCAGTGCCCGGTGCTAGATATGCTGACACGAAAAGTGGATATTGAGAAGAAGCTCAGTATTAACGGTGTAAATACAAACGTAACCTAAATTTAATATAAGCTATATAACTAGGCTCAATGAATACTGGAAACTCCCGAGGTGCCATTGTTGGTATTGGTGAATTAAAGCCGACACGTCGTACACAAGGTAAAACCACACTTGAGATGATTGCAAATGTGGCACGTATGGCTTTAGAAGACTCAGGTTTGGAATTGGGTCATATCGATGGTTTATTAGTAGGGCCACAGGTTGGTGAAACACCGCAGCATGTTCCTGCTACTGTTTGCGAATATTTAGGTATAAAACCGATAATGGCCAACGTTGTTGATCTAGGTGGTGCCTCAGGTGCAGGCATGGTCTGGCGAGCTGCTGCGGCCATAAATGCAGGTATGTGTAACGCAGTGCTTTGTGTACTTGCAAACACACGTGAAGAAATTCCTCCACGATCACCAAATCGAAATCCTATTCGCGAATTTGATGTTCCTTTTGGCGCATCAGGTGCAAATATTTCTTATGCATTGTTAATGCAAGCACATATGGCAAAGTATGGCTCAACTGCCGAGGATTTTGCATTAATAGCGGCATGGTCACGAAAAAATGCACAATTAAATCCAAATGCAATTTTTTATGATAAACCCGTGACTTTAGAAGATATTTTAAATTCGCCCATGATCGCGTCTCCATTGCATTTATTAGAAATTGTAATGCCAGTTGCAGGTGGGGAAGCAGTAATTGTTGTTTCACCTAAACGTGCGCAGAAACTTACAAAAAATGCTGTTCAAATATTGGGTGCAGGTGAAAAAGTAACACATCGTTCAGTATCGCAATCTCCTGATTTAACATCAGGCCCCTTAAAAATTGCTATTGAACATGCGTTTAAGCAGTCAAAAACTAAAGTATCGAAGATGGATCTGTTATCGTTTTATGATTGTTATACAGTGTTGGCTGCAATAACGATTGAAGATGCGGGTCTGTGTGCGCCAGGTGGTTTTGGGCAATGGGTTCGAGATCATGATTTAAGCCATGCTGGTGAGATGCCTTTTAATACTCATGGTGGTCAACTGGGTTTTGGTCAACCTGATTTGGCTGGAGGAATGACGCATATAGTTGAAGCTGTTCGCCAACTACGTGGTGATGCTGCTGGAAGACAAATACAAAATGCACAGACTGCTTTAGTGACTGGCAATGGTGCAACAATGAGTGAAGCGACTGCGTTGATTTTAGGAGTATGAAGTGACTGTAGATTTAAGTACCTTGGAAACTCCTGGGCCGACTAAGACAAAAATAACAATTCCCTTTTGGGACGCAGTAGAAGAGGGAAAACTTTTATTGCAGCACTGCAAGCAATGTGACACTAAAGTGTTTTATCCGCGAACTATATGTCCCCAGTGCTGGAGTAATCAGTTAGACTGGATAGAGGCATCTGGTGATGGCATATTAAAATCTTTTTCAATCGTCTATAAACCAGGTCATCCAGCATGGTTACCTGTCACGCCATATATTGTTGGTTTGGTTGAATTAGAGGAAGGGCCAACTATGTTGAGCTATATTATTTCAGACCCTAGTAAAATAGATACTGGTGCCGTTAGTCAAAAAGTAAAATTAGAACCAACTAATATAAGTGGTCGAATTTTGCCAGCTTTTAAGTTGTTAGAACTTACTTGAATAATATCTTTAAAGTGATTTAGCTTTCACACTAATTTCTAGTTTCAAACTGTCAGGTTCGAGGTATGTCTCAGGTTTTCAAGTACCTAGATTTAAGTACTTTTATACCTCATTTCAAAGGTCTGCACCTATTAATCGCAAATTTATGATACTAATACTTTTGGGTGAGTTGAGGTTGATTAGATCGTACTTATTAGTCATTGAACAAATATGCTTATCAGTCAAGATAGATTCAAATTAGTCTCAAAATGCAGCTAAGTAGCTTTGAGAATGCATCGTTAACTAACATCGAATAATAAAATATTATGTCCAATCAATTTGAAATGATACAAATATTTAATGGTTTGAATAATGCGTTCTACATCGATGGCAAGTTTGTTGATCCTGTAGGCAGAGAACGAGTATCTATTGTAAACCCTGCAACAGAAGAGCATATAGGTGAAATAGCCATAGCTTCTGAAACTGATGTTGATCATGCAGTTAATTCTGCAAGAAATGCATTTAAAACGTACGGAAGAAGTTCAAGGGACGATCGAATTGCACTGTTAGAAAGTATACTTAAAGCCTACGATGCACATGCCGAAGAATTTGCTCAATGCATGACTTTGGAGATGGGTACGCCGATTACATTCTCGCGTGATGTTCAAGTCGCAATCGGGCATGCACATATTCAGGTTAATATTGACGTACTTAAATCTTTTGAAGAAACATCGCGTATAGGAAAAACTAAACTAGTACGCGAGCCTATTGGTGTTTGTGGATTAATTACTCCTTGGAATTGGCCAAACTTGCAAGTTATTACAAAAGTAGCGCCAGCTATAGCAGCTGGATGTACGGTTGTTCTGAAACCAAGTGAATTTTCATCGATCAGCGCAATGTTATTTTCGAAAATGATGGATGAAGCAGGTGTGCCTGCAGGCGTATTCAATATGTTGACTGGTGATGGTGCGACTACTGGTACGGCTATTTCAACTCATCCGCTGGTAGATATGGTGTCATTTACGGGTTCAACACGTGCAGGTGTACTCGTGGCTAAAAATGCTGCTGATACTGTTAAGCGTGTACACCAAGAATTGGGTGGAAAATCTGCCAATATAATTCTCGAAGATGCCGATCTAGAAGCCGCTGTGTCTAAAGGTGTTGCGGCTTGCTATTTAAATAATGGTCAGTCGTGCAGTGCGCCAACGCGAATGTTTGTACCAAAACGTCTGTTAGAGCAAGCAGAAGCTATCGCGAAAAAGACTGCTGAATCTTTTGTTGTAGGGTCACCCTATGATGAAAAAACTGAATATGGACCGGTAGTTAATGCCAAGCAACATGAGCATGTAACAAAATTAATTCAAAGCGGTATAGATGAGGGTGCAAGACTAATAACAGGAGGTGTTGGTCGTCCTGAAGGGCTTGATAAAGGTTATTACATCAAGCCAACCGTTTTCTCGTCTGTAACTCAGGATATGACGATCGCGAGTGAAGAAATATTTGGCACTGTGCTCTCAATCCATCCGTATGATGATGTTGATCAGGCTGTAGAGATGGCAAATGATTCACATTATGGCTTGGCTGCATATGTGCAATCAGCTGATGTGAACAAGGCAAGAGAAATTGCTTCCAAGTTGCAAGCAGGTGATGTTTATATTAATTACCCGTCAGGTGATTTGGCCGCTCCTTTTGGTGGCTATAAAAGATCCGGCAACGGTAGAGAATATGGAGAATGGGGTCTAGAGGCATTTTTGGAAGTTAAAGCAATTTTTGAAGATGTAGCTTAATATATTTAGTCGCTACTTGTATGAACTATAGTAAATGTAAGAATATATAAATATGAGATTTTTAGTTAATATTTAAGCGGGCAATATTAAAGTAAATATAAACAGATTTAGAAAAAATAAGCAGCTTAATACCTGGTGAAATAATAAACATAAACGCTTGTATCTTTAGTTGTTACGCTAGAATTAACAAATTATTCAATAACATTTTATATGCTCATAAGATATAAAAAGTTTGTATTTATATAAGATATAAACTTAATATAAAATTATAATAAATATCGTAAGGGGTTGAAGTGGTAGAGATGGAAGAAAAGGGACATTCTTATATATTAGATGTTTCACATGTTTCTCTTTCATTCAAAGGGGTCAGTGCAATTTCAGATTTCTCATTTTTTGTTCGTACAGGAGAAATATGTTCTCTAATCGGGCCTAATGGTGCGGGCAAAAGCTCAATGCTGAATATTCTAAATGGTGTTTATGTACCAGATTCTGGCGAGATCATTTTTAACGGTAAGCATTTCCAGAAAATGGAGCCACTCAAGGCTGCGCATATGGGGATAGGGCGTACATTTCAAAATAATGCTCTGTTTCAAAAAATGAGTGTTCTTGACAATGTGATGTCGGGTTTGTCAAAAAAAGTCAAAGTTAGTTTTTTTGAATATGCATTAAGACTACCACGTGCTCGTCGTGAAGAAGAATTATTCCAAGAAAAATCCAATGAAATTATTAAATTCCTGGACCTAGAAGAATATCGCGATTCTATTGTAGAAAATCTCGCTTACGGGATTCAAAAAAGAGTAGGTCTGGCTCGAGCATTGGTTGCGGAACCAGAAATGCTTTTATTGGATGAACCTATGGCAGGAATGAATAAAGAAGAAAAAGTCGAAATGAGCCAGTTCATAACCAGTATCAATCGCGACCTTGGTGTAACAGTTGTCCTGATCGAACACGATATTAGTGTGGTTATGAATTTGTCCGATCATGTCGTGGTTCTAGATTATGGTAGAAAAATTGCTGATGGTGAGCCAGTGGAGGTACAGAATGATCCTGAAGTTATTGCTGCGTATTTAGGGACAGTACACTAATGAATATTCAAAAAAATAAATTTAGCCTAGTGGTATCGATATGATTCTTTTTATAGAGACGTTAATTGGTGGTTTGCTTGCTGGGACAATGTATTCACTGGTTGCTATCGGGTTTGTGCTTATTTTCAAGGCGAGTGGTGTTTTTAACTATGCTCAGGGTGCAATGTTATTATTTTCAGCTCTTACATTAGTGTCTTTAAATGAATTGGGATTGCCGTTTTTTGCTGCACTGGCGGCTACAGTTGTTATTACCGTTGTGGGTGCGATTTTAATTGAACGCATAGTGCTTCGTCCGCTTGCTAATCGTGATGTAATGACTTTGTTTATGGCAACGTTAGGCTTAGCGTATGTAATTGAAGGCTTGGCGCAAGGCATAATGGGTGCAGAAATACGTGGTCTTGATATTGGGGTTGAAGACCTTCCAATTTTTGTTGGTGATATTCTGATTAGCCAGTTTGATCTTGTGGCGGCAGGTGTTGCAATCACTATGGTTGTGATTTTGGCTCTGCTCTTTAATAAAACACGTATGGGAATATCTCTGCGTGCGGTAGCAGATGATACTGCAGCGGCACAAACTCTTGGTGTTAACCTCAATAGAATATGGCAAATTGTTTGGGCGGTAGCAGCTCTTACAGGTTTGATTGCAGGTATGGCCTGGGGAGCAAGACAAGGCGTTGCATTTTCTTTATCTCTTGTTGTATTGAAAGCTCTACCGGTATTAATTATAGGTGGCTTTACTTCGATTGGAGGTGCAATTGTTGCTGGCTTAATTGTTGGTGCTAGTGAAGCTCTAGCTGAAACATATATAGGCGTACATATTGGAGGTGGGATTGTTACCTGGTTTGCGTATTTTGTTGCTATCGGTTTTCTGTTTATACGTCCTGCAGGTTTATTTGGAGATGTCGAAATAGAAAGAGTTTAGCTGCTGTACTAAAAATCTCAGTCATAAAAAAATAAGTCCAACACGAGAAATAACTACGTTGAATAATAAAAAAATCAGTTGGGAAGTCTATGTTGCCGTAGCAGCGCTATTAATTGTTCCCTTTATAGCAACTGAGTATTGGATGTCAGTTATTGTTCTTCCTGTTTTAATACTGGCACTTGCCGGTATTGGTTTGAATATGTTGACTGGCTATGCGGGTTTAGTGTCACTTGGTGCAGGTGGCTTTATGGCTGCGGGCGCTTATGCCATGTTCTGTTTCGCAATTCATGCGGATATTCGTTCCTTTCCATTGGCGTTATTATTAGCAGGCTTTGCAACGGCTTTTGTTGGGTTTTTATTTGGCATACCTAGTGCGCGCATTAAAGGTTTTTATGTCATGGTAACTACGCTTGCTGCGCAGTTTTTTCTTGGTTGGCTATTCATAAAAGTGCCTTGGTTTTATAACTTTAATGAGGTACCAACGGTTACTTTACCTCCGATGACATTGTTTGGCCTAGATATTAATGGTGACCCAGTTGTCAGGTATTACTTTACAGTATTTGTTGTGTTGGCGTTAACATGGTTAGCGTGTTGCATTATTCACAGTCCAATTGGTCGTAACTGGATGGCTATTCGTGATATGGATACAGCGGCGGGCGTAATCGGTATTAATGCAAAAAAATATAAAATAGTTGCTTTTGCGGTCAGTAGTTTCTATATCGGTATTGCGGGTGCATTTTGGGCATTTATTTTTCTTGGTACTGCAAGTACACGTAGTTTTACGATTGAACGTTCATTCCAGATTTTGTTCATTATTATTATTGGCGGGATGAGTTCTATTCGTGGGAATTTTATCGGCGCGGCATTTATTTTCTTATTACCAATATTTATTGATTATATTGTCAAGACATTTTTAGGCGGCAGTCTGGATCCTGGTTTTTTATCAAATATGAATAAAGTTATATTTGGTTCATTAATTATTGCCTTCTTAATTAAAGAACCAGAAGGTATTGATAAAATGGTCCGTAACACTTCTGCTTGGTTTAATAAACGTATATTAAAAGCAGAGTAAGATTATTATGTCTTCCAATATTGAAGCAGACACTCCAAATATTTTATCTGTTGAAGGAATAGAGGTTATCTACGATGAATCTATTCTTGGCGTGTCTGATATATCGCTGACTATTGCTCAAGGTGAGATTGTGGCACTGTTAGGAGCAAATGGCGCAGGTAAAAGTACTACCATGAAAGCGATTTCGGGGATAGCAGAGACAGAGCGTGCGCGGGTCAGTTGTGGTGATATCAAATTTAAAGGTGAGAGTTTATTGGGTATTCCTCCACATAAGCTTGCACTTAAAGGCATTGTGCATGTACTTGAGGGGCGACGTGTTTTTGAACATTTGACTGTAGAAGAAAATCTTAAATCAGGTACTTTTTTGCATAAACCGAAGCGGCAACAAATGCATGATGAGATAGATCGAATATATCACTGGTTTCCACGCCTGAAGCAAAAGAATAAAACACTTGCTGGACTAACCTCTGGCGGTGAGCAACAAATGTTAGCAATCGGGCGTGCATTGTTAACAAAACCAGACTTGGTTTTGTTAGACGAACCCTCAATGGGTTTAGCGCCAATTTTAATGCAAGAAATTTTTTCGATTATTACACAGTTGAATGAAGAAAATGGTGTTTCTTTTTTAGTGGCAGAGCAGAACATACACCTTTCTTTAAAACATGCGCACAGAGCCTATGTCATCGATACCGGTAAAGTTGTGTTATCGGGGACTGCAAATGAATTGGCAGAACGGGAAGACTTGCATGAAATATATTTGGGTGCGGAGCAGGCAAGTTAAGTATGACTTAAGTTGAGCAATAGTAAGGTTTAGGTTGTGTAATTATTAAGTCGAGGAAATATTTTTAACACTGTATTGCTTTTATTTATGTTCGGTTCGTATTATTTTTTAATTATTTATATAAATAATTATCTAATGGCTGCTTTACATTATTGAATTTTTTTATATGACGAATTTTACTCATACGTAATGTGTATTTTTTGTATTGTTATAAGCAGCTAGTAGAGTGCTCTAGAGATGCTAAATTATTAACACTTTAGAGTGAATTGAGAGTGTATATCTCGCACTTATTAGGCATTGAACTAATATGAGCATGTATCACTATAACCACAAGTAGATATAAAAAAATTATAATGAATTTACGAGGAGTAACATGGCCACTAAGGGTAAATTATCAGAAGAATTTGATGTCCTTATAATTGGTTCTGGACCTTCAGGTTCAGTTGCTGCGAAATATATGACTGAAGCAGGGATGTCTGTTGTCATGTTGGAGCAGGGTGATTGGGTAGACCCAGGTGATTATCCTGGGGATAAGCCTGAGTTTGAGCTTGCGGGTGGTAAACAATGGCATCCGGCACCAAATTTTCGTGATCTTGAACGTGATTACCCAATTAATACTAAAGAAAGTGATGTTGAGCCACTAATGGCTTCAGCAGTTGGTGGTAGTGCAACAATTTTTGGTGGCCACTGGGTATCATTCTTACCTTCTGATTTTCGAGTTAAAACTTTAGATGGTGTAGCTGATGACTGGCCGTTTACTTATGAAGATCAATTGCCGCATTTGCTTGCTGTAGAACACGCGTTAGGTATATCCGGTACTGCCGGAAATACTACTTATCCTCCTCAAGGTTCATATCCAACACCTAATATTCCAATCGGAAAGGTAGGTTTAAAGCTAGCTTCTGGTCTTGATAATCTTGGTTGGCACTGGTGGCCAGGTTCTAACGCCATGCCATCAGTTCCTTACAATGGCTTAAATCCATGTGCACGTCGAGGCACATGTATGTTTGGTTGTAATGAAAAAGCCAAGTGGTCTCCTGACTTGAATTTTATTCCGGAATCAGTCAAGAGTGGACTTAAACTTATAGCCGGTGCGCGAGTACGTGAGATTGAATACAGTGATGATAAACAACGTGTCACAGGTGCTATATATATTGACAAGAACGGCCGCGAACGACGGCAGTTAGCTAAAACTGTCATTGTCTGCGCAAATACAATCGGCACACCGCGTATATTATTAAATTCAAAATCTAAAACATTTCCTAATGGCTTAGCTAATAATTCAGGACTTGTTGGTAAACGACTAATGATGCATCCCTTTGGTTTAGTTATGGGGCATTTTGATGAAGACTTAGAAAGTTGGCGCGGACCATCAGGAATGCTTATTGAGACGATGCAGTTTTATGAGACAGATGAAAGTCGTGGGTTTGTCCGTGGTGCGAAGTGGGGAGGTATGTCTGGAGGAGGCCCGCTTAGTACAAAAGGTTTTGTCGGCTCAGAAGTATTTATAGATGGAGGCAAGATCGAAGACTCTTGGGGTGTTAATTGGCACAAGATGATGGAAAGGCGATTTGGTCGCACCGGCCTGTACGCGATTATTGGCGAAGATTTACCAGAAGAATCCAATGCAGTCACAATTGATGATGATTTAGTTGACTCAGATGGTATTCCTGCGCCAAAAGTTGTTTACAAGACTTCTGAGAATTCAAAACGTTTACTTGATTTCCATAGTGCACGTGCTGAAGACGCATTACTTGCAGCAGGTGCAATAGAAACGCAAGTATGTCCACAAATGCGTGAGTCTGGCTGGCACTTACTTGGGACATGCAAAATGGGCTTTAACAAAGAGGATTCTGTTGTTAATGAATGGGGACAGGCACACGATGTGCCTAACTTATTTGTCTTTGATGGTAGTACTTTCCCGACTTCTGGGGGTGCAAACCCAACAGCAACAATAATGGCAGTAGCTCATCGTCAAACCATGCATATGATTAACGAACGTAGAAATGTGGAGACATCATAATGGATAAACTTAATGATGAAGATAGAGCAATTTTTGCAATATTGGCTGATTACCTAATTCCCGAATATGGTAACAAACCTGCGCCAACAGCCGTGGGTGTACATAAAGATCTATTAGATAAAGTTCTGGCAGTAAGACCTGACTTGTCAACAGATTTTTTGCGTGGAGTACGTTTCTGTAGCGACAAAGATGTTTCCGAGGCACTAAATGCACTTAATAAAGACGACCGAATTGCATTTGATGCAATTACTTTAGTTGCCAGTGGTGGTTACCTTATGTCAGAGACAGTGCGCGAAGCTATGGGCTATCCAGGCCAGGTGCCGGCACCCTATGACCCACATGAAACACCAGAGTATATGACCAATGGAATGCTTGAGCGTGTCACTATGCGTGGTCCAATTTATCGTCCAACACCAAAATCGGAAAGTGATTAAGATAGTATCTAATTCAATATCTTAAGTATTTTCTTATATAACAACAAGCGGAGTAGTAAAAACATAAACCAAATAACAATCACAGTAGAGAGGATACAATAATGAGAGAAAAATTTCTGACTGGTGCAGTTGCAATTATACTGACAGTCTTAACACTAGCAGTACCAACTCAAACATTTGCTGAAGTAGCACAATTTGTACCGCTACCGACCTATCGTGTCGGCCCATATGCATCTAGTGGTGCTCCTTGGTTTGCTGGCGAACGCGACTACTTTACATATATCAATGAAGTTGAAGGTGGAGTAAATGGTGTTAAATTAAATGTTGAAGAATTTGAGACCGAATACAGCCCAGACCGCGCAGTTGAAGTATACGAACGTATTAAGGGTGGCAAAGATGGTTCACCCACTGCCTTTTTTATGACTCATTCAACACCAGCAACCTACGCATTAGGACCACGCGCACGTAAAGATAAAATACCTTTGTTTGATCCTGCAGGCGGACGTTCAGAATCGCGTAATGGTCTTGTATTCCCTTATGAGTTCCCATTGCTATTTACCTTTTATAGTCAGGGATCAGTTGCAATGTCATTTATCGCTCAGGAAGAAGGTGGGTTTGATGCGTTAAAAGGTAAAAAGATTGTCACTGTTTACCATGACTCCGGTTATGGTCGCGCATCTCAGCAAGTAATGAAAAAGCTTTCTGAAAAGTATGGCTTTGAAGATATACAAATCCCCGTGGCGCATCCAGGTAATGAGCAGTCAGCGATATGGCGTCAAGTACGTGGACTTAATCCTGATTGGATTGTTCTTCGAACTTGGGGTGTGATGACTCCTGTTGCAATTAAAACTGCAAAACGATTTGGCATGGACCCGAACAAAATGGTGGGTGATGTATGGGCAGGTTCTGAGGGAGATTTAATTCCAGCAGGTGATGCAGCAGTTGGCTTCCATGCTCTTGCGCCATATCCAGGTGGAACTGATTTTGAAATCCATAAGCGCTTGCAAAAACATGTTCTAGATACAAATAAAACTGACCTTAAAGATAAATCACAATTTGGTTGGGTTTATTATAATATTGGGCTGGTTAACGCGGCACTTGCAGTTGAAGGAATGCGTTCTGCCATGACTAAATATGGTAACCGACCTCTAAATGGTGAAGAGATGCGTTGGGGTCTTGAAAATATGGTCATTGATGAAGCACGTCTTAAAGAGTTAGGCATGCTTGGACTTTTGCAGGAGCTTAAAGTTACTCCTGAAGATCATGAAGGTGGTGGTGCTGCGCGTGTACAAGAATGGGATGGTACTGGCTTTAACTTGGTATCTGATTGGATTCAGGCAGATCAAAGTATCATTACACCATTAATCGAAGAAGTTGCTGCAGCATACGCTGAAGAAAATGAGATCAGTGTGCGTGATTCTAATGATCCACATAGTTTCTAATAAGATATTTGTGTGACGCTAGCAGTATAAAAATGGCCGCCTATAGGCGGCCATTTTTTAAGTATTAAAAATATAATTTGTTACCTATATAGTGCATTAGATTAAAAATACGAATATAACAAACTTACTTTAAATAATAATAAGAGTTTTCAGATGAAAATAGTTGTTATTGTGCGTTTAAATCCAGTTTTGACAGATGAATTAGAGCTTGCAGAAGATGGAACCGATATTGATCGAGAATGGGTTGGTCTGGAAATAAATCAATTTGATGATCAAGCTTTAGAGCAGGCTGTATTATTAAAAGAGTCGTCCAATGCTCATGTCACTGCTATTACTATCGAGGATGAAGGTACGGAAAGATTGCTAAAAACTGCCTTAGCACGTGACGTCGATGATGTGTTCCATATATCGTTTGAAGATGACATAGAAGACCGATCATCCAGAGCATTAGCACCAGTCTATGCTGCAGCAATACGTGAACTAAAACCGGACGTTGTGCTGGTCGGTGTGCTATCCACGGATGATTTATTTGGTGAACTCGGCCCATATTTAGCAGCGGATTTAGACTGGCCGCAGGCGAGTGCAATATCAGATTTTCACATAGAAAATGACAAGATAATTGTGCGTCAAGAATATTCAGGTGGTCGGGCTGCATTACTAGAAATGAATACACCGGCTGTCATTGGTTTGCAAACAGCAACTCAACCTCCCCGTTATGTGGCGGGCAGCAAATTGCGTGATTTACTTAAAGTATCAATTCCAGAGCTGCAAGTTACAAGCACACCAAATAATGACAAGGTAGGGACACAGGAACTTGCGCTTCCGGATTTAAGTGACGGTGCAACTATGCTCGAAGGTGATACTGATGAAATCGCAGATCAAATTCATTCTTTGTTACAAGATAAAGGAATTCTATAATGAAGATACTTGTTTATATTGATCATGTAAACGGTGCTGTTGCAGATGCAAGTTTGGAATTGATTGCTCTGGCACAAAGTTTAAATAGTAGTGTTGAGGCTTTGGTATGTGCAAGTAATGACAATATAGCTGAAAAAATTACTCAACAGTTATCTGGTGTTGATAATGTATGTATCGCCAGTGGCAGTGACTATGAAAATTACATGCCAAATAAGCATCAACAATGTTTAAATCAAGTGATTGCAAAAAAAGAACCTGATTTAGTTTTATTAAGTTATAGCACCTCAGGCGTCGACTTGGGAGCTGCGGCGGCATACAAAAATAACTTGTCATTGGTAGGTTATATTACCGACATGTCAATCGATGACGCTCACATGGTGACTACATCGCAAGTATATGGTGGTAAGCTGCTTGCTAATGTTAAAACATTATTACCTGCTATTGGTGTCGTTATGCCCGGGGCAATTAAGTCTCAAGTATCTCAAATACAAGCACCAACGGTTGAAAATGTAAGCATAGATGATAGTACAACTGATAACGTAAAAGTCCTTGATACTCTTGAGCCTGAATCAGGCGGGATTGACCTGACAAAAGCAGATCGTATTGTGTGTATTGGTCGTGCCCTGGGGGGTGTTGAAAAATTATCAATTGTTGAAGAGTTAGCTAGTAAACTTGATGCAGAAGTTGCTGGTTCTCGCCCTGTGATTGATGCTGGGTGGCTACCTAAAGCGCGTCAAGTGGGAAAGTCAGGAACAAAAGTCAAACCTAAGCTTTATTTAATGGCTGGAGTGTCTGGTGCTGCGGAACATCTTGAAGGAATGGGTGACTCGGAATTGATTATTGCGATTAATTCTGATGAACAGGCACCTATATTCAGCAAGGCACATTATGGAGCTGTATGTGATATGTTTCATGTGTTACCCGCACTTGTAACACGTTTGCAAGATGGTGGTTAAACATGTCATCCATTCACACCATTGTTATTTGGTGCTTAACTTTAGCCGCATTTGTTGTAGCAGGCTGGAGAGCCTGGTATCGATTCCGTCCGTTACTAAAAGCACAGTCAGTCATCCGCACTGATCAACCGTGGACTCGGCTGAAAGGTGTCTTCGGTGATATTGGATTACACCGAAGATTATTAAAAATCAGATACTCAGGTGCTTTACACCTGATGATATTCACAAGTTTCCTTGTGTTATTCACCGCTATTATCCAGGCATTTGGTTCAGGATTGTTTCCAGGGTTTAGTTTAGTGCCGATTGGAGGAGAAACATGGATAGCATTGCTGCAAGAAATCTTTTCTCTAGTTATGCTTTTTGCAATAGGGATGGCAGTATGGCAACGATACTTTAAGCGTCCAGCACGATTTGACGGTTCTAAAAAGAATGATGCAACAATCATTTATGTATTGGTGGTTGCGATTGTTGTAACTATGTTACTTGAGTTTGCCTCACGTATTGCTTTTGAAGGTGGAAATTATAATCAATATCGTCCCATCTCATCATTTATTTCTAGTATTTTTCTAAGTTTGGGTATTAGCGGTTCAATTGCCCAGTTATCTACCGCAGTGTTTTACTGGTTACATATTTTAGTGATTCTGGGTTTCTTAATATATATTCCAGGCTCAAAACATCGACATATGTTTACGGCAGCACCGAATATTTTCTTTCGTCCTTTAACACCGAATGGTGTATTGCCGCCTCCGCCTGTGGACCTGGAAGATAGTAAAAAACATAAAACAGTAGAAAATTTTGAAGATTTTACCTGGAAAGATCTTCTGGACACACTTTCCTGTACTGAGTGTGGTCGTTGTCAACAAGTATGCCCTGCTAATGCGGCGGGTACGCCGTTAAGCCCAAAAACCTTAATTATGGATTTGCGTGATGGTTTGCTAACAAATGAAGGGTTGCTGGACAGTGCATATTCTTTGCCAGTAGCGGGTGGAACCATTAAACAAGAAACGTTGTGGTCATGTACGACTTGCAGAGCTTGTATGCAAGTGTGTCCGGTTCATATTGAGCATGTACCCAAAATTATACAATTAAGACGTTCTCTTGTTGAGCGTGGTGAAATTGAACCAATGTTACAAACGGCTCTGACAAGTTTTCAAACTCATGGTAATTCATTCGGTAAACCTGCAAAACAACGTGCACGTTGGACAAAAGGCTTGAGCTTCAAAATTAAAGATGCAAGAAAGGAACCTGTTGATATTTTATGGTTCGTAGGTGATTTTGCTAGCTTTGATCCACGCGTGCAAAAACTGACATTGTTGTTAGGTGAATTGCTAAATAAAGCTGGTATTGATTTTGGTATTTTGTATGATGGTGAACACAATACTGGTAATGATGTTAGGCGTGCAGGTGATGAAGGACTGTTTGAGATGCTTGCACAACATAATATTAATGAGCTCGATGCCTGTGAGTTTAATAGTATATTAACTTCAGATCCACATACATTAAATGCACTTGGCTCAGAGTATCGCTCTCTTGGTAGTAACTACGATGTTATTCATTATTCTCAGTTTCTATGGGAATTAATCCGCACTGGCCGTTTGCAGATTAATAATAAAAATAATAGTACTGTCACTTATCATGACCCATGTTATTTAGGCCGTTACAACAATGGTTTTGATGCACCTAGAGAATTGATTACTGCTTTAGGTTATAAGTTACATGATATGGACCGTTGTCGCGAGAACAGTTTTTGTTGCGGTGCAGGAGGGGGGCGTATATGGATGGATGACTCGGATGTTAGCGAACGGCCAAGTGAAAACCGGATTAAAGAAGCACTTGCACTTGGTGATGTTGATCAGTTTATTGTGGCTTGCCCTAAAGATGTTGTTATGTATAACGCTGCTGTGCAAGCGCTTGGTATGGAAGAACAAATAGTGGTGCGGGATTTAACCGAACTTGTTACAGACGCACTTGAAGATCCACATTAAGTAGTATTTGAAATGCAAAATAATATTCACTGGACCCCAAAAAAAGATCTGTTTAAACAAACTGCACTCGCTAAATTTGCAATTAGTAATGGCTTTGATCCTAATGACTATGACAGCTTGCACCGCTGGTCTATTAGTGATCTGGGAGGCTTTTGGTCAGCTGTTTGGGATTTTGCTGGCATTATAGGTGAAAAAGGAGAAACATTTTTTGTTGCCGACGAAAATGCCTGGATGACAGGTGCAAAATTCTTCCCTGATGCGAAATTCAATTTAGCTGAAAACTTACTGCGAGGAGATGAACAGCAGGTCGTTGCTTATTATGTGAATGAAGCGAATGAACAACAATCTATTACCAGGGGTGAGTTATGTGGTCGTGTTGCTCAAGCAGCTAATGGACTACAAGCAGTAGGCGTTCAGCCAGGTGATCGTGTGGCATCGGTATTACCTAATAATTTTGAAGCGCTGGTGTCATTGCTAGCAACTTTGAGTGTAGGTGCAGTCTGGACGTCCTGTTCGCCTGACTTTGGTAAAACTGCAATTGTTGATCGCATAGGTCAAGTGGAACCGAAAGTATTATTTACTACCACTCGTTATAACTATGCAGGCAAACAGCATGATATTAGTACAAGAATTGCTGAAGTCTTAGAGCATATTCCGAGTATTACTACCCTAGTCATTAGTGGTGAAGGGGAGATTCCAGGTAAAAGTTCAGTTAAACAAGAGACGTTTGGAGAAAATAGCCCGTTAGAGTTTGCACGCCTTCCATTTGACCACCCGGTTTATATACTCTATACATCTGGAACAACAGGCATACCAAAAGCGATTATGCATCGTGCTGGTGGTGTACTTATGCAACATATGAAAGAACATATGTTGCATGGTGATGTGCGTCCTGGAGATAAAGTTATTTGGTATACAAATACTGCATGGATGATGTATCACTGGATGGTGTCAGCTATTGGCGCAGGTGCGGCAATTGTTCTTTACGATGGAGCGCCAATCTTGAAGACACCTGAAGGGCTTGATCCAACACCTTTGTGGAAGCTGGCTGAAGACATTGGCGTAACTCATTTGGGTATTAGTCCAAAATACCTGGCGACTTTAGCAGTAGAAAACTATCTTCCTGGAGAAAGACATAACTTAAATGCCTTACGCTCATTAATGGTATGTGGTGCGCCAACATTACCACATCAATTTGATTGGGTTTATCAAGCTATCAAGGCGGATATGATGTTTTCTTCTATATCTGGTGGTACTGAAATTCTAGGTTGTTTCCTGATTGGTTCACCGTTACACCCAGTAAGACGCGGACAACTTACAGTAAAAGCATTGGGTCATGCCGTTTCAGTACTTGATGGAAGAGGGGTTGAAGTCATAGAGCGTCGTGGTGATCTGGTTTGTACAGAACCATTTCCGTCAATGCCAATAACATTCTGGGGAGAGGGTGGTGATGTACGCTACCATGACACGTATTTTGCTGATCGAGAGGAAATATGGACGCATGGTGATGTCGCAGAATTAACTTATACCGGTGGTGCCTATGTGCATGGCCGTTCTGACAACACATTAAAACCCGGTGGTGTACGCATTGGTATTTCTGAAATTTATGCTGTATGTGAAGCGTATCCTGAAGTTGATGATTTTCTGGTATTTGGTGCCAGCCATGAAGGAGACGAAGAAGTTGTTTTATGTATCAAGCCTGCCGAGGGGGTTGAAATAACAACAACTATTGTTGACAAGATTAGAAAGCAAATACGTGCTGAAGCTTCTCCTAGACATGTCCCTGCACGTGTCCATATTGTGGATGACGTGCCATATACAATTAATGGCAAACGTGTAGAAGGTGCTGCTAGAACAGCAATGGCAGGTGGTGTGGTAAAAAATCTTGGTTCGATTGGTAACCCGGCTTGTCTGGAGCAGTTTAAGCAATTAAAGAGAGAAAATTCGTTATAAATGTCGACTGTAATTAATTGATGAATCAATTTTGATTTCAACGCTATTACTGGCACTACCGCTGTTATTAAGCCCAGGTCCATCATATCTTGTATCTTTTACATTTGCTGCACGGTACGGGCTAGGTAATATTTTAGTATTTCTATTGGGGATAATTACTGTTTATGCAATAGTTAGTGTTGTGATAGGGGTGTTAATGGTTGAAATGGTATTTCAACTCAGTAGCTCAATAGATATCATTCAAATAATCGGTGGTGCATATATTATTTATCTTGCAATTGGTCTACTTAGGCGTAAGCAATATAATAATTCCAGCTCTACTAAACCGGGCTTCCTCAATGGCGTTATTATTCAGATTTTAAACTCGAAATATCCTGCGGTTGTTGTGATAATTTTTACTAATAGCCCTGAGCTACCTATGTTAATGACTGCAGCAATAATTACTTCATTAAGTATATGTGGTTTATTAGCTTATTCGTATGCAGGTTCAATAATTCATAATATGTTATTTACTGAAAAATCGTTGCGTATAATTGATATTATATTTTCTATGCTACTTTGTTTGGTCGGTGTTTGGATGATGTTATCAATATTAGTTAAATACTATGTAGTATAAGTAAATACTTTGTTAAGAGTACTTTAAGGCATAAATTATTATAAGTATTTACCCTTAATATAAGGTTGTATCAATTTATACTGCATTAAAATTCTGATATCCCACTATAGGGTAATAGCCCATATCCTACTATTTAGCGATTGCTTTTATAGCTATAAAATTCATTATATGAGTTTGATTCTTATAATAAAAAGTATTGGGGCTTAAGGATGTCGCAGGAAGAGGTTAAACAGGCAATTGAAAAAATAATATCTGATGTAAACAGCTCTCCTAAAGCTGGAAAGTTTGAATATAAGGTTGAGACTTCTTTGGATGAAGATGTCCCTTGTACTGCAAAAGTCAAAAGGCTTCAAGCAAAGCTTAGACAATTAGTGATTGCAGTTAATCGACAGTGCCCAGTTTTAGATATGCTAGTTCGTAGTGTTGATATTGAGAAACAAGTAAGTATCAATGGAGCTAACTTTGCGGCATTAAAAGCATTATAACTTTATAAATAAAAATAAGTACTTAATAGCTTAACTAATTTGACTTCCTTCCCCTAAAACGCAGATAAGAACCATTACTCAATATTTTTCCCCAAATCGCTGCGTATTTGGGGAATATTTTTAAACCATGATGCATGTCGACTCATACAGATTTATTATCAACACGATAGAATGTAACTTATGAAAAAACCAATAACAGTCGCTATTACTGGTGCCTCAGGTAATATCGGCTATGCCATAGTGTTTAGAATAGCAGCTGGAGATTTGTTTGGTCCTGATCAGCCGGTTAATTTGCATTTGATTGAGATTGAACCTGCATTACTTGCATTACGTGGTGTAGAGATGGAATTAAGAGATTGTGCCTTTCCAACTATGAATAACCTGGTTGCTACTTCAGATCTGGCTGAGGGATTTAGTGATGCAGATTGTGTTTTTCTCATTGGTTCCAGACCACGCTCCAAGGGCATGGAAAGAAGTGATTTGCTTAGCGTTAACGGCGTAATTTTTAAGCAAATGGGTAAAAATATAAGTGATCATGCATCTAAGGACGTCAAGGTTTTGGTTGTAGGAAATCCAGCTAATACTAATGCGCTAATTACACTTCATAACGGACCAAATTTACAAGCTCATCAAGTGACCTCAATGATGAGGCTTGATCAAAATCGTGCAGTTAATACGCTTGCTGAAAAAACAAGAGTACATTCAAGTGCTATTAAGAATGTAATAGTATGGGGTAATCACTCAAATACACAATATCCTGATATTAACTACTGTCGAATCAATAACGCCGCTGCATTTGATGTGGTAAATATAGATTGGTACAAAGAAATATTTATTGATTCTGTAAGAAAAAGAGGTGCAAAAATAATAGAAATTAGAGGATTATCCTCAGCTGCTTCGGCAGCATCAGCTGCTATAGATCATATGAGAGACTGGGCTCTTGGTGTGCGGGATAATGATTGGGTGAGTATGGGAATATATTCTACTGGTAGTTATAATATTACCGAAGGGTTAATCTTTTCTGTCCCGGTATTTGCTGATGAAGCTAAAGTTTCGATTATAGATGACTTGGAGTTAAATGAGTTTAGCCAGGAAATGATTAAGCAATCTGAACAGGAACTACTTGCTGAAAGAGATTTAGTTAGAGAATATTTGCCTTAAAAATTTTTTCAAACATATATCAAGTAAAGTAGTTTAACGAAATGTTATGCAGATAATGTAAAGTCTGCAATTATAGGCAAGTGGTCAGATGCCATACGTGCTAATTTTGTATGTCCGGCAAATGAATTAATTGTTTCAAGATTCCCTCGATAAAATATTCTGTCAAGTGCTCGTGAGGGAAGTATTGACGGGAAAGTTTTAGTCTTGCCTAGTACTGGTGAGAACTCATTAGCGTACAAGGATTTTCTGCACAGGTTTTGCCATAAATCGTTGAAATCTCCACCTAATACAATGGGTAAATTGTGCGGGTTATTAGTTATGTAGGTGTCATTTACTATTCGCCTGACTTGAACTGCTCTTTCATAAGCTGCTAAACCAAGATGCACATTAACAAATTTTATTGATCGCGTATGTTTGCCATCTTTTATTTTAATATGCGCAGCTAAACCACGTCTCTTTTTTTTAGGCGGAACTGTTAAGTCAATATTCAAGGATTTGCTTAGTGGGTAATGACTGAGTATGGCATTACCATAACAGCCTTTTTTTAGTGTTACATTGGCCTGAAACAGCTGGTGGCTGAATCCTAATCTATCCGCCAGCAACGCTACCTGGTCATCGTTATTTGAGCGTGGCACACCTTTGTCTACCTCCTGCAGTAGAACAATATCAGGCTCATAATGACGGATGACTTCAATAATCCTTGCAGGGTTATATTTTCGATCAACACTGCCAATACATTTATGTATGTTATATGACATAACTCGCAAATGCATAGGGTTATTCAAATAGTTATATTTTTAATAATCAAAGTATAGATGGAAAAGATGTAACGCTTTGAAAGTGTACACTAACTAGAAAATGTATGCTTGTCATAAATCGATAATAATACTCTATTGTGTAATAAAGTGGAAAATATAGTGTAATTTATATTTTTGCTACATGATAAATATATGTCTGATATTACTTTGTCGCTAAAAGTTCTTATTGGCATTCGATAACATTAGTGTAATCGGCACAATTGTAAATGTAGCAATAATTGATGTAATCATAGCTATAAAGGTGAATAAACCAAAATATATCGATGGTGTGAAATTAGAGAACACTAATAATATAAATCCTACCCCTATGGTAAAAGAAGTAAACCATAAAGCTTTACCTACAGTTAATTGGGCCTTTTTTAAAGCTGTTTCAAGATCTTGACAGATAACTAATTCTTTTTTGAATCGATGTATATAGTGAATAGAATCGTCAACGCCAATGCCTATAGTGATAGCAGCAATGGTAATTGTCATTATGTTTAATGGTATGTTCAACAATCCCATTAATCCGATAATGAAAATTGCAGTAAATATATTGGGCAGGACTGCTATAAATGCATATTTAAAATTCATAAACAATATTGATAAAATAGTAAAAATAGCTATGAAAACAAAACCTATAGTAAGGATCTGCGAGCGATATAGGCTTTGTAATACATTATTATAAAGTACTCCTATGCCCGTAACTCTTGCAGTAATACTTTTATTCTCGGAGTATAATTTTATGACATGAGTATTTATTTTAGATAGTAATTCATTTCTTATGAGTTCATGATCTGAATCTTTTATTCTTGCTACTATGCGAGCTTGCATTCCATCATCGGAAATATACGGTTTTATTAATAAATTCTTAACATTCGGTGAAGATTTTGCATAAATTGCTGCTAGTTGGAAATCGTCTATTTCCTGAATATTTAATGCTTTTTTGAAAATATCTTGAGTGCTGTATAAGGAGAGGACTTTGCCAATCTGTGGATACTCCTCCAGATGCGTATGGATGCGATTAATTTTTTCAATCCCGCTGCGATTATACCAATAGCTTTGTGAGGTAAAGCCACCATCATTTTCATCTAGGCTAGATAAGTAATCATCAAATTCATCATTTGGGTCAAATATTTCATCAATATCTTCAGTGGTTTCTTTGTCCAGTATTATTTCAATGGGTATAGTTCCACCAAAGTGTTCGTCAATGATGCGTAATCCTTGATGTATCTCTGTTGATTTTTTGAAGTAGTCAATGAATCTGTTTTCTACGGTTAAATTATTGATGCCATATATACTGATTCCAAATATTATTAATAGAATTACAGATATTATTGATTTGTTATTCAGGCACAATAATAAAAGTTTATTGAGAATGTGATTACATAATGGATAATTTTGATGTTTTAATGGTGGGTGTAGTAGTTGAATGGCTATAGGTAAAATGGTGAATGACACAATAAAAGCCGTAATAAGACCAATTACCATTATATAGCCAAACACAATAATAGGCTTGATATCACTAATCATTAATGAAATGAATGCTACTGTAGACGTGATTACCATAAATATGCATGGAGTGCTGATGTGTGCCAAAGAACTTGATAGTTTATTATCAGGATTACCATTTATAACAGTTAACTCTTCTTGATAACGAATAATGACATGGATGCCGATAGCTAAAGAAAAAATTATTAGAATTGCAATAAAATTTGATGAGACTATGGTTAAATTAAAATCAAGTAAATAAATAATAGCAGATACTATAATCACATTAATACATGCGCATATTAAAGCAATAAATACCCATGTAATGTTTTTGAAGATAGTAAATAAAAGAAAAATCATACATATTAAAATAGCTGTGCCAAAAATTTTAATATCTTGTTTTATGTAATCACTTATATCGCTGATAATTACTGGTGTGCCGCTAATATGATATTTCTTAATACGAGCATCATTAGTTAATAACTCTCTTATGTTAGTTAATGTATGTTTGTAATCTTTACCTGCTTGTTTGTTAAGAAGAGCTATCTTTTGTTCAATAGAAGTTAATTCATTTTCTTCATTTTTTGAAAGGAAACGGGACGACTTTGTTGCGATTAAACTGAAACGTCTTTCATATAGTTCCTTATATAGAGGAGATATGTGAAGGTTGATTTTAAATGCAATCATTTTTAAAGAAGTATCAATTATATTCTGAGAATATAACGGATTGTTTAATAATTCGGTTTTGGCTTTTTCAATGTCTATATCATTTGACAGCAGGGTGGGGAAAGTCCATTGGCTATCACCACTGCCAGGTTGATATACTAAGGGGATATTGGTGATACTTGTAACGTCTGAAACAATGGCTAATGATTCTAATCTGTTTCGTATGTCTTCGATTATGTTTAAAGTTTTGACGTTAAATATGTTTTTTTCAAATTCTAATGCGAGCAAGATATATTCATCGCTGCCATATTGATTGTGTATTTCTCTATAAAAATTTAGTTCTGGGTCATTGTCTAGTAATAAAGCATCAGTAGATGCATCTATTGTAAGTTGTGTGGCGGGCCATATAGAAAATATTGTTAAAACTATTACAAAAAGAAGTGCTATCTTTGAATGTTGGATTATCCTATTTGACGTAACAGAGATGATTTTCTCTAGTATATTCATTCAAAGCTACAATTATTATTAGTATGTCTGCTAATTCAAATTTTAATATTGAAATATAATGGTGTTGATAGTTCTTTTTATGCAAATGAAATTATTTAGATGCAAACAGGGGGATAGTGGAGTTGTCGATAAGGAATTTCGTAGTGCCGCCTAACATAACCTCCCTAAAGCGTGAATGTCCGTAGATACCCATTACGATCAGCTCTGCATCAACTTCCAGAGCACTTTCAAATATAGTATGCCCGGTACCTTTGGAGGATTTTTTAGGTGCGAAGACCTCGGTTTCTATTCCGTGGTGATGCAGATGCCTATGTAGTTGTTCACATCGAATCATATTTTCTTTTTCATCCTGGTCAGTTGTTGACACGCTGACTATTTGGATGAAATCGGATTGCGCGAGTATAGGTAATGCATCATGGACAGCTCGGGTAGCTTCTTGACTTTCATTCCAGGCAATAGTGACTCTTTTGGGTGGTTTGAAAACTTTTTTCAGGTTGGGGGTTATTAATAATGGGCGTCCAAGATTAGTTGCTAGATAGGCACATAAGTGATGCGAGGGTTCACTGCCAAAATGTGAATATTCAGCGGGTACAACTATCAGGTCAGCATAGCGCGCATTTTCAACAATAAAATCTAAATTTAATCCATCAATTGTTGTCCATTCGCACGGTACATCAAATTTAGTTGCTGATTCAATGAATGCTTTTTCCAATTTTTCTGCATGTTCATTCGCACTTTCCATTTGAAACGCAGCAGAATATGAGAATGAATCAGGGTACATTCCTCCATATACCGGAATTATAGGGTAAGGGATCATATGTGCGCCGCTAATATTGGCATTAAATAATTTTGCATATTCTAATGCAGTATTGACCCTATAATTATTGGATTCACTTGAATCACATAATACAAATATGTCTTTCATTCATACTCTCTCTCACTCATGATATAAACACAGGCTGGTCAGCATATTTGACAAGCTACCTGCCGCGTTGGTTTATGGTCAGCTTATATATTTACCATTATATTGGAATTGCTAATACCAGTATTGATTAAAATCAATAAGCTATTGAATATGGTAGTGAAGCTTATGGAGGCATGATTTCCTGTGTTTAGAAATCTTCTTATCAATATATTTATATTTTTTTGCTAATAGTTTTGGTGTATTTAATTCTTTTACAATTTTATGTGCCATATATGTGTCATTAATTTCACCTAGTAAATCCTGAATTTCTTTTAGTTCAATTAAGATTTTCTGGTAATCTTTTATAAAGAATTTGAATAATTCAATAATATAACGTAGTTCCTTGGCTCTAATCCTATAATGATGTAGCTTTTTACGTGACAGATAAAAAATATTGTTTTTTTGTTCAATCAATTGCGTATATTCATTATTTATCTTTTTTTCGATGTATTTTGTTATTGATTTATTGTCATATTTCTCAAGTGCATCATCCCAGTTGTAGTTATTTGTCCAAATTTTTAAATTGATTAGCATGGCCCGGTATTCTGGTGATGTTAGTTTTTTTATAGTATTTTTATGTAGGTAAGCAATTTTATTATTACTATGTTTAATAAAATTATTGTGCTTATTATTATCGTTATTGGTTAGTAACTCTGGATATATGTAATTATTTAAAACTACATCATAATCTCTTACTTTAGATGTTGGCGTAAAAAGCTTTTTTAAAGTTAATTCAATTTTTTGCTTATCATTGCTATGGATTGAATCTTTAAAAAAATTTATGAGAGAAATTGATTTTCTTAATGAAATGCGGATTTCGTGAAGAGTTTTTTCATTATAATTTTCTTTTAATAACACTATTTTAACCAATACACTATTAACACAGTAGTTAACTTCAGGCTGAATAAGCATTTTCATGCTTGTCACACTTTTTATTCTCTTTTTTCTAATGTGGATTCTTTTTTTAGTGTGATATTTCATGTTAAAAAAGCTGGGGTGACATTACGTCAGTCTAGACCTTGTAGTATGTTAGTTAATTGCATTATAAGATTGATATAAATCAACACATGTATGTAAAGAGGTTGCTATATATATACTAAATGTAAAGTAGAGGTTAAGTATCTATATGTTGGCAGGTTTAATATTAATATTATCTGGAGTTTTAATTGCTATATATCCACCATTATTAGCGTTAGTTGTGGCTGCTTTACTTATAACAACAGGCCTATTAACTCTTGTTATTGCTTATCAGAACCGAAAAATACCTGAGCCATTTCGCAATCCAGTTATAAAAGTATTTTTTCAACTTTAAATTTAAAATAGTTATTGCATTCTTGCAATATACTGAA
>JGI12316J15310_10000044_pt30 | contig 32971 bp, 32 predicted proteins | sample MarCyaLeptolynsp_FD_15310 | JGI IMG/M metagenome (IMG submission 15310)
CTGGTCGAAAAAACCGTGTCGGACGTCGCAGCGGCAAGAGGTGCGGACATCACGGTCACGTCGAAGATTTCCGGTGAAAGCTTTGTCACCCAGCCTGGCCCCTTCGTTGATCTGGTTGCGAGGTCCGTGGAAGCCGTTCTGGGGCGCGCGCCCGAGCTCTCGACCACCGGCGGCACGTCTGATGCCCGCTTCATCAAAAACCATTGCCCGGTTCTGGAGTTCGGCCTTGTGGGGGAGACAATGCACAAGGTGGACGAACGCGTACCGGTGCAGGACGTTGAACGGCTGACGGCCGTCTATGTATCTCTACTTGAGGGGTATTTCGCGAATGCGTCTGCATTTGCTGCGGAACGGCGGGAGCGTACATAGCCATGCCCAGCCTCGCCGAAGCCCTGCGCGCGCTTGAAGGCTCTCTTGCCATTGCCCGGCAGGACCCTGACGCAAGCCGCTTCTTTGATCTGTCGGCGGATTCGTTCTGGCGCTCTTTCGGCGCGGTCATCTACCTCGCGCCCCTCTATCTGATCTTCACCATCGCCGAAGCACGCATGGCAGCGGAGATTGGTGATCCCTCTGTCGCGGTGATCCCCGGCACCAGCGCGCTGCTGACCGCTGAGATGATCACCATGCTGCTTGAGTGGTTCGCCTATCCCATTGCCATTTTCTTCCTCGCCCCGCAGTTCGGCCTGGGCCAGCGCGTGTCGACCTACATCATTGTCTACAACTGGTCGTCGCTGGGCATTGCCATCGTGATGCTGCCCAACTTCCTACTGTATCTCGTGGGCTTCTTCCCCATTCAGATGGCGATCCTGGTCAACCTGGGCGTTGTGCTTGCCGTGCTCTGGTACCGCTGGCACATCGCCCGCGAAGTCCTCGGCGCACCGGCAGTGACTGCCTTTGGCTTTGTGGCGCTGGATGTGGTGCTCGGCCTCTTTATCGGCCTCAGCATTGCATCTGTCATCATCGGTCAGGCATAGGGTGTGAGTGATCCACGTCCCATCGGCGTGTTCGACAGTGGTGTCGGCGGCATCACGGTCCTCAAGGCTATTCACGATCTGCTGCCCGACGAAGACCTCGTCTATCTGGGCGACACAGCCCGGCTGCCCTATGGCACCAAGAGCGCAGACACGGTTGTGCGCTATGCCACCCAGGCGGCGGACGCGCTCATCGCCCGCGACATCAAGCTGCTTGTCATCGCCTGCAACACGGCAAGCGCCGTCGGCACGCCGGTGCTCGCTGAAAAATTCGCGCCGGTTCCGGTCATCGGTGTGGTGGAGCCCGGCGCGCAGGCCGCTGTTGCGGCAAGTGCCACAGGCTACATTGCCGTGCTGGCGACAGAAGGCACGGTGCGCGGGGAAGCGTACCCGAGAGCCATTCACGCCCACGCGCCTGACGCAAACGTCAAACAGGCAGCGGCGACGGTGTTTGTGGCGCTCGCGGAAGAAGGCTGGACGTCAACGGCGGCAACGCGTGAAACAGCCCGCAGCTATCTGGCGCCGCTGTTTGGTGCGCCCACGCATCCCGACACGCTGGTGCTCGGCTGCACGCATTTTCCGGTGCTGGCAGATGCCATTCGCGCAGAACTGCCCGAGGGTGTGACCCTGGTTGATTCCGCCAGTACGACGGCGCATGCGGTCAAGGCGGCTCTTGGCGCGAACGCAGCCCCTGGCGGGCAGGACGGAAGAGTTCGCTTTCTGGCAACCGATGGCGCAGAGCGCTTCGCGCGCGTTGGAAGAGTCTTCTTTGGCAAAGAGATTGACGAAAAGGCCGTCGAGATCATTGATCTCTAGGCGTCATTCGTAGTCGACCTGCATCAGATAAAGCCCGTCCGGCGGGGCCACCGGCCCGCACTTCGAACGGTCGCGGGCTTCCAGCGCCAGCCTGACATCCCGCACCGACATCTTGCCTTCGCCAACCGATTTGAGCGTCCCGGCAAAGGAGCGGATCTGATTGTGCAGGAAGGACCGGGCCCGCGCCGTGATCACAATCGCCTCGCCCTCGCGGCGCACATCAAGGGCATCGAGCGTTTTCACCGGCGATGCCGCCTGACACTGGGATGCCCGAAAGGTCGTAAAATCATGCTGGCCCACAAGCACCTGGGCCGCTTCATCCATCAGGCTTGCATCCAGTGGCACAGGCACCTGCCAGGCACGATGACGGTCGACGGTCAGCGGGGCACGCCGGTTGATGATGCGATAGAGATAATGCCGCTTGATGGCGGAAAAGCGCGCATCGAAGTCATCGCTTACCGCATCAACTGTGAGAATGGCCACCGGTTCGGGCTTCAGATGATAGTTGAGCGCATCGCGCACCGTATCTGCATCGGTCTCCCGAGCGATGTCGATATGGGCAACCTGTCCAAGCGCATGAACGCCCGTATCCGTCCGGCCGGCACCGGCGACTGTCACGCGTTCACCGCAAAATCCGAAAATGGCATCTGCGATTGCGTCCTGAACGCCGCGCCCAGTGTCTTGATGCTGCCAGCCGACAAAGGGCGTGCCGTCATACTCGATGGTGAGTTTGAAGCGCTGCGTCACGACAGGACAGTTCCGCCGGCAACGGGAAAGCCGCGCAGAAACTCGTCAGCCTGCTGAACACCCTTTCCCGCCCGCTGTACCTGCAGCAGTTTCAGGGCGCCGGTGCCGCAGGCAATGGTGAGATTGTCATCGAGGGCTGTGCCCGCCGCGCCGCTGGCTTCAACCGGCTGAGCGCGGAGCACCTTCACACGCTGTGTCTTGCCGTCTCTTTCCATCTCGCACCACGCGCCGGGGAAGGGGGCAAGGCCGCGAATGTGGCAGTCCAGCTCGGCAGCCGGGCGCGACCAGTCAATGCGCGCCTCGGCTTTGTCGATCTTGGCCGCATAGGTCACGCCGTCTTCGGGCTGCGGCGTGGCTTCCAGCGACCCGCGTTCAAGGGCGGCCAGGGCACGAACCATCAGGCCCGCCCCGATCAGCGACAGCCGGTCGTGCAGTTCACCTGCGGTTTCCGTCGCACCGATCTGTGTGCGTTCAGCCAGCAGCACGGGCCCCGTATCAAGACCTGCTTCCATCTGCATGATAGCGACGCCGGTCTCGGCATCACCCGCCATGATGGCCCGCTGGATCGGCGCTGCCCCCCGCCAGCGCGGCAGCAGTGACGCATGGATGTTGAGGCAGCCAAGCCGGGATGCATCAAGAATGGCCTGCGGCAGGATCAGCCCGTACGCCGCCACAATCGCCACGTCTAGATCAAGATCGCGGAATGCGGCCTGTTCATCAGCGCCTTTGAGTTTTTCAGGCGTACGCACCTCAATACCCTGCGCTTGGGCAAAAGCGTGAACGGGTGAGGGTGTTTCTGTCATTCCGCGCCCGGACTTGCGCGGCGGCTGGGAATAGACCGCGACGACCTCATGCCCGGCAGCGATGAGTTCGGCCAGCGCGGGAACAGAAAAATCCGGCGTGCCCATGAAGGCAATGCGCAGTGTCATGCCGGTCCCCCGATTGTCCCCAACTGTCTTCGCGCTAGGCCGTTGCGGCGAGCTTCTTCGCCTTCTGCAGCTTCTTCAGCATCATCGAGCGCTTGATGCGCGACAGATGGTCGATGAAGAGGATGCCTTCGAGATGGTCCATCTCGTGCTGGATGCAGGTGGCCAGCAGGCCGTCGCAGTCGATCTCGCGCAATTCGTTCTGATAATCCAGAAACCGCAGCCGGCATGTGGCCGGGCGTTCCACTTCCTCATAGAGGTCGGGAACGGAGAGGCAGCCCTCTTCATAGGGAGCGGTCTCGTCCGCCTTCTCGATGATTTCCGGATTGGCGAAATACATCGGCTTGGGGTCTTCCCCGTCACGGGCCAGATCAATGACGATCACCCGTTTCGGCACGCCAATCTGGATGGCCGCCAGGCCGATCCCCGGGGCGGCGTACATGGTCTCCAGCATGTCATCCATGAGCGCACGAATGTCGTCATCCACCTTCTCGATGGGTTCGGACACCTGTTTCAGGCGCGGGTCGGGGGCTGTCACAATCTCGCGTATGGCCATGACCGGTCAGATAGGCGAGCACGCCCCACGCGTCAACTCACCATCAGGCGCTATACTGAACACAAAGGGGTGCGATTCCCGCAAATTTCTTCAGGTTTTCTGCCGAATGGACATGCTTCTCACCATCGCCGCCGTCTTTGTGGCCGCCCTCGCCAGCGGCCTGATCGTGGCCTTTGTCCTGCGCCGGCCGACGGACACAACTGCGCAAGAGAGCGCGCTGAAGGCAGCAGAAGCGCAGGAAAAGGCGCTGGCCAGTCTCATGGACGCCCAGTCCCAGCTGTCCGGGCGGCTGGCGGCCATGTCGGACGCTCAGGCCAAGCGGGAGGCCGAGCTGAGCCGAACCCTCAATGAGCGTCTGGACAATGTGTCCAAGCGGCTCGGAGATGGGCTGGAAAACAGCACCAAGAAAACAGGCGAGACCCTGAGCCAGCTGCACACGCGCCTCGCGCTCATCGACGAAGCTCAGAAGAAGCTCGGCGAACTGTCCGGCCAGATGGTGGGGCTGCAGGATATTCTGGCCAACAAGCAGGCGCGCGGTGCCTTCGGCGAAATCCAGTTGCAGGATCTCGTAACCGCTGCCCTGCCGCCGTCGGCCTATGCGTTTCAGGAAACCCTGTCCAACAAGGCGCGGGCCGACTGCATCATCAAGATGCCCAACCCGCCCGGCTCCATTGCGGTGGATTCAAAGTTTCCTCTCGAATCCTATCGTGCTTTGGTGGATGCAAAGACCGAAGACGAGACCACCAAGGCCAAGCGCTTCTTCCGTGATTCCATGCTGAAACATGTGAATGACATTGCCGCCAAATACATCATTCCCGGCGAGACGGCAGACTCGGCCTTGATGTTCCTGCCATCCGAGGCGGTCTACGCGGAGCTGCATGCGAACTTCCCGGCAACGGTTGAAGCCAGCTTCAAGGCCAAGGTCTGGATCGTGTCGCCGACGACGCTCATGGCTACCCTCAACACCGTGCGCGCCGTGCTCAAGGATGCACAGATGCGCGAGCAGGCACATCTGATTCAGGCCGAAGTGGAAAAAATGCTCACCGACGTCACCCGGCTGGACGACCGTGTATCCAAGCTGTCGCGTCACTTCGGGCAGGCGCAGGAGGACATTCGCCAGATCGGTGTTTCCACTGATAAGATCACCAAGCGCGGGGAGCGCATCGCTGATGTGGACATCGGCGAAGATGAAACGGGTCAACTCGTGCCGCCGGAGGGGCAGCGCGATCTTTTAGCGGGGGAATAACGCATGGAGTCCTTGGAGACACTGGTCGGCCAGGTGAATTCGATCGTCTGGGGCGTGCCGATGCTTGTGCTGATTGCAGCCACAGGCGTTTTTCTGATGGCGGGCCTTTTGTTCATGCCATTGAGAAAACTGTTTCATGCCTTCGGGCTGCTCATGTCGCCGCAGCGTCTGGGCGAGGGGGATATTCCGCCCCACAAGGCCTTGGCCACTGCGCTGGCCGCCACTGTCGGCACCGGTAACATTGCCGGTGTCGCGACCGCCATCTTCCTCGGCGGACCGGGCGCGCTCTTCTACATGTGGGTCATTGCGCTGATCGGCATGGCAACCAAATATGCCGAAGCCGTTGCGGCCGTGAGCTACCGCGAAGTGGATAGCCGCGGGATGCATGTGGGCGGGCCCATGTACTACCTGCGCGATGGGGTCGGTGCGCGCTTTCCCGCACTGGGCAAGATACTGGCATTCGCCTTTGCTCTTTTTGCCGCTGTCGCTGCCTTCGGCATCGGCAACGGCGTGCAGTCAAACTCCGTGGCGCACGCCCTTGAATCAAGCTTTGGTGTTGAGCCGCTGGTCACCGGTCTCGTGATGATGGTCATCGTCGCCATGGTCCTCATCGGCGGGATCAAGCGCATCGCGGATGTCGCAGGCGCCCTGGTGCCGCTGATGATCATCCTCTATGTCGGTGCCGCGATCATCATCCTGGTTATCAACGCCGCTGAAATTCCGGCCGCCTTCGGCCTGATCTTCAAATACGCGTTTGAACCGGTCGCGGCTGTTGGCGGGTTCGCCGGGGCAGCTGTAGCAGCCGCCATCCGGTTTGGTGTCGCCCGCGGCGTGTTCTCCAACGAAGCCGGGCTCGGGTCCGCTGCCATCGCCCACGCCGCCGCCAAGACGGACAGCCCGGTCACTCAGGGTCATGTGGCGATGCTGGGGACGTTCATCGACACGATCATTGTCTGCACCATGACGGGCCTGGTGATCATCACATCAGGCATGTGGACATCCGGTGAGACAGGAGCCGCGCTCACCAGCGCCGGATTTGCAGCCTCGCTCACCGGCGGCGCGGAGATCGTGACGCTGGCGCTGGCGGTCTTTGCCTTCACCACCGTATTGGGCTGGAGCTATTACGGTGAGCGCAGCGTGCAGTATCTCCTGGGAGAAAAAGCCATCTGGCCGTACCGCATCCTGTGGGTGCTCGCGTTGCCGGTAGGCGCGCAGTTCGACCTGGGCCTCATCTGGCTGATCGCGGATACGCTCAACGCCATGATGGCGCTGCCGAACCTGATTGGCCTGCTCATTCTAGGGCCGATGATCTTCGCGAAGACCAAGGAGTATTGGGACAAGCGATAGATCGCACGCGAAAGCGCAATAGCAAGGGGCGGGGAGCGGAAGCTTCCCGCCCTTTTGCGTTGATGCGTGGTGCTATGACGCTTCGTCTGCTGCCCAGGTCGGAAGGCCGTCCAGGCTCCTGGCGTTCTTCTTGGCCCGGTAGGCGCGCATCTCTTCGGGTGAATTGCCTTCAGCCCATTTGGTCAGCGTGTCCCGCTCACTCTCATAGGCGAAATGCGGCACGCCATAGCCGCATGACGTCTGCACGAGATCAAAGTGAAGGCGCACAATCTGCCGCGCGCCTGCCGGCTCCCTGCCGTCAAAATGCGCCGCCTTGAGTGGTTCATAGTCTTCATGGGTGTACGGAATGACCTCGCCCCTGCCATACAGCCGCAAAATCATCGGGGCGGCATCAAACGAACACAGCATGATCGTCATCCGCCCATCCACAGGCAGATGCGCGGCTGTCTCATTGCCGCTGCCGGTCTGGTCCAGATAGAGCACCGTGTTGTTATCGACCACGCGAAACCACTCGGTGCTGCGCGGCGAGATGTTGATGCGGGTGCCTTCGGCAGCTGTCGCCGTGAAGAAGATATGCTGCGCAGCGATCATCTTGCGCAGCCGGTCGTCGAGTTTGTCGTATTGCTGCGCCATTGATCCTGTCCTTGTTGATTGCGTCTAGAAGGGGCGTCTTGCTTTCATGGCAGCGGCCAGCGTGCCATCATCCAGATAGTCCAGTTCGCCGCCAACCGGTACGCCGTGCGCCACCTGGCTCACATTGGCGCCGGACCCTTCCAGCTGGTCCATGATGTAGTGAGCTGTCGCCTGCCCATCGACAGTGGCATTGACCGCCAGAACAACTTCGCGGATGTCACCACTCATTGTGCGGTTCACGAGACCAGCGATGTTGAGGTCATCCGGACCCACCCCATCAAGGGCAGACAGCGTACCGCCAAGCACATGGTATTGCCCGGAGTTGGCGCCGGCGCGTTCCAGCGCCCAGAGATCCGCCACGTGCTCCACAACGCAGATGACGCCGGCATCCCGGCGTGTATCCGCGCAGATGGAACACGGATCCTGCGTATCAAGATTGCCGCAGGTCGAGCAGGTCAGCACATGATCCGCCGCCTCGCTGATGGCGTCCGCCAGCGGGCGCATGAGTGTTTCTTTCTTGGAGAGCAGTTGCAGTGCCGCCCTGCGGGCCGAGCGCGGCCCCAGCCCCGGCAGCCGCGCGAGCAGCTGTATCAGCCGCTCGATTTCCGTTCCTGCTGAATGCCCGGCCATGCTCTGCGCGCGGACCTAAAGAGAAAAGCCCGGCGGCAGCGGCATGCCGCCCGTGATCGACTTCATTTCGTCCTGCAGCTTGTCATCCAGCTTTGCCTTGGCATCCGCATGGGCAGCCACAAGCAGGTCCTCGAGAATTTCCACTTCGTCAGCGACCATCAGGCTCGGGTCAATCTTGATGCCCTTGAGATCGCCCTTGCCCTTGAGGGTGACGGTCACGAGACCTGCGCCGGACGTGCCATCCACTTCAAGAGCGGCGACCCGTTCCTGCATCTCGCCCATGCGGGCCTGAATTTCCTGCGCCTGCTTCATCAGGCCAGTGAGGTTCTTCATCAGATAAAATCCTCTGTACTCGGCGCATCGTCATCGTCCGACACGTCATCACTGTCTATCGGCACCGGTGTATTGGCTGCCTCTGCTGCAGCGTCCGCGCCCAGATCGCGCACCTCGACAATCTCGGCACCGGGAAAGGCCTCAAGGGCTGCCTTGACCAGCGGCTCCTGCCTGATCGCCTGCAGCTGTGCTTCGCGTGCCGTTCTCTTGCTCTCGCCGATAGTCGGCTGAACAGGCTCGGCGTCGCGCTTGGCTTGCGTCACGAACCAGCGTTCGTTGGTCCACAAGGACAGCTTGCGCGACAATTCCTGAATGATCTCGCCGCCGCCCTTGAGCACCGCGAGTTCAATGCGCCCGGGTGCAAAGTTCACCAGTTGAACATCATGCTCCAGTGCATTCTGCAGCATCACATCGCGGCGCTGTTCCGCCAGGGCAACGACATCTTCAAACCGTTGCAGCTGTATCGCCGGAGCCTGATCAACCTGCTCAGCTGCCTGAGTCATCGTCGGGCCTGACTGAGGCACTGATGGCGCGGAGCGAAGGGGCGATGCCGGTGTTCCCGCAGACATCGCGGCCGCGCTGCCGCCGCCTGCAGGCGCGGCTCCGCGAGGCGCGGTGCCACCCGCAGGCGCAGGAGTGTTCTGCAGCTTCTTGATCAGCTCATCCGGCGTCGGCAGGTCTGCCGCGTAGGCCAGACGCACCAGCACCATCTCAGCAGCCGCCAGCGGCCACGGCGCGCGTTCAACTTCGCCAAGGCCCTTGAGCAGCATCTGCCATGTACGCGCCAGCGCCTTGACGGAGAGCTTGGAAACCATCTCAAGGCCGCGTGTGCGATCCATGTCGGAGACGGTCTTGTCGTCCGCCGCTTTCTCAACAAGCTTCAGGCGGGTGAGCCAGTGCGTGAGCTCCGCCATGTCGGAAATGACGACGGCGGGATCCGCGCCATCCTGATACTGGGCCGCAAGTTCGCCCAGTGCAGTGGCAACGTCGCCCTTCATCACATGCTCATAGAGGTCAAAGACGCGGCCCCGGTCTGCAAGGCCGAGCATGGCGCGCACACTGTCCGCGGAGATCGTCTCGCCTTCCGTGCCATGGGCAATGGCCTGGTCCAGCAACGACAGGCCGTCGCGGACGGAGCCTTCAGCGGCGCGGCCAATCAGCGCCAGCGCGCCTTCATCAACGCTGACGCCTTCCTTGCCGGCAATGTTCGACAGATGCGTGCTCATGGCTTCTGCATCGAGCCGCCGCAGGTCAAAGCGCTGGCAGCGCGACAGGACTGTCACCGGCACCTTGCGAATTTCCGTCGTTGCGAAAATGAACTTCACATGCGCCGGGGGTTCTTCCAGCGTCTTCAGCAGCCCGTTGAAGGCTGCGTTGGAGAGCATGTGCACTTCGTCGATGATGTAGACCTTGTAGCGCGCGGAGGTCGGCGCATAACGCACGCTTTCAATGATCTCACGAATGTCGCCGATGCCGGTCCGCGACGCGGCGTCCATTTCCATCACGTCCTGATGGCGTGATTCCATGATGGCCTGGCAGTTGATACCAAGCGTCGGCATGTCGATGGTCGGCCCATCAACGCCGTCACCCTCATAGTTGAGGGCGCGGGCGAGAATGCGGGCGGTGGTGGTTTTGCCGATGCCGCGTACGCCGGTGAGAATGAAGGCGTGGGCGATGCGGTTGGTCGCAAAGGCGTTGCCCAGGGTGCGCACCATGGCTTCCTGGCCGACTAGATCATCAAAGGTCTGTGGACGGTACTTGCGGGCCAGAACCTGATATTCTGCGGGCTTGGCAGGCGCCTTGGCCTCGCCGCCCATCAGGTCAAATCCGGCATCATCGGATGTCATCCCCAGATTCGGCTCCTCGCTCTCCCGTCCCAAATCGTCAACGTCTGTATCGGATGGGGGCGTCATGAGCGGTGGCGGCAATCCTGTGGGGGATGGACGTGAAAAAGTGGGAGGCTGGACAGACGACCCAAGCCGAACTCGTTACGGCTGCTTCCTTCCGGATCTGACCGGGTTGGCGAGGGACTTGTCCGCCGCCAACCTCCCGAAGGCACTATATCAGACCCAAGGGGGCCTAAGGCAAGCCGCACGGACGCAATCAGACCCCAATCGACGCCGACAAATCGCAAAGTTTGCCCGCAAATCCCTGTCGTGGCAGGTTTCCGCCCGAAACAGACGCATCCCATCCAAAAAGAGGCCGAAAATGGCGCTTGAACCCAATCCCAACATCTTTGCCAACAACCCCTTGGATCGCGTGAGTGACAAGCGCAACGATGAGGAGTGGCTGAAAGGCAAGATGGAGGACCCGGAAAGCCGCTATGTCCCGTTTTACAAGCTGATGCCCTTCGTGCTGCCGGAAGCCGCCCCCAGCGAAGGCAAGGACATTGCCTGGATGCCGCCGGAAATGGTGAAGCCGCTGATGAACCCGGCCTCGACGACGGTGCTGCTGGGCATCAACAAGCGCGGCCGGGCGCTCTTCGCCACGGACGTCACCTTCGGCGAAAACCCGGAGAATGGTGCGCTCAAGGGCATGGGCGAATTTGAAGACCTGCGCGGCCTCGCCATGAAGGGCGAAATCACCTCCGGCGAACTGGCCATCATGGCGCAGGGCAAGAGCATGATCGACTGGCATCTGCGCCACGGCTACTGCTCCGCCTGCGGCCATCCCAGCCGCATGGCTGAAGCGGGCTACAAGCGGGTCTGCCCGGAATGTGGTGCCGAACACTTCCCACGTACGGACCCGGTCGCCATCATGCTCGCCACCAAGGGCGACATGGCGCTTCTGGGCCGCCAGCCCATGTTCCCCAAGGGCATGTTCTCATCACTGGCAGGCTTCATTGAGCCCGGCGAGTCGATTGAAGAAGCCGTGGCCCGCGAGATGATGGAGGAGGCCGGCGTTGCCGTCCGCAACGTCCGCTACCACTCGACCCAGCCCTGGCCCTATCCGTCCCAGCTGATGATCGGCTGCCACGCGGAAGCCGAAACAGAAGAAATCACTGTTGACGGTGTCGAGCTTGAAGAAGCCCGCTGGTTCTCCCGCGATGACCTGCGCGCCGTGCTGGCCGGGCAGGACAAGGGCTTCTGGGTCCCGCCGCCCTTTGCCATTGCGCATCAGCTCATCAAGAGTTGGGTGGAAGAGGGTTAGCCCTCCGCAATCTGCGCGCGGTATTCGCTTGCCGGGTAGATGCCGAGAATCTTGAGCTCGCTGCAGAAGAATTGCAGTTCTTCGAGCGCCAGCCTGACATTGCGCCGGTCCGGGTGGCCTTCAATGTCCGCGTAGAACTGCGTGGCGTTGAAGGAACCGGCCACCTGATAGCTCTCGAGCTTGGTCATGTTGACGCCATTGGTGGCGAAACCGCCCATGGCCTTGTACAGCGCCGCTGGTACATTCCGTACACGGAAGACAAAGCTGGTGATGACCGGTTCTTCTTCCGGCGTGGCGTCGTCCGGCTCAGCCGCCATAATCAGGAAGCGGGTCGTATTGTGGTCCGCGTCTTCCATGTCGGTCTTGAGGATATCAAGGCCATAGATGTCCGCAGCCTCCGGTGTCGCCAGCGCAGCATGAGTCATGTCACCAAGTTCTGCGACCTGACGGGCGGAGCCGGCGGTATCAGCGGCGACCTGCCCTAGTATGCCGAGCGAGTTCAGCGTCTGGCGGCACTGTCCCAGTGCCATGACATGGCTCTGCGCCGTTTTGATGTTTTCCAGCTTGGCGCCCTTGGGAGCCATCAGCGCGAAACGGATGCGCAGGAAGTGTTCGCCGATAATGTAGAGGCCTGAATCCGGCAGCAGGTGATGAATGTCCGCCACGCGCCCGGCGAGGGAGTTCTCGATCGGGATCATGCCCAACCGTGCCTCACCGTCGCTGATGGCTGCGAAGGCTTCTTCAAAGGTAGCGCAGGCGCGCGGCGTCATGCCCGGATACACCTGCTGGCAGGCGATCTGTGAATTGGCTCCCGGTTCGCCCTGATAGACGATTGTGTTTTCTGGGGTGCTGTCGGCACTCATGACGTTGTCTCGTTGTTGAAGTAGGCCCGTACCCGCTCAAGGTCTTCAGGACTGTCCACGCCTTTGCGGGTGCCCTGGGGAACGATGGCGGCATCAATACGCATACCATGTTCGAGCGCGCGCAGCTGTTCCAGCTTCTCGCGCACTTCAAGCGGCGATGGCGGCAGAGCGACAAACTGCTTCAGCGCGTCGCGGCGGAATGCATAAATGCCCACATGATGGTAGAGCGGTCCGTCGCCGGTGGGGGCCGTGGCGCGGGTGAAGTAGAGCGCCCGCGCAATGGGGACATCCGGCACGGTGAAACTCGGCACCAGCTTCACCACGTTGGGGTTGTCGCGCTCGTGGTCGTCAACAATGACCGAGGCAAGTGTCGCGATGTCCACATCCGCATCACCCATCGGCGTCATGACGGCAGTCAGGATTTCCGGATCAAACACCGGCTGGTCGCCCTGCAGGTTGATCACCACATTGAAGGTCTGCTCCGGATCCACCTGTTCGGCAGCGGCCCAGCACCGGTCAGTGCCGGAGGGAAGGTCCGGATCGGTCATGACGGCGTCGCCGCCTGCCGCGTGAACCGCATCGACGATCTCCTGATCGCCTGCCGCCACCAGGACCTGCGCCCCGTCGAAACTCTCCGCCCAGGCCATGGCAATCTCCCACACCCGCACAATCATCGGCTTGCCCGCAATGTCAGCCAGCGGTTTGCCGGGAAGCCGGGTGGCGGCCATCCGGGCGGGAATCACAAGGAGCGGGCGGAGTGTGTCGGGTTTGGCGGTCATGGGGCAGCTTTGCTGGTAGGGAATGCCGGATGGCAAGTGGCCGATTGGGGGCATTTGGGCACGTGGCCGCTCAGAATGCGACGCTTCGCCGCGCCTTTGTGGCCGTGAAAGGCCAAATGTGCGCATCTGACCCGTATTTCCGCAGCTTATACGTCTTGCCCGGCAAAACCGGAAGCGGGTAGTCTGCGGCCTCACTGCGCGAAAGCGATGTTTGCCGCTGGCGCAGCCCAAGAATTGTTGATTCCCGCCCGAGCGTCATGCGCCTCACACGTCAAACAAAATAAGCACCGGATACCCAGCATCATGGACAGTTTTGAATTCAACAAGGTTGCAGGCGCCGTCCTGGCATCGCTCCTGATACTGCTGGGCGTAGGCATGTTCCTGGTCCCGGCCCTGTATGCGCCGACGGAGCCGGAGCAGAAGGCCTATATTGTTGAAGGTGTCGAGGAAGAAGGCGCCCAGAGCGGCGGCGCAGCTGCTGAAGCCCCGCCCGAGCTGTCGATTGAAGAGCTGATTGCCGTGGCTACCGCTGAACGCGGTGGGCGTGTTGCCCGCCGCTGCGTGGCCTGCCATACCTTTGACGACGGCGGCGAAAACAAGGTCGGGCCCAACCTGTGGAACATCATGGGCGGCAAGAAGGCTCACCTGGACAACTTCAACTATTCCTCAGCCATGGCGAACAAGGCTGGTGTGTGGGACTGGGAAACCATGGATGCATTCCTGAAAAAGCCCAACGACTACATCCCCGGCACGATCATGTCTTTCGCAGGCCTCAACAAGCCGGAAGATCGTGCCGCCATCATGGTCTATCTCGCAGAGCAGGCTCCGACACCCTTTGCACGCCCTGCAGTTCCCGCCGCTCCTGCAGCAGCTGAGGAAGCCGCAGCGGAGGCAACTGCTGAAGAGGCCGTTCCCGCTGAAGCGGCCCCGGCCACGTCATCCGGCGGTGGCGACGAGCCGGAGCGTAATGGCCGCCCCGGCACGGAAACCTCTCAGTAGCGATTGTCCCGGCAGCATTACCTGCCTGTAACAACACCGAAATTTGATGAGGCGGGCCCTTTACCAAGGGTCCGCCTCTCGCATATCCGGCGCAGTTTCGTCACAATGTGCGTATCGACTATTGATCATCTATCCAACAGTCCGGGTTCAGCACTATGCGCATGTGGCCAACCGCCGCTCATCAGGTTTTCAAAGGCTTATCTCTGACGGCTCTGCTGCTGGCAGCCCCTGTAGCTCTGCAGGCGCAGGAGACAACCACCACCAATGGCCTGTCGCTGATCGGTGAGCCGAAATACGCGGATGACTACACGCATTTTGACTATGTGAACCCGCAGGCTCCCAAGGGCGGCCGAGTCCGTCAGGCAAGACGGGATACATTTGACAGCCTCAACCCGTTCATCATCAAGGGCAAGCCGGGTGCAGTCACGATCATCTACGAACAGTTGATGGCGAACTCGATGGATGAGCCGAGTGCTGAGTACGGCTTGATTGCCAAGACCGTGACGTATCCGGATGACTTCGGCTGGGTGGAGTTCGAGTTGCACGACACGGCCCGTTGGCATGACGGTGAACCGCTCACCTCAGAAGACGTTATCTTCAGCTTCAATGTGCTGACAGCCAACCACCCGCACTTTGCGTCCTACTACAAGAATGTGACCAACGCGGAAGCATTGGGTGATCACCGCGTGCGTTTTGAGTTTGACGAAACCGGCAACCGCGAACTTCCTCTCATCATGGGACAGCTCTATGTACTGCCGGAGCATTACTGGGATGGCTCGGAAGGGCGTGACATCGCATCGTCCACTTTGGTGCCGCCACTCGGATCAGGGCCCTACAAGATCGCCGATGTCGATCCTGGCCGCCGCATCGTGCTGGAGCGGGTGGAGGATTACTGGGGCAAGGATCTGCCCGTGAATGTCGGCAAGCACAACTTTGACCGGTTGATTATTGAGTACTATCGCGATGAGACGGCGATGGTCGAGGCTTTCAAGGGGGACCGCTACGACTTCCGGCCTGAGAACAGCGCCAAGCGCTGGGCCACTGAGTACGACTTCCCGGCTGTGAAGGATGGCCGCGTAGTCCTGCAGACTTTCAAGACCGATCAGGCAGCCCCCATGCAGGCTTTCGTTTTCAACACGCGGCGCGACAAGTTTTCTGATCCGCGCGTCCGCCGGGCCTTCAACCTGGCTTTCGATTTTGAATGGATGAACAAGAACATCTTCTTCGGCCAGTACGCGCGTACGGACTCATTCTTTGAAGGCTCCGAGCTTGAAGCAACGGGCCTGCCCGGACCCAAGGAGCTTGAAATTCTGGAGCCACTGCGTGGACAAATTCCAGATGAAGTGTTTACAGCAGACTATGAAAACCCGGTTAGCGGCGACACGCGCAGGGTCCGTGCCAATCTGGGCAAGGCAACCACTCTATTACAGGAGGCCGGATGGTCCATCCGGGATGACCTGCTGACCAATGACCAGTCCGGCGAGACAATGGAAGTGGAGTTTCTGCTCAGGACGCCAACCTTTGAACGTGTCGTGCTGCCCTACAAACAGAGTCTCGAGCGGCTTGGCGTAAAAGCGTCGGTTCGCGTGGTCGACCCGGCTCAGTATCAAGCTCGCAACGAGAAGTTTGACTTTGACATCATCATCGATTCGTTCGCCCAGTCCCTGTCGCCCGGCAATGAGCAGCGCGATTTCTGGGGGTCCGCCAGTGCGGACATTGAAGGCAGCCGCAATACGATCGGCATCAAGGATCCGGCTGTCGACAAACTGATCGACGCCATCATCTTTGCCCCGGATCGCGAAACGCTGGTCGCTGCCACCCGTGCACTCGATCGCGTGCTTCTGTGGAACCACTATGTGGTGCCGCAATGGTGGAGCCCGCTGCGCACCGCCCGCTGGGACCGGTTTGGTCTTCCCGAAACGCTTCCCTCCTTTGCGCCCGCCGGCGGGTTCCCGGATGTGTGGTGGTATGAGGAAGGCTTTGCTGCGAAGCAGGCCCAGGCTGAAACTGAAGCAGAGGCAGCGGAATGAGCGCGCGGGTTTCGGTCCTGGCAGCCGTTTTCTGCCTGAGTACCATTGTCCCATCCGCCGCGCAGGATCTGGCGCCCAATGGTGGTGAGTGGCGTCATGGCATCTCCATATTCGGTGACCTCAAATATCCCGCTGACTTCGACCATTTCGACTACGCGGACCCGGATGCGCCCAAAGGGGGCGAGCTACGCCTGTCACCCTCCGAGGCCTATCTCAATCAGGGGTTTTTGACCTTCGACACGCTCAACGTCTTTGTCCTCAAGGGGTCCGGCGCGCACGGCATGCGCCTCAACTTCGACACGCTGATGACCCGCGCCTGGGATGAGCCGGACGCCATGTACGGTCTGGCAGCAGAAGCGGCAGCCATAGCACCGGACCGGATGTCGGTTGCCTTCCGTCTTCGCGACAACGTGACGTTCCATGATGGCAGCACTGCGACTGCAGAAGATGTCGTGTTCACCTTCAATCTGTTGAAGGAAGAAGGTCATCCGCACGTGACCACGGCCATCCGCGATGTGGTGTCTGCGACAGCAGTGGATGAGCGCACGATCCTCTACACCTTTGAGGGAGATCTGGTCCGCGACCTGCCGTTCACGGTCGCCGAGCTGCCGGTCCTGTCCAAGGCATTCTACACCGCCAATGATTTTGCCGCCTCGACCCTGGAGCCGCCGCTGGGAAGCGGGCCTTATCAGGTCAGCGATGTGAAACAGGGCCGCTCGGTCACCCACCGTCTGAATGCGGACTATTGGGGCAGGGACCTGCCGGTGAACCGGGGGCGCTTCAATTTTGACGCCGTCCGCTTTGAGTATTTCCGCGACCGCACCGCCGGCTTTGAAGCTTTCAAGTCAGGCGAGTATGAATTCCGCGAGGAGTTCACGTCACGCTTCTGGGCTACCAAGTATGACTTTCCCGCCATCACGGACGGGCGCGTCACAAAGCTGACGACACCGGACAATCGCCCTTCCGGCACCCAGGGGTGGTTCATCAATACCCGCCGCGCTCACCTGTCTGATCCGCTGGTGCGCCAGGCACTGGGCCACGCCTTTGATTTTGAATGGACCAACCGCCAGCACTTTCACGATCTCTACAAGCGGACCCAGAGCTATTTTGAAAACTCTGAGATGAAAGCGACCGGCACCCCGGACGCTGCCGAGCTTGCCCTGCTGGAACCCTTCCGCGGTCAGATTCCTGACAGCGTCTTTGGTGAGGTCTTTGTTCCGCCGGTGTCCAATGGCACCGGGCTCGACCGGCGTCAGCTCAAGGCTGCCCGTGAACTGCTCGCGCAGGCCGGGTGGGAGGTGCGCGACGGCGTGTTGAAGAACGCAGATGATGACGTGTTCACCCTGGAGTTCCTGAGCGATACCCCGACCTTCGAGCGCGTGCTGCAGCCATTGATCAAGAACCTGGAAGTGCTCGGCATTGATGCCAAAATCCGCATGGTGGATGCCGCCCAGTTCGAGGAGCGGTTGAAGGACTTCGATTTCGACATCATCACCCGCCGTTTTGCCATGCGTGAAACGCCGGGGGTTGAGTTGCGGGCATTCATGGGGTCTGAGGCGGCGGCTCAGGAGGGCAGCCGCAATCTGGCCGGTATCTCGAGTCCGGCTGTCGATGCGCTGATTGACAAGGTCATCGGCGCCACGTCACGCAACGAACTGGTCACAGCCGCCCGCGCCCTCGACCGGGTCCTGCGTGCGGGCCACTACTGGATACCCCAGTGGTACAAGGCGGAGCACAACCTGGCCGTCTGGGACAAGTTCGCCATGCCGGAGACGAAGCCGAAATATCATCGCGGCGTCATTCGTCTTTGGTGGGTCGACCCTGAAAAGGAAGCTGCCCTTAACCAGTAGCGTTTATGTTTCCGCCTCAAGCTGAATGAGGCACACTGCGATTCGTGCTGCTCACCTGACCCTTCATCCTGACCTGGATACCCGAACCCCGCCCGATGGCCGCCTATATCATCAGACGTCTGCTGCTCATGGTGCCGACCATTCTCGGCATCCTGCTAGTGGCTTTTGCCATCGTGCAGTTCGCGCCCGGCGGACCGATTGAGCGGATCATCGCGCAGCTCCAGGGCAATGATGTCTCGGCTACCGCTCGCATCGGCGGATCGCCCGGCGGCGATCTGGGCGCCGGCGCACAATCGGCGGGCGGCGACGCGGGCGCGACGGCCAAGTATCGCGGCGCGCAGGGGCTCGACCCCGAATTCATCGCCGATCTTGAGCGCCAGTTCGGCTTCGACAAGCCGGTGCATGAGCGGTTTGCGGAGATGGTTTGGAACTACATCCGCTTCGATTTTGGCGAAAGCTATTTCCGCGACGTCAAAGTGCTTGATCTGATAGCGGAGAAACTGCCGGTCTCCATCTCGCTCGGCCTGTGGACCATGTTCATCGCCTATGGGGTGTCCATCCCGCTGGGTGTGATGAAGGCCGTCCGCGACGGCACACCGTTTGATGTGTGGACATCCGCAGTCATTGTCGTGGGCTATGCCATCCCCGGCTTCCTGTTCGCCGTGCTGCTCATCGTTGTCTTTGCCGGCGGCAGTTATCTTGATCTGTTCCCGTTGCGGGGCCTGACCTCTGACAATTTTGACGACCTCACCTTCGTCGGCAAGATACTGGACTATCTCTGGCACATCGTTCTGCCTGTTTCTTCCATGGTCATCGCAGGCTTTGCCACCACCACGCTGCTGACCAAGAACTCTTTCCTTGATGAGATCAAGAAGCACTATGTGGTAACGGCCCGGGCCAAGGGTCTGGCCGAGAAGCAGGTCCTCTACGGTCACGTCTTCCGCAACGCCATGCTCATCGTCATTGCCGGTTTCCCGGGTGCCTTTATCGGGGCGTTCTTTACCGGGTCCCTGCTCATTGAGACCGTGTTCTCACTGGATGGTCTGGGGTTGCTGGGCTTTGAGTCCATCGTCAACCGTGACTACGCGGTGGTGTTTGCAACGCTGTACATATTCGGCCTCATCGGCCTGTTGGTGAGCCTCCTGTCGGACATCACCTACACGCTGGTGGACCCGCGTATCGATTTCGAGGCGAGGTAGCTGCATGCGCGTACTCGTCGAAAAAACCCCTCTGGGGAAAATCAACTGGGAAGCCACCTGGATCGGTCGTGTCAACAAGGCGCGCACGTCGCCCATCAATCAGCGGCGCTGGCGGAACTTCCGGGCCAACTCGCGCGGCTACTGGGCCATGTGGGTCTTTGGCATCCTGTTCGTTGTGAGCCTGTTTGCCGAGTTCATCGCCAACGACAAACCGCTGCTTGTGACGTTTGAGGGCGGCATCTACATGCCGGTCTTCGTCGCCTATCCCGAAACAGATTTCGGCGGCGACTTTGCAACGGAAGCAGACTATCGCGATCCGTTTGTGCAGGAACTCATCGAGGAGAAGGGCGGCACCATCATCTGGCCGCTGATCCCCTACAGCTACGACACCATCAACCTGGACCTGCCGGTGCCGGCCCCCGCACCACCCAGTGCGGAAAACTGGCTGGGGACGGATGATCAGGGTCGGGACGTTGTGGCACGTGTCATCTACGGCTTCAGAATATCGGTTCTGTTCGGACTGATCCTGACCTTCTTCGCCTCCATCGTCGGCGTTGCTGTGGGGGCGGTACAAGGATATTTCGGCGGCTGGACGGATCTGATCGGCCAGCGGCTGATCGAGATCTGGAGTTCCGTGCCGTCGCTCTATCTCATCATCATCATTGCGGCAGTGATTGAACCAACCTTCTGGATATTGCTGGGCATATTGCTGCTGTTCCAGTGGGTGTCGCTCGTCGGCGTGGTCAGAGCGGAGTTTCTGCGCGGACGGAACCTTGAATATGTGCGCGCAGCGCGGGCCCTGGGCCTGCGCAACATCGCGATCATCTTCAAGCATGTGCTGCCCAATGCGATGGTCGCCACACTCACCTTCCTGCCCTTTATCCTCAATTCCTCAATCACGGCCCTGACCGCCCTCGACTTTCTCGGCTTCGGCCTGCCCCCCGGGTCGCCCTCGCTTGGCGAGCTGCTGGCTCAGGGCAAGAACAATCTGCAGGCACCCTGGCTCGGTTTCACCGGCTTCATCGTGATCGCCGCCATGCTCAGCCTGCTGGTGTTTGTCGGCGAAGCCGTGCGGGATGCCTTTGATCCCAGAAAGACACTGCAATGAGCGGTGGTGAACAAAAACTGGTTGAGGTCACGGACCTGTCCGTTGTCTTCACACAAGACGGTAACGAGACGCTCGCCGTTGACAAGATTTCATTCGACCTTGCCGAGGGCGAGACACTGGCGCTTGTGGGTGAGTCCGGTTCCGGCAAATCTGTTTCCGCCTTGTCGCTGATGCAGCTGCTGCCCTATCCCGCGGCGTCGCATCCCTCCGGGTCCATCCTGTATCGCGGCAAGGAAGTGGTCGGCGCGGACGAACGCACCTTGATGGGCATTCGCGGCAACGAAATTTCGATGATCTTTCAGGAGCCGATGACCTCCCTCAACCCCCTGCACACGATTGAGCGGCAGGTAGGCGAGGTGCTGGCAGTACACCGTGGCCTACGGGCGGAGGCCGCGCGGGCCCGCGTGCTGGAGCTTCTCAACAAGGTGGGGCTGCAGAATGCCGAATCCCGCCTTGGCGCCTACCCCCATGAGCTTTCCGGTGGTCAGCGCCAGCGTGTGATGATCGCCATGGCGCTGGCAAATGAGCCACGCCTGCTGATTGCTGACGAGCCAACCACAGCCCTGGATGTGACGGTACAGGCGCAGATTCTCAAACTGCTCAAGAGCCTCAGCCGCGAGATGGGCATGGCCATGCTGTTGATAACCCATGATCTGGGCATCGTCCGCAAGATGGCCGACCGCGTATGCGTCATGAACAAGGGAAAGATCGTGGAGCAGGGGGAGACAGCCAGTCTGTTCGACAGCCCGCAGCACGATTACACCCAGCATCTGTTGAACAGCGAGCCCAAGGGCAAACCTCTGACCGCACGCCTGGATGCACCGGAAGTGATGTCTACGGACAATCTCAAGGTCTGGTTCCCCATCAAGAAGGGCGTGCTCAAACGCACGGTGGATCACGTCAAGGCGGTGGATGGCATTTCGCTGAAGGTGCGCCGCGGCCATACTGTCGGCGTTGTGGGTGAATCCGGTTCCGGCAAGACAACTTTGGGCCTTGGCCTTCTGCGCCTGATCGACTCCGACGGGCCGATTGTGTTCATGGGCCAGCATATTGAAGACGACGGGTGGTCAGACCTGCGCAGCAGGCGGGCGGACATGCAGATCGTGTTCCAGGACCCGTTTGGTTCGTTGAGCCCGCGCCTCTCAGTCGCTCAGATTGTGGAAGAGGGTCTGCTCGTCCACGGAACAGACCTCAACTACGATGCCCGGCGCGAACGCGTCGCCGAAGCACTGGTTGAGGTCGGTCTCGACCCCGCGACCATGGACCGGTACCCGCATGAATTCTCAGGTGGCCAGCGCCAACGCATCGCCATCGCGCGCGCTATGGCGCTGAAACCGGACTTTGTGGTGCTGGATGAGCCCACCAGCGCGCTGGACATGTCTGTCCAGGCACAGATAGTCGATCTGCTGCGCGACCTGCAGCAGCGCCATGACCTGGCCTATCTGTTCATCAGCCATGACCTGAAGGTGGTGCGAGCCCTGGCGGATGAAGTGATTGTCATGCGCAATGGCAAGGTGGTGGAGCAGGGCTCATCAGACCAGATATTTGATGATCCGCAGACGGACTATACCAAAGCGCTGATGGCAGCAGCATTTGATCTGGAAACCGCACCGGAAGGCGTCGTCTCCAGCTAGCCTTGCGCTCCGTCCAGGCGCTTGATCGAGGTCACAGGACCATCCGTTTGTGCGATGCGGGCAATGGCCGGTTCAACAGGTTCTTCTATCGTCTTCATGAATGTCGCATTGGCATGAAGCAGGGTCGCGCTGTCGACCATGATCCCGACATGACCTTTCCAGAACACAAGGTCACCACGTTCCAGGGGCTCGGTGTCGGGCAGAGAGGTACCAAGTGCTGCTTCCTGCATGTCCGTGTCGCGTGGGCAGGTGAGGCCGGCAGCCTCAAGCGCACACTGAACAAGGCCTGAGCAATCAAGCCCCAGACTTGACCGCCCGCCCCACAGATAGGGCGTCTCCAGAAATTGCTCGGCCACGGACACATAGTCCCGCGCATATGTGCCGGCGCCCCGCAGGTGATCAGTGAATATGAAGCCACCGCTTTCCAGCGCGCTGAAACGGCCACTGTCACCGGTGACTGCCACAGGTGCGTTCAGGGGCAGCCAGGTGCGCATGGGAGATTTCAGGTCTGGGTCCTGGTAGATGAACGTGCGCAGAGCTGAAACCGCGTGGGTTGGCTGATGGGTGCCTTGATGCAGGTCGCCCAGCGCCACATACCCGACATACCTGTCGCGGGTGGCCTGAACCCAGGCAAAGCCGTCCCTTTCATCAAATACGGTGACCGTTTCGCCGAACAGAAGCTCCGTATCTCGCGGGCCGTCAGGGGCTGGGTGCCGGCGGAGGGCGCTAACAGGAACGACGACATGTGCGGCATGCCCCCGGGCAAACCGGGGAGCATCAACCCGACCCTTCAGGGTTTCTGCCGCGAGATCATCACGGAAGGCGTGAAGACGCGGGTCAAGCGCCGGGCGAAGTGACGTCATCAGATATCCTTGGCATGCTTTGCGATCAGTTCCGCAAACTCCGAAAGATACACCGAGCCCTTTACTGTTCGCTGAACGAGCACATTGCGGCGGTCATTGTCGTCACGCTTCCGCTTGAGCAGATCAAGCCGTCCCATGGCGTCCAGCGCCCGGGTAATCGCGGGCTTCGAGATGTTCAGCCCTTCAGACAGCCCGCGGACGGTGTGGGGTGGCGGTGACAGATAGACAGTCAGCAGGATGGCCATCTGGCGCGCTGACAGATCCGGCCAGTCATCGCGCACCGTATCGGCCACCACGTCATGCCACAGCTTCAATGCCTCAACGGATTTGAGCTCCATGGCTCTCCGTGCGCCCCCTCAGCATGTGAGTCCTGATCTAGAGCCCGGTCCCCCAAGAACCAGACACCCTGAACTCACTATGGTTAATGGTAGCGGTGAGACCAGCCGCACTGCAACCGCTTACGGAACGAAATTATACGGAGTGACATCATCCATAGCGGGTACACATCAGATGATAGAGGGCGCGAACGGCCTGGATATCACCGCCGACAGGGCGTCCTGGACGCGGTTTGGCATTCCAGCCGTAAATGTCGAAATGCACGTAGGATGTGGTTTCGGTGACAAAGCGGTTGAGGAACAGGGCCGCGGTGATGCACCCGGCGAATGGCCCATCCGAGATGTGATTGACGTCCGCGATCTTGCTGTCGAGCCAGCTGTCATAGGGTGCCCAGAGCGGCAGGCGCCACAGTGGATCATGTGCCGCTTCTGCCGCCGCCTCTATGTCCGCCGCAAGGGTGTCATCCTTGGTGAAGAAGGGCGGCAGTTCAGGGCCAAGGGCAACCCGGGCGGCGCCTGTCAGGGTTGCAAAATCCACCAGCAGCTCCGGTGTTTCCGTGTCTGCTTCCGCCAGGGCATCTCCGAGCACCAGCCGGCCTTCCGCATCCGTGTTTCCGATTTCGACGGTCAGTCCCTTGCGGCTGTTCAGAACATCTCCCGGGCGAAAGGCATCGCCTGACACGGAGTTTTCAACTGCGGCCACAAGAATACGAAGCCGCACGTCAAGGCCGCGCTCCATGATCATCTGGCCCAGCGCCAGGGCAGCTGCGGCGCCCCCCATGTCTTTTTTCATCAGGGCCATGAAATTGCCGGGCTTGAGATTGAGCCCGCCGGTATCAAAACAGACACCCTTGCCGACCAGCGTGATCTTGGGTGCTTCAGCACGACCCCAGGTCAGGTCGATCAGCCGGGGGTCCCTGTCGCTGGCGCGCCCGACCGCGTGAACCATCGGGTAGTTGTCGCGCAGCAGGTCATCACCCTTTGTGATGGACAGGCGTGCATCAAACCGGTGATGCAGTTTTTCAGCGGCTGCCTCGAGATCAGCCGGGCCCATGTCGGATGCAGGCGTGTTGATGAGATCGCGGCCAAGGAAAATACCCCGCGCAATGCGCGAGACATCCTGACAATCAACGCCATGAGGCACGACCAGCCGGACCTTCGGTGCGTCTGCGGCGGCGTCTTCAGTCTTGGCGGACTTGGTCTTGTAGCGGTCAAACGCATATGTCCCCAGCGCAAAGCCAAGGGACGCCACATCTGCATTGTCCGGCGCGGGATCAAACGTGTAGTCGCCGGGCTGCAGCTTGGCCGCAAGGCCCCCATACACAAAGGGGTCGCTCTGGTCGCCAAGCCCGAAGAGCACCCGCTCGACCTCACCATCCGCATTTGGCAGTGCAAGCGTATCCCCCGCCTTTGCCTTGAAACCCTGTACCCTGGCCCATGCGGCATGGGTGGCAGATGCACTTTCAAGCCACCGGTCAAGCGCGTCCGCGGCAAGCGGCGTGACAGGGGTAGCGGGGCCGGTTTCAATAAACACATCAAGCATCGGTCAGCACTTTTCCATGGTGTGAGTAAGGGAGGGCGGCATGAAGCCGGGCCCCACCTTCGCAGTGGAAGACATGATCGCTATATGGCACGGTCTGACAGGCCAATGGAACATGTGCCGCGATCAAATACGCATTTTGCGATCGCCGCGCATGTCCGCCACGCAACATGAGGCGCCAAGATGCACACACCTCCTCTTCAGCTTGTTATCGGCGACAAGAACTGGTCGTCCTGGAGCCTGCGGCCCTGGCTCGCCATGAAGAAAATCGGGCTGTCATTCGAGGAAGTTGACGTGACCCTGCGCGCCGGTGCGCAGACCAAGGCAGAATGCCTGTCCCACTCTCCCGCAGGGAAAGTACCGGTCCTCAAATGGGGCAGCGAGATCATCTGGGATTCGCTGGCCATCCTCGATACGCTGGCTGACCGCCTCCCGGAGGCACATCTGTGGCCCGATGATCCACAGGCCCGCGCCCATGGCCGCGCCATCTCAGCGGAGATGCATGCGGGTTTCACCGCGCTTCGGCGGGACATGCCGATGGACTGCACCCACCACCGCCCTGGAGAGGGGATGAATGAGGCAGTCGGTGAAGACATCAGCCGCATCATCTCAATCTGGACTGAAGCGCGAGGGCGCTATGGGGAGACAGGCGGCGGGCCCTACCTGCTTGGCGCTTTTTCCATTGCGGACGCCATGTTTGCACCGGTGGTGTCACGGCTGGAGACCTATGCACCGGACCTTGTCGCACTGGGCGACCGGGACGGACAGGCAAGGGCCTATATGGACACGATCTCCAGCATGCCCGAAATGCGCGAATGGGTGCTGGGCGCCCGTGCGCAGATGGGACGCTGAATCCCCGGTTCCGCCGTTTTCCCAGGACCGCGTGTTTAAGGTCCAGGGCACAAACCACCCCTCATGATTAATGGTTTCTTGAGGGCTCTTTGCCACCATGGCTCCAATGGAAATGGTCCGCGCCGGCGTGTTTGCCGGCAGCCATGCATCTGTATGGAAATGTGGAAGAGAGTTCCCGTGAAACTGCGTCCAAATTCTGCCGCCGACACACGCAATGCCCCGCGTTCAGCACGCCGCCTTGCGGCAGCCTGTCTTGCTGCGACACTGCTGGCCGGCTGTCAGACGATGGGAGGCGGCTCCAAGTCAGGGCCTGATCTCGAAACCCGTCTTAACGATGCGGAGGTCATGTCCGAGGTAAATGGCAATGTCGTTGCCAAGGCTGCCTATTGGGGCGGAATCTACGAACAGGACCCCCGTGATGTTGAGGCAGCGGCTGAATATGCCTCGGCTCTTCGTGCGATCGGGTCGGTTCCCGCAGCGCTTGATGTGCTGAACCGCGCAGGGGCGCTGACGCCTGATGACCCACGGCTTCTGGCTGAATATGGCAAGACGCTGACAGCTGCCGGGCAGGCCGCTGAGGCGCTGCCGGCATTCGAACAGGCGCTGGCGATTGATCCGCGCAACTGGCGGACCCTTGCTGCTCGCGGCGTTGCCTATGATCAACTACGCCAGCATGAAGCAGCGCGCCAGAGCTATCGCGCTGCCATTGCCGTGGCGCCTGATGAGCCTACGCCATGGAACAATCTGGGCCTGTCATACGCCCTGACGGATGATCTGGAAGATGCAGAGCTGGCCATGCGTGAAGCCATGTCAAAGCCAAAGGCAACGGCCAAGATGCGCCAGAACCTTGCATTGGTCATCGGGCTGAGCGGCGACTACACGGAAGCTGAGCGCCTCGCCAGCGCGGAACTGGGGCCTGAGCCCGTCGACGGCAATCTGCAGGAGTTACGCAACATCGTAACCCAGCCAGCCCTGTGGACCCGCGAAGCCAACGCCGACAACAACCCGGTCATTATCGAGTAGTCAGTGGTGTCACCCAGTTGAGACGAGCCAAAAAAGGGCCCGCGAGCAAACACTCGCGGGCCCCTTTTTGATGAAGTGGTTCCTGCAGCGCGCAACCACTGTTGCTACCCCATTGAGAAGCGAATGACCGCCGGTCCCAGGATCACAACAAACAGCACCGGCAGGAAGAACAGGATCATCGGAACGGTCAGTTTCGGCGGCAGGGCCGCGGCGCGCTTTTCAGCAGCTGCCATTCGGATGTTTCGGTTTTCCTCGGCCATTACACGCAATGCCTGACCCAGAGGTGTACCGTAGCGTTCGGCCTGAATGAGGCTGGTTGTCACCGCCTTCACGCCTGACAGGCCTGTGCGCTTGCCAAGATTCTCATAGGCCTGGCGCCGGTCCTGCAAATAGGAGAGTTCGGCCGTTGTAAGCGCCAGTTCCTCAGCCAGCTCAACAGACTGCACGCCGACTTCAGCGGCAACCTTGTTGAAGGCCGCTTCAACCGACATGCCTGATTCAACGCAGATCAACAAAAGGTCCAGCGCATCCGGAAATGTCTGTTGAATCTTTTGCTGCCTGCGCGCAATGAGGTTTTCCAGAAAGATGTTGGGCAGAAAGAACCCGACGATGCCGGCTACGGCAGACATTCCCAGTTTGCCCATCGTAGGCGTCGACAGATTGAGCACGACGAAGATGTAAAACGCCGCTGCAGCGAACACGATGGGTGGCATCAGGATGCGGAAGAACAGGAACGTGTAGATTGGCCCCTGACCACGAAATCCGGCCATTTTGATCTTCAGTTGAAGATCTTCATCTTCCAGCAGCTTGCGCAGGTTGAGTCTATCCACCAGCCGTTTGGTAAACCCTTTGGGCGCCGCACGCAGGGAGCCGCGTTTTGCGCCTTCCCGCTCCTCAAGCTCAGCGCGCAGTTTGCTTCGTAGTGCATCGCGCTCGGTAGCGACGTATTTCATGCGGGAGGAGAGAGTGTCCTGGGACAGATATGGCAACCCAAGCGTGATGATCGTCGCAAACGCGGCGACAGCTGACAGCAGCATCACCATCATCTGTGCGTCTGTTACGATATCGACGAATGCCATGAACATGGCGGGTGGCCCCCAATTGCCTGCGACCTGTTGGCGTCAGGGTGACGCCAGCTTCAATTAATCAGTAGTCAAACGAAATCATCTTCTTCATGACCAGTATGCCAATCAGCATCCACATGCCGCCGCCAATGAGCATTGCCTGGCCCATACGTTCTTCGAACAGAAGGTTGATGTAGTCCGGCGTTGATATGTAAACGATAGTCATGACGCCGGGCGGCAGAATGCCGATGATGGCTGCCGATGACTTGGCTTCCTGGCTCATCGCCTGAATTTTGCCTTTCAGAACCTTACGGTCACGCAGCACCTTGGACAGGTTGCCGAGTGCTTCTGACAGGTTGCCGCCTGTCTTCTGCTGAATGGCGATCACAATGTGGAAAAAACGCAGATCCGCAAGCGGCACCCGCTCCGTCATCTTTTCAAGGCCCTGCTCCAGGGTGATGCCCACACGCTGGCCCTCAACGAGTTCCTGGAACTCTTCGCGCACAGGACCCTGAGCTTCTGTCGCGATGATTGTGATGCAGTCATGCAGAGGCAGACCGGCTTTCAGGCCACGCACGATCACATCCACCGCGTTGGCGAACTCCTCGGTGAACTGCTTGAGCCGCCGGGTCTTCAGAAAGCTCAGGAGCCATCGTGGAAACCCAAAGCCCGCCGCGAACCCCGCGAGTAATCCTATGAAGGGTGTCTGGCCGCTCAGCATCAATGCACCAGCCACCACGAGTCCGCCCGTCGCGCCAAGCAATGTCAGGTTGCGCGGAGAAATATCCAGGCCGGCCTGCTCAATTCGCGCCCGCATTGTAAGCGACTGCTTACGGGCAGACTGGGCTTCGTCCAGCTCCTTCAGTGTTTCCTGCACCTGTTTGCGGCGCTGTGCATTCTGATCAACGGCGCTCGTCCGCTCCGCCCCGCGCGCCTGCTTGCCGCCCGCGGCAACGCTCATGCGCTTGTTGGACTGGTTCCGTTTCTCAAGCACAGGAACAATGGCGGCATACGCAAGACCGCCAACACCAAGAACTGCCAGGAATACGGTGGCAACGAAGACCAGCTGGGCATCAAACATAAAAGTTGCCCCCTAGTGCTCTGCTTCTTCAAGTGCTGCGACAAGTTCACCTTCCAGACCGTAGTACCGAGCGCGCTCCCAGAAGTTGGGTCGCGCGATACCTGTGGACTTGTGGGTGCCGTTGATATTGCCCTGTGCGTCCTCGCCGTCCATCTCGTAGACAAACAGGTCCTGGGTAATGATCACGTCACCTTCCATGCCGGTCACCTCGGTGATGTGGGTGATACGGCGTGAGCCGTCGCGAAGACGGGCAGCCTGAATGATCACATCAATCGACCCGGAGATCATTTCGCGAATTGTGCGGGAGGGGAGCGAGAAGCCGCCCATCGTGATCATGCTTTCAAGGCGTGACATGGCTTCGCGCGGTGTATTGGCGTGAAGCGTGCCCATGGAGCCGTCATGACCGGTGTTCATGGCCTGCAGGAGGTCAAAGGCCTCCGGGCCACGCACTTCGCCCACGATGATCCGCTCAGGGCGCATACGCAGACAGTTTCGGACAAGATCACGCATGGTGATCTCGCCGGACCCTTCAAGGTTCGGCGGGCGTGTTTCAAGGCGTACAACATGGGGCTGCTGGAGCTGCAGTTCGGCTGCGTCTTCACATGTAATGACGCGCTCATCCTCTTCGATGAATGCGGTCATCGTATTGAGAAGCGTTGTCTTACCGGAACCGGTACCACCGGAGATCAGCACGTTACACCGGCACTTGCCGATGATGCTAAGGACACGTGCTCCTTCCGGTGAAATGGATCCAAACTTTTCCAGATCCTCCATCCGCAGCTTGTCTTTTTTGAACTTACGAATGGTCAGGCTGGGGCCGTCGATGGCCAACGGTGGTGCAATCACGTTGACACGACTGCCGTCCGGCAGGCGGGCGTCACATATGGGGCTGGATTCATCAACACGCCGGCCCACCTGGCTCACGATACGCTGGCAGATATTCATCAACTGCGAGTTGTCGCGAAACTTGACGCCAGTTGCCTGCGTCTTGCCGTTTACTTCGATAAAGACATCGGCCGCGCCGTTGACCATGATGTCGGCAATGTCGTCGCGCGCGAGAAGCGGCTCCAGCGGGCCGTAGCCCAGAACGTCATTGCAAATATCCTGGAGCAGTTCTTCCTGCTCGGAGATCGACATGACAACGCTTTTGATCGAGATGATCTCGTTGACGATATCGCGAATTTCTTCACGCGCACTTGCGGCATCAAGCTGCGCCAGCTGTGTGAGATCAATGGTGTCGATCAGCGCATTGAAGATCGTCGTCTTGATCCGGTAGTAGTCGGCCGACCGTTCCTGCGGGCGGGCAGGCGCTGCCGCAGCCGGCTTCGGCGCGGGCTTTGCGACCGGCTTGGCTTTTCTCGCCGGAGCCGCCTGCGGGGCAGGAGGCTTGGACGCAGCCGGGCGCGCGTCCGCAGGTGGTGCCTGCGGGCTGGCGGCAGGGGGTGTCCCCTCGCTATCGCGGCGGCCAAACATGCGCTCTTACCCCTTTTTCCCAAGCAGGCGTGCAAGCAGCGATCCGGTAGATTTACTTGGTGCGGAAATCTGTCGGCCCGATACAGCGGATGCGAGATGGCGCAGGCCTTCCGCCGTCTTGCTGCGGGCATCGATCTCTTCAATCATCTGGCCGTTGTTGGCGGCGTCGCCAAACAGGGCGGCGTCAAACGGCAATACCAGTGCCGGGTCGATTTCCAACGCTTCGGCAAAGTCCTTCACAGGAATTTCCGGACGTTTGGCGACGCCCACCTGGTTGAGCACAAGATGCGGCAGGGCGTCGTTGGGGCGCGCCGTCTTGAGTGTATCGATGAGGTTCTTTGTATTGCGCAGGCTGGCAAGGTCCGGCGTGGCCGTGACGACAATCTCGTCAGCTTCCAGAAGAAGTTTACGGGTCCACGGGCTCCACATATGGGGCAGGTCAAGCACCACACAAGGGACCGAGTGACGAACCACATCCAGAACAAGCTCGTAGGTCTCTTCATCGATGGCATAATCGCGATCAAGCGTTGCCGGGGCTGCGAACAGGCTCAAATGTTCAGTACACCGAACAAGGAGCCGCTCCAGCAGAACATCGTCCAGGCGCTCCGGTGCATACAGGGCATCCGCAACGCCCTGAGCCGGATCCTGATTGAAGTCCAGGCCGCCGGTGCCGAACGCCAGGTCCAGATCCACCACCGTGACATCTTCATTCATGTGCTCGGAAATGCACCAGCCGGCATTGTGCGCGATGGTGCTTGAACCTGTGCCGCCGCGGGCGCCCACAAACGCGATGGAGCGGCCAAGAGGTGGCGCTTCGGGATCGGCATACAGCGTCGAGATACTCTCGACGACCTGAAGCGGGTTCAGCGGCGCAACCAGATAGTCATTGACACCCTTGCGAATGAGTTCGCGATACAGGGTGATGTCGTTGGCATGGCCAACCACAACGATGCGCGTTCCAGCGTCACAGACCTCGGCAAGCCGGTCCAGTGACTGAAGGATCTGTGCTCCGCCAAGCTGGCTCTCCACAATGATGAGACCCGGTGTCGGCGTGTCCACATAGTGAGACACTGCGGCCGTGATGCCGCCCATATGGACAGTCAGATGAGCCTTGGCCAAACGGCGGTCCTGGGCAGCCCGCTGCAGGGACACACCCACATCGGGTGTTTCGCAGAAGGCCTGGATCGTGACGCGGGGGACCGGACGGATCACTTGTCCCTCACCTGCTTGCGGAACATCTGCAGCCATGTCAGCCATGTCAGCCACGTCGACCGGATGCGGCTGCGGCGCATGCCCTGGGTCCTCTTGAGGAAAGGGGGGCATCTGCGGGTCTATGTGATGGGCTTCGCTCATCGTTTTCAGACTCAGTTCTGGTTGACTTCACTGGAGGCACCGGACTCTTCATCGGCGCGCTCCGTCTGGGTTGTTTCACCGGCACGGTAGCGTTCAAGCACAACGTCGCGCCGTTGCGCGTCTGCCGGTGTCATGCCGCGCGGGGCGACAAGATCGCCGGGGTCTGCGACCATCACCGCGAGATTGTTCTGGCTGGCGCAGCCAAAGTTGGCCGAACGTGTGTTGTTGGGATTGAAAGCATAGTCATCAGACCAGTTCCCACACGGAGATGGCGTCGCAACATACTGCGCAAAGGAAAGAATCAGAGGGGCATCGGACGCTGCGCCGGAAGCTCTGTAATGGCTAAGGCGCAGTTTCGATGGACCAATGGCAAGGCCATCAAGAAATGTTTCTACTTCTGCCGCGGCTCGTGAGGCGGCGCCCCGGTTGGGTGCCCCGGTTGGGATCGACATGACCATCGGACCGTTTCCACGGTCCTTGTATTGGCGGGCGAAAGCACTGAGACGTCCCATATCGTCGCCGCTAAGCGACACCGAGTCGGGTTGCACATGCAGCATCAGCGACGCGGCTTGCTCATCGACAGCTATCGGGTGCGTCTGCTTGACGGATATCGCTTGCAAGGGCCCATTTTGCCCCAGACTGCAGGCGCCCAAGGCGAGAGCAGCGGCAAGTGAAACAAGTAAGTGTGGGCGGAGTGAGGTACGCATGGCCGCATTACTCCATAATAAAGCCGACTGGGCCCTGAAGTTGTTCCTTCAGGTCTTTCTTGCCAGCGCCGTAGATGCCGTTGTTGCGACCTAGCAGGATTGTCTCGAGATCACTCGCGGGAGGACTGTCATCCGTCGGTAAAACAAAGTCACTTTCGTGCTGAGGCTCCACAAGATATGGGGTCACCATCACGACAAGTTCGGTCTCGGAATTCTGGTAGTCACGCGATCGGAACAGCGATCCGAGAATTGGGATGTCTTTGGCGCCAGGGATACCATCAATGTTCTGGCGTGTGTTCTCCTGCAGCAGGCCCGCCAGCGCGAGCGACCCGCCTGAAGGTAGCTCGATCGCAGTTTCTGCCCTGCGAACCCTAAGAGCTGGAATTGTGACGCCGTTCACCTGGACCAGTCCGCCGGACTCATCCCGGAACGTTCCGCCTTGCGATACAAAGGCACCATCGGCTGAAAGCTCGCTAACCTCGGTTGAGATCTTCAGACTGATGCGGCCCTCTGACAGAACGACCGGTGTAAAGGCAAGGCCGACGCCGAATGGCTTGAATTCGATGCGCACATTGCCGTTGGAGTCGCGGTCAGACGGCACCGGAAACTCACCACCTACGAGAAAGTTCGCGCTCTCGCCAGAGATCGCCGTGAGGTTCGGCTCAGCAAGCGTTCTCAGCAATCCGTTACGCTCCAAGGCTTTGAGGGCACCGTCAAGGCGCTCGGCACCCGTTGCTGCCCCAAAGTCCGAAGGAGTGGTGTCAATGCCGCCAAAGGACTGTCCCTGCAGGGAGAAGTTATTGGCGGTGGTAAAGCGCAATGCCAGGTCGCCAATGGATGTCGCGGATGACAGATCAATGCCA
>JGI12316J15310_10000353_pt20 | contig 32881 bp, 33 predicted proteins | sample MarCyaLeptolynsp_FD_15310 | JGI IMG/M metagenome (IMG submission 15310)
GGCGCCGACGCGGGCATTCCCTGGCCGAGAAATATCGGCGACTGGATGGCGTTGATCTCGGGCATGACCTGGGCAATTGTGTCGCTGATGCTGCTCACCGACCGACGCACCCATCCACTCGATCACGCACTGTCATTTTTCCTCTGGGCGACGCTCCTGGCCGGCCTTGCCGCCTGGTGGGGGACGCAAACCGGAACAATGCCGGCGGCCGACTGGTCCGCGATTGTCGAGACGCTGCCGTGGCTGGTTCCGGTAGCGGCTCTCGTTGTCCTGCCCGGCGGTCTCGCCACGGTCTACAGCCCGACAAAACTCAATCCGGGCGTGGTCGGGCTCCTGTTCATGTCCGAAATCAGCGTCGCCGCGATCACTGCGGCCCTGCTGTCGGGAGAACCGTTCGGCCTGCGCGAGTTGATCGGTGTCCTGGCGATCAGTCTGGCCGGCCTGCTGGAGCCCCTGGTCGGATTGATCTGGCGGAGGCCGAAGGCGGTTTGACGCGGCGGCGTTTGATCGCCGGCTGTCCAGTCTGGGCGACCGCGGACTCTTGGTCCCTATCGTAATTTGAACAGTTCGACATTTCGGCGAAGAGCGTGAATGGCCCTGACCGGTCATTCGCTACGCCGCAAAAGACGGTCAGATCGGACGGGGAGGCGTCGTGCGTTGCGATGAAAAAATTCGATGATTTGGACCGTACCATGAGTGAAAGCGCCTAGAGATGGGCATTTGCGATAGGCGGAAAATAAAGAGCGTTTACTTGAGAGAAGGCAATATGTACCGCCAATTTCGGTGGTTGAGCTAATTTTCAACTCATCATTATTAAGGTAATTTCATTCGCTCGGCATGGAGAGGCACTCAACTTATTACCGATCGCCGAAGTGGATTTACGAAACCTTGGATGTCACCCACATGAATGACGCGATGGGTCTGGGCTGCCGTTATCAATCTCTGATTCAATTCTTGAGGGTGACATGCAGCCGAATAACCAGTCCCAGTTATGGGATCCCTTTTTCGGGCATGTAGCGCCGCGCTTCGACAAGGCGGAAAAACCGACAAAGTACCTCAATATCAGCGCGCATGCCTCATCGTACCTGGCATTGTTGGCGCTTGTGCTTTTCCTTGTTGCTTTCGGCTCGTTCTTTTTCCTGGAAGGTGGAACGCTTCTTATCGTTGCCAGTGTCTGCCAGGTGTCAGTCGCGGGCGTTATGTATGCGTTGATCAAGCTCACCAAGAAGGCAGAATTCCACGCTTGGGCGCTCGGGCGTATCGCATCACAAAACCATTGGTCCTTTGCCCTGCTCAAGTCGAAGGTTGAAACGTCGAGTGCGGATTCCAGCAGAGTGAAGCGTATCATTTGGGACCCGCTGATTGCACCGCTCTACGCTGATCTCAGAGTTTTGCTGAAAGCGCGCCTGGGTCAAGCCATGTTCATCCGGCCAAGCGCGGTTTGTTGGGGTGAAACCAGCGCTGGCGTGCCGTTGTGGATGTGCGTTGATGTGGGTGAGGTCAATCTGGCCCTTGCCGCGAAGCCCCTGAAGACAGATGCCCGTGGCAACGTTTCCAACCATGGTTATGCGGTCATGTTTGTCGTCGCCTATCCGCTGGAGCGGAAGACCGGTATCAAAGCGCTTTTTTTTTGGCTGAAGCCTTTACAGGGGATAGTTGGCGAGACATCAAAACTGAATCCAGTGAGATGAATGACGCGTTCTACATTTCTTCGGAATCTGCATCCGACTCAGCGAACGGCAATGTCGAGTTGGCGCTTCGACAGGCGCTGACGCCCGCGACGCAGGTCGCCTTTCTAGATCTGAAGAAACGCTACCGCGCTCAGTTCGCTTTGCGCGACGATGTGATTTTCATGAGCGGTTACGACCTGATCAATATCGCGGACATCGAAAAGGCGGCTGAATATATGGGCGAGGCTGCGGATGCCTTTGCCAAGGCAGCCATTTCTTTCAAACATTATGTGGAATAACGCAAGTGAGCCATTGGGACCCGTTTCTTCGCAGCATCGAGCCGTTTCAGGAGAAGTACGAACCGCCCCCGAAATCGGGCATGTCTCTGCTGCACAAGCTTCTATTCGCGACGATGGGGCTCGGGTTTTTTCTTTTTGTCTTCAGCAAACCGCTTTTCGAAACGGATATTGGCGCTTTGGTTGGGCTAATCTTTGCTTTCGGCTCGGGTGGTATCCTGTCCCTCATCAAGAAAGACGGTCTCAGCAAAGCTCAAATTGCAGAGCGGATCTTCGTTTCCGAATTGGGCCAACGGCTTGGCTGGTCCTACCGGTTGGTTCACCCTGAAGAGAGAGCCTATGTGAAAAAGCCGAAAGGCAAATCCACCGTTGCGCGTGATGTGATTGAGAAGGCCGCCCAAGCCATTTTTGGCGAGAATCGCCCCGATCTAACAATCTCCGAGCAGCAAATAGACACCCTCGCAAATACCAAGTTTCGCAGCGATCACGCCCGCGCCCAGCTCACTTTTGATGATCCTTTTGTCTTTCCGCTCCTCACGCATTTGACGAATTTCCTTGGCCCGAGCGCCGGAAGTCCATTGCCCTTGATGCCTAGCGGACTTTTCTGGTCGACGACGGAGCGGGGCGTTCCCTTTTTTCTCGCGCTTGCCTTGAAGGAAGTTGACCTTCGATTTGGAGGAAAAGAGGCGACGCAAGTCGGCAGCAATCAGGCCCGGGGCGTCCAGTTTCTCATCGCCTATCCACTCGATAGAGATACTGGCCTTGATGCTACCCTGACCAGGGAACCAATCGGGCGGGATAGTCGTAATGATTTGAAGCTTGCCAGCGTTGCCTTCAACAAGACGTTCAAAATCAAGATCAATGAGGATGGATGCGATCCCGGCATCAATCCGCGACTTGCCCTGACGCGGGCGCTTACGCCTGCGACCCAGACTGCTCTTTTGGATGCGCAGGATCGGTTCAAGCTGGAAGTTTATCTTCGAAGAGATGTCGTCTTTGCCAAAGGGCTTGCTTTTGTGAATTCCAAATATCCGAGCGGGTTACACGAGGCGGTGGAGGATGTGCTCGGCACATTTGTCGGCAGTGCATTGTCCTTCAAACGCTATGTGGAATAGGCGGCAAAAATCGCGATGGACGATCAAATTGAGGGAAAGGCACCATGTCATTCATTTGGGTGACGAGGTCATAGACGAACGTCTGTAGTTCAATTCCAAATGATAATTTTGGGATTGGTTCAATGAGACGCATTTCACTTGCGGGCACCGTTGCTTGCGTCCTTTTGTCAGCCTCGATGTCCTCCGGCGTGGGAAACGCTGAAGCGGCAGATCAATGCACGCTGACCATCGCAGCGTTCATGGCCAAAGCGGCGCCGAAACTGTTCAAGTCCTACGAAGCAGAAGTGGATCTGACAGCCTCCGTTGAAAACGTTGAGGGCAATTGGTTGCGTCAGCTGAAGCCCGTTGAAGTGTCGCGCCGCGAGACCAGGTCGCATTTCGTGCAAACAAACGTTTACGCCCTCAAGGGCGCATCGTTTTGCGAAAAACCGATCCAGATCAGAATGACCGGTACGTGCATCACCAAAGCCACAACAACCACCGGCCAGAGAGCGGGCGCCAGCACAGGCATCAGCCCGTTTTGGTTGCCAGGCTTCAACAAGCCGTCGCTGAAGAAGAACCACAAAGTCAACATTTGCTAGGAACCGCACACGGTATCATCATGTTCAAATCGATTGCTCAGATTTCATTTCTTTCGGCCTGTTTCGGCTTGACCGCTTCGACCCTCAGCGCCGCGCAAACAAGCGTGGCGCCCGACACGATTGTGGTCTTTGACGGCTCCGGTTCCATGTGGGGTCAAATTCAGGGTCGAGCCAAGATTGAAATAGCGCGCGAAACATTATCGACCGTTTTGCGAGAGATACCGGAGCAAAGCCGCGTTGGCATGGTTGCGTATGGTCATCGCGAGAAGGGACAATGTAGCGATATTGAAACGGTGGTTCCGGTTGGCCGGGCGACCAATGCTGTGCCGAACATGATCAGTGTGGCAAATGCGCTGAAGCCGAAGGGAAAAACACCTTTGTCTGATGCAGTGCGTATCGCTGCCGAAGAGTTGAGATATACGGAAAACGCCGCCACAGTTGTCCTAGTCACCGATGGGATCGAGACCTGTAACGCAGATCCGTGTGCGCTTGCGACCGAGTTGGAAGAGGCTGGGATCAACTTCACCGCCCATGTAATTGGCTTTGGCCTTTCGCAGCAGGAAGGCGAGCAGGTCCAGTGTTTGGCGACCAATACGGGCGGCCTTTATCTTTCCGCCGACAATGCGGAGGAATTGGGTGATGCACTGCGCAAGACCGTGGAGGCACAGCCAATTGAGATCAATGAGGATGATTTTGGTCCCGCGGAACTCTTGACCCGGACCGTGCGCTTTATTCTCAGAGATACGCAAAACGGTCCGCAGATCGGCCTTCGCGAGCTCGATGGGCAATTGGTAAAAGAAGACGGCACACCCGTGGAGGGCGCCCAATTCGCCCTGGCGTATCCCGAAGCCAACGGGAACTCGGCCACGGCAACGCTTGCGCCGGGATCTTATGTGGTGCAACTGCGCCGCCGGGCCGGTGACAAACCTGCCTATGACGTTGCCCATGGTTTCACGATCCCTGAGGGGACGGGGGACTATGTGGTGGAGGCATCGCTTTCCGGTTCGCTCGCCATCAATGTCTTCATCAACCCCGATTTGCCTTGGAAAGAGGGGGATCCATTCCCGACAGCAGTGGGTGGGTCACGTCCCCGGTTTCACTTCGCCGTATTCCCAATTGTCGGCGGTGCCAAAGCGGCGGAGCCGGTGGCTAGGCTCTCTTCGGTGAATTTGCGTGACGCCATACCGTTGCCGCCTGGTCCTTACCTCGTTCAGGGCAATATCGACAGCGGCACATCCGCCGAGCGCTTTGTCGAAGTGAAGGGCGGCGCCGCGACGGAACTCGACTTCTCCTTTGACGCCACCCGCGTTTATCTGGATGCGCGGGGTGCAGATGGCGCGCCCATGCGCAAACAAAACGCCTATTGGTACGATAAGCTTCGCTCTGGTCGGAATTACTGGGTCTGGGGAACAGCCCTGCGCGGCGGCGATCTTGCATCCTTCTATCTGCCGACCGGTCGTTGGGCGCTTTACATCGGCGGGAGCGAGCGCATCGTGGATGTTCCCGGCAATTTCCAGGATTTGCGCCTCGCCATTGGGCCCGGCGAACAATTGTCAGATGCCAACAAGGACTTTCTCAATCAGCGCGGAAATGGCTGCATGGAGATTCTCAAAGTCACATATCCCGGTTGTTTGATTGAACGCGCCGATTTGTCTGGAGGCCCGGCTGCCGGCCCGTCAAAGGCCGCTGTTGAACCGGAACCTGTCCCCGCTCTGAAACCGAAGGACGCGTCCCGCAAGGATGCAGGCGCGACGTGGCGGGATTTCGTCTTTGTTGATGACACCCAGACGCCCCGCCTTCATGTCATCTTGCCGCCCGATACAGCATCGAAGGCCGAATTCATTCTGGAGCAAGGCTGGTGTGGCCGCGCGGAATGCGGCGCCGATCGCCTCGAAGTTGCACGCGCTGAGTTAGAGATCCTCACCGAGGATGGCTTCCAAGCTCAGAACATCAACGAAGCGACTTACAAGTTCGGTCTTTCTTCTTTTGGGCAGGACAAGGAAATAATGGTCACCAGTGATCAAGCGTCTCGTGTTCGGCTGGCTCTCTTTGATATTGTTCAGGTGTCACAAAGGGACGTTGACGCTTTGCGTCCGGCTGCCCAGGAGACCAGTTTGAGTGACAATGTGAATCGCATCTTCGGTGTCTTCACATTGGACCAAAGCGGATTGCCGGTCGGGCAAATCGTGGCTGACTTCTTGCATCAGCAGCAATGTCTGCGTCAGCCCCTGATCATCTGGCCGGATGGGCGTGTTGCACGAAAAACATTCAGCGAACCCAAAAGCGCGAACGACAACCCCTTCAAGATTTCAGCGGAGGGATTCTGTCAAGTTTCCGGGTCGCGTTTTGATTGTACGTTGAGTGACAAGCAAACCGGGACGACGGAGAGCTGGAAATTCAACTCCGAACTTCTCGGCGACAACCATTACAGCATCAATGAAAAGGGCGAGGCGCGACCGACGATCGCGGCTTCGTGTTTCTATCCGGGCGGCAAGTTGAAAGCGGCGCAAGTGATGCCAAATGGCCTGGCACTGTCAGACATGCTGCTTCGGCGTGATGACGGCCAGACGCCCGGCATGGGTTATGATGCCAACAACAACGTCTTCCGCGGCAATTGACATGACGCACCATTCTCCTTTTCAGCAAGGCAGAACATGGGCCGAAGCGATGGCGATTTACGGGGCTGTTGCAATCCTCATACCGGTCATAGGCTTTGTGGTCTCCCCTGTGCGAGCACTGGAACAAGAAGCCTGTCCAGCGCGCCCAATCACCGATGGCGGGGTTTTGCTATACGTCTACCGCATGTTGGATGATGTCTGCATCGGCTCGATTTCATGGGCGGTTGTTCCCAACCCATCCGCCAGAATTAGGCTCTTCGCCGGGTGGTGCGGTCGCGATGCATGTGGACCCGCTGAGGGACGCACGGGCAAAGGCGATTGGCAGACCTTCCCAACGCGGTTTTGGGAAGGGCGGACCAATTGGCCAAGCATTCGACTTCGCTTCTCCAATCAGAGTGCCGATGGCCCCGGCGCTTTGTCCCATGGCGACGAACGCGTGGTTATCCGGATTGCTGATGCATCCGAACCGGTCGCCGACGTTGATCTTGCGTCGAACAACAAACGCCCAAACGGCCGCGGCCAGATCTTGAAGATGGCACAGCTGGAAGCGCCGCTCGGGGTCTATGCGTTTGTTCCCGATCAAAAGAATCTCAAACGCATCGGCAATCGCGGCGATAATCTTTGCCTCACAGAGCCGATGGTGTTTGCCGGGCGCGGCCGCATCTTGATGAAAAGGATCGGTAAGCCCAGGAAGGGTAATCCCTATTCCATCGAGCGGTTTATGGATTGTTCAAGCTTTCATGGCGGACCGGAAGTTTGCGAGATGTTTGAAGGCGCGCCAGAAGCCGGAAAAACACCGGCTGCAGCTGGCGCTCCCAATACTTATCGTCCACTTGGCCAGGGCGATTTCGAGGTCTGCCCACGCGACGTGAACAGGTGCGGGTTGCTTTATGCCTGCGTGCGGGAGGGCGGCGCTATTGCCTTTGATCGCCAATTGGCAGACGGCGGCAGTCTTGTTGATGCCATGCTTGATCCCGGCGACGGGTCGAAACCGCTCTATCGATACATTGATAATCAGACATTGGAACGTGTGCAGCCATGACCATGTTCAAAACAAGTCTTTTCGCATTCACATTCCTTCTTCTGCCTGCGCTGTCGGCGAACCATGCCGTCGCAACCGATTGGAACGGCAATTGGGCATCGAATTTTGGTCAGTTACGGCTGCTGCAGAACGGCAATCGGCTCTATGGCGATTATGCAGAACGCGGCCGAATTGAAGGCACGATCAGCGCTGATGGCCGTTCTGCACGTGCCTTTTTCATCTACAATGATGGCCGATGGGGCACCGTCCAGTGGCGCAAGGCGGACGAAAAAATCTCCGGTACATGGAATTGGAAAGCCGATGGTCTGCCACCCGGAAAGGGTGGAAAAAGCTGGACGGCCACGCGTTCATCCGCCCGCGCATCGCCGCTGAAATATTCGGATCAAACCCGCATTCAACCGCCGAGTGATCCGGTCGCTGCAAGCGGCAAGTTCAGGCTTTGGGTTGCATTCGCGAAGACCACGCCCCAACCCGATCCACTCCCCAACCCGAACAATGGCGGGAACGCCAGAGCGGGCCTTTCCGACTGGTACGGTTCTTACAAGCTGGTGAATGTCGACCCGACCTATGAGATCAATGTGGACGTAATCCATTTCCAAGGCAGCAATGTCGCGAGTGCCGATATTTCCTTTTACGTGCGGCCAGGCACCAATTGTCCTGAAACATTGCATGTCGAGTTCTGCGCGGATTTGCGCGCGACAGCTGACAGCCGCGGGTTTCTGCGCGCTGAGCAGGTGGGCACCAAGATGATCAATCTCGGTTCGGGCATTGGCGAGACGCTTGAAGTCTATTTTCAACTGCCCGGTGACACCCAAGATCGGCTTTTGCGCATCCGCCGTGAGGCGACCTATTTTAGCGCGGCCATCTTTCACAATGACCGGGGCTATGACTACGAAGGCTTCGTACGGGCAGGCGACCCTTTTTGCGAGCAAGGCCAATGTCAGACCGCTTTGTTCACTGATTTGAAAAAAAATCCATCGGCGTATCGGGCGCAGGTCAGCAGTTCTTACTCTGCTCGGTTGATCAATTCGCGAAACCGTATTGCCGCGTCCCATGGTCAGGCCGAGGTGAGACCCAGTCCGTCGCCTGCGCCCGACCCTTCGCCAAGCCCGGCGCCCACTTTCCAGCAAGAGCTGCCCCAACAGCTCTCTGGTCGCTGGGCCATTCTTGATGAAACAAGCGAAAATGTGGGTGAGATCTCAATTGTCCCGAGCAGTCGTGGCCTTCGCGCTGAGGGCAAATTGCGTGGCTTTTTTGAAAACGCGGATGGTGATGAGACCGAGTTTAGACGCGCCGTTGAGACCGATGAGGCGATTGCGTTCGATCTCACCGTTTTTGCCGCTCAATCGGGTGAGCAGAAATCCGGTCGCTTGATGGTGGAACGGCCGTCCTTAACTGTCAATAATCCGCGCGGCACGTTGATTGTAGAAGATGATGTGTTTCTGGTGGAGCTTGTCCGCCCGGTAGCGGGACTCGATCCACGTGATGTGGGTGATACGCCAGCGATTGGCATATACAGCGTTTCCTATACATTGCGCGACGTGCCTGTCGGGCGAACGATCCGTCTTCGTTCACGCCCTGATCGCTCGTCTGATGTGATCGGTGCACTGCCTTACAATGCGCGCGATCTGCAAATTCTGAAATGTTCGGGTGAGATCAACTCGCAGCGTTTTCAACAGGGTCGTCAGTCGACCCGAGAAGCACTGCTCGCTTCCCATTGGTGTCAGATGACCGATGGCCAGATCGCTGGCTGGATGCCGGGCCGCCATTTGTCACCGCAGTGACGACGAAGATTATTGGAAACGATCGTTATGAAAAGACTTTTGCAAACGGCGGTTACCGCCCTTGGCCTCATGGCTTCGGCTGTTGTGGCAGAGGCCGCAAGCTTTGCCTATGATCACAACGGCTCGCGGGTGCGGGTTGATGTGAACGGCTCCGACGTCAAAATTTTCTATGAACGTCCGCGATCTGGCTTGCGGGGTGTCGGCGTGCGCCCCGGAACCTTGCTGTTCAATGGTCGCGTGTCAAACGGCTACTTGGATGGAATGAGCCGTATCTTCAACGCCAATTGCGGCGAGGTTGATTATTTCGTCCATGGCGATTTTCGCGCAGGGCGCAATTTCAAACTGACCGGCTCGGCACCCGTTTTGTCGAATATGAGCTGCCGTATTGTAAACAACACGAATGAAGGTCCCAACGCAAATCTCGTTTTCACGGCTTTGGGCGGTTCGACCGAGGTTGAGCCTCTGGCGCCGGCACCTCAACAGCAAGTGCAACGCGGTTGCGTGAAAATCGTCGACAGCTTTCTCAATGTGCGGGTTGGCCCCGGTGCATCCTATGGGAAGATCGGCGAGTTAAGTGCCAATCTGTGCGGCATTCAGAAACTCGGCCGCTGCCAGCAGAACTGGTGTCTCGTTCAATACAGGGGCACGATCGGCTGGGTTTCCATGCGCTATATTGAGCAATAATCATTCGCTCGTAACGCCACGCCAAAACAATCTCACGAGGAGATCAACGACCGACTTGATTGAGGAAGCTGCTCCGGCACCTCACATCAGATGTGATATTATGCATCACCCTCGTCACTTGTCGCCGGTGAGAAGCTTATATTAGAACATATGGGCTCCCTCAACGCGACATTCATCGCCTGTTCATGGCCGCAGCAATATTTTGGCTGCGGAGGTAGAATGAAGACGAAACATATTGTTACATCTGACGGTATCTCGTTGATGAACCGCACATTTAGCGGTGAAACAGCGACCAAACGGGTGGCGTTTGCAACCCATTCCCAGGCTCAGCACACTCTCAGTCTACAAGAGACGTTGCAGGGAATTGCCGACCGCGGCTGGACAGTCCACGCAACCGATCTGCGCGGCCATGGTCACTCCAGCACGTCGCGCGCGCCGCTTGGGCATATGGACATCAATGGGGGGTGGGAGAAGCTTGTTTCAGATCTCCATCTGGCTCTTTCCAATGCCTTTGAAGGCGTGGCGTGGGAAAACAGGCTCGTCGTTGCCCCCAATATCGGCACACCGCTTGTGCTTGAAGTGATCAAGAATTGGCCGGATCTTGCTCGCAATATCGTGATGGTGACGCCGCCGCCGAACCAGCCAGCGCTCCTCCGTCTTGCCCGCAGTTTCGTGAAGGTACGCAGTCTTTTTCACCCGGCTGACAAACCTGACGAAGTGACGCTGCATCAGCTCTATTCGTTCCTTGGTGCGCGTATAAGCAACAAAAAGCGATTGATCGATGTCGTTTCCAGCGATCGGGAAATCACTGAGGCCTTGCTCGCCGATGAGTATGCGTGGCCGACACCAACAACCGGCTATTTCCATGAAATGTTCCGCGGAGTCCAAAGCGGCTGGACGATGCCAGATGGCTTTAAGGCGAAAGAAGGCACATCTGTTCTCATCTTGTACGGCGGGGATGATCCGATAACGGCGAATGGCAAATTTGTGCAGTCCATGCGTCAGCAGTTGCAGGCAATCGGCATCAATAGCGTCGATGCCAAGCGGGTGGATGGCGGTCGATCCGGGCTTTTCATTGAAGAAAAACGGTTCGGCATTTCCAAGATCATCGATGATTGGGTGAAGGGTGAGGTCGCCTTCAATCAGGAGGTGGATACAGGAGATTGGGCGGATATTTCTTCGAATGTTCTGAACCGCCTCGGCTTGGAAGATGTGGACCGAGAGCTCAGCTCGGAAGAGCTTGTGGAGCTTTGCTATACGGCGATTGATGATGAGAGCCGCTGGGTCGAAATTCTCTACCGCGTGGGCTATGCGGTCTCAGAAGGCAATGAGATTAGCGACCGTGAACTGGAGACGATCGTTTCCATTATCATGCCGCACTGGGATCGTTCTTATCAGCTCAATCGGCAGATTATGCAGTCGGCTGCCATCGGTGCTGTGCTGCAAAATGTGATGGACCGCTTTGACCTTGGCATTGCCGTCGTCTCAGAGGATATGGCGGTGACTTATGCCAACCGCCCCTTTAGAAAAACGATCTCTCAGATAACCGACACCCCTTATGAAGTCACGGAAGACCTTGATCAACTGTCCGACCTGCTTGCGAGAATTTCCAGCAACGACTTTCTGGACCGCTGCCAGCGAGACAATGGCGAGGCGCTCTTCATGGTTGATGGTGTTGCATTCGGCTTTCATTTCCGACCGCAAGCGCTTCGTCAAACCGCTCTCAGCCGCGGGGGCGCATCGGGTGCGCTGATTCTGAGAGGCAATGACCATGAGGCTGCGGGCGTTGATGGCGATAAAATCGAACTGCTGCAATTTGCCTATGGTCTGACCTACAAAGAATCGGAAGTTGCGCTTGCGCTTCTGGACGGCTTGTCGCCAGATGGGATCTCTAAACGCTGCGGTGTAACCGTCAATACGACGAGGACGCACTTGAAGCGCATATATGACAAGATTGGCGTTCAGGGGCAGACCGAACTCGCGTCTCTGCTGTTGAAGGGCCCGATGGGCCTTGTCGTGGGAAGATAGGAAACGGCGCTGGTGCAGGGCGTTCCGATAATTGCATTTCTCGCCATTGCATTGGTAATGTTGCTGCCGCTCTTCGCTGAGCGATGGAGTCATCAAAGCGCAATCGCGGGTGATCTGCGCGCGGTCTTCTCAACGAATATCGGCCGGAACGGCTATATCGCAACCTTCGCTGGTGCGGTTGCGGGCAATGTCGGTATCGGCAGTTTTCTGGCGCTGTACTTGTTCACCCAACAAAGCCCCATCCTCGGTTTTTCCATTGTTGGCGCTTACACGCTCGGACTGTTTTTTTGCGCGCTCTTGAGCGGGCGGATACACGCTGCGGGGGCGAAAGTTGGGGCCGTCGGCCTTGTTGACCTGATCGCAATTACCCATGGATTTACGCGTCGCCGCTATATCTGGCTGCCGGTGGCCATCGTTTTTGTGCTGCGCTCCGCGGTCCAATTGGGTGCATTGGGCTTTCTCACGGCCACTTTCTTTGGTGGACATATTGCATTGGCAATTGTCGGTGGCGCGCTCCTGATTGGCTTCTATCTCATCGTCGGCGGATATCGCGCAGCGGTGCAGACCGATATCATGCAAGCGTTTGTCCTGGTTAGTGGTGGCATTGCCTGTGTCATTGGGTTGCCGAACCTTGATGCGGAGCCGAGCTTTTTTTTCGAGTTCGGCGCGTACAAGCCCGTTCTTCTGGTGGGTATCTGGCTTTTCCTTCCCTTCAGCGCCGTTCTCGCAATAGACAATTGGCAGCGTATCACGCTCTCGAAAACACCCGATGCGGCGAAGAAGAGTTATCTCGGCGCAACCGTCGTATGCGGCGGCCTTTTCACGCTGATGGCCTTGGCGGGTTATTGGTCGGCCTCCGAGGCAAGTATGTATGAAACCTTTCTGCAATTGGTGCCTTCAGGATGGGAATGGATTGTGGCGGCCATGTTTGTCGCCTGTATCATGTCGTCCATCGACACATTCATCATGCCGCTGGTGAGTGCGGTGCGCGAAAAGCCTTCGCTCAAAACCATGCGGCTTACCATAGCAGCTCTGATTTCGGCGACTGCGCTGGTGGCGATTTTTTTCTCGGACACGCTGGAGACAATCATAGCCGCCTTTAACAGTTTAACGGTGTTTTTGCCCGCTGCCTTCGGGGCGCTCTTCTTTAAAAGTCCCAGCGCGAAAGCGGCGATCTGGTCTGTCAATGGTGGCTTGTTGGTCGCAGTCGCGATGACTTTTGTCGACCAGAATGCGGCTTCGCTCGTTGGCTTTCTAACTGCAGCGGTTCTTTACGCGGCAATCGTTCGGCTTTCGCCAAACGCAGCGCGTTAGCAGCCTGCTGGTTCTGGAATATCATTCATATGGGTGACTGCGCAATCAGCCCGCCATGGCATCGATAGATTATTGTTTATCGATTCCTGAGGGGCGCACCATGCGCTGTTGCCGACATTTTGCCTTTTCAGTTCTTCTCGTGGCGGTTGCCGTGCCGTTTGGCGCCATGGCCAGTCAGACCAAAACCGTTGAGCTTATCACCCGCGAGCAGGTCAATCGCAGCTACAATGATTATGACCCGAGCCAAAGTGCGCCAGAGCTTGCCAATACCTGGGATCAAACCCACGGACGTCCGAAAGTCCTGAATGGACGCGCAGAGCTCACTGTTCCGGTGAAAGGAGACGTGGAATTTAGCCAATTCTGTCATGGATATCATTTCAATCAGACTGCGCCGTTCCAGTACGACGTCGCTGAACCCATGGGGTACCAGGATTTCTTGCTGTCATCCGGCTTCGATGCAAGCAGCGCTGATCTGAATCCGCTGACCTATGCGCCGCACATACAAGAGATTATCGAGGCCGCTGAATTTCAGTTCACCTATCGCAGCCAATTGTCCGGCCTTTCCGGTTTCATTCATGTTCGCGGCAATGATGTTGTGTGCTGGACTTATCTTGATGATCCGGGTCTCTACAAACATTTCTACTCCTTTTATCGCTATGAAATAGCGAGTCGTGATGGCACCGACAAAGATTTCTGGACGATTCTCTGTCGCCAGCCGGGCGAAGAAAGGAAAGATCTGCCGGAAACCGACATTTGCTACGAACGACCTTCTGAGGCTGAAAAGGATGATCCGGCCCAGAGTGGCTCTTCCCCTAATTCGCAACAAAGCGATTCGGGTTCTGGTCTTGGCAGTGGCGCGGGCAATGGTTCTGGCAGTGGTGTGCTGGGTAATTCTACCGCCTCTTTTGAAGAGCAAGTGACCGCACTGTTGAAATCCGGCGTGATCCGCACAACCGAAATCGAATTGCTTCTGTGTGCCGTTGCGCACCCGGAATGCCGCTTAGCGGTGAATGCCGCCGATACTCTGCGCTTTCTGGGCTTAGCCGACCTGGCCGTCGCCCGCAATCGCCTCCTGGAATTGCTGTCCGCATGACACCTGAAATGATGAGAAATCCGATGTTTGCGAATAAAACCACAATCAATGCGTTGCTTTTGTTGCTTTTCATGGGCGGATTTGCTGCTGCGCAGGATGCGGGCTTTTACAAAACCGGCGCCACGACGATCGTGCGGGCGGAAGCCGAACCGACTCAAAACAACTTCCTGCCCTATTCTCTCGGTTTGCGGGTGAATGATGCTTCCGACTGTTCAACGCTTGCCAATGGTGAAGCGTGGAATGATCTCTGTGAATACACTGAAAAACGCGGCGGCAGTGTTTTGTTGACCGGCAATCTGGTGGGGCAGAGCGGTTCGCTTTATGCCGGCCGCCTCATTGGTCCGGCCGGTGAATTTTGGCTGCAAAGCAACGTTCTCGTGACAGAAAACGCTCATTTCCTGCGCCTTGCCAAACCCGGTGGGGCGCTCGGCGCGCCAATTGAGATCAGCGGCAATCGCGGTGCGGCCGATCAGGTTGCGCAAGCAAGCCAGCCACTGACAGCGCGGCGTTTTGCCGATGGCGCAGATTTCCGGCTGCGGCTGGGTCAGGTCACAAACGGACGGCGCGAAGCGGAATTGGTTCTCTCGTCAACTGATCCTGACATTTGTGCCGCCCTCATACCCGGCACGTCTGGTTGGAAGCAGCTTTGCGAATTGACTGACAAGATTGCAAATCCGCTTTTTCTGAATGGCACCATCCGGGCTGATCAAGGCGCGGAAGTGGGCATTTTGTCAGACGGCGCGGGACGCTCTTTCAATCTCTGGGTCCGCGACGCCCGGCCAGACTACGCCCTCGTCGCCATACGAGGGGAATCGGAATGGCCCTTTTCAGGTGGGCAACCAGCCGAAGCTGTCATCTTCAGCGGACGTGAAGATGTTGCGCCCAAATTGCCAGCCGGTGCGGCGGCTACGACAGCCTATCTTGTCGGTATAGATGCCAATGCGATTTTGGAATTGGGACAGCCGCGCGATGAAGGAAAGGGCGACGAGACAAGCGTGACGCTGACCATGAATGCTGCCGCCAGAGGGACGCAGAATCTGGATGAATGCATGCGGCTTATGCAGGCGGCGACCAATCGCCCGGCCCATATGCTCGGACTGTGTGCGCGTGCTGCAACGGAAGCACCTGCAACTTTCACCGGCACTGCCGTTCCCTTTGCCTCTGCAAACAACACATTGAAAGGCGTTGTTGAAGACGGAAATGGCACAAAATACAATATTCAGATCCGCAATTTCCGAGATGATTATGCGGAGGTTGCAATCGTCTCTGCAAGTGACCCGACTTTCACGCGCGACCGCTTTTCGTGGATTCCTTTTGGAAACACCGCCGATGATTTGCGCGCTCAGCAACCAAGCATTACTTTTGCTGGTCAATGGACGGTTGAATTTGGCCCGACGCTGACATTCGAGATTGCCGAAACCAATGATCGCGCCCTGTCTGGAACTTTGGCGATCAGCGCTTATTCTGACACCTTTCCCTGCGGTACGAGAGGTGGTCTTGGATCGGGTGTCGCGTACATTTGTGACACAGCATCAAAGGATGGCGGTGCGCAGCTCACATTGAACGGCCAGCGCCGCACCGGCCCCGCTCAGATCGGCGACCTTGAAACAAACACGGAGCTCGCTTTTCAGATCGCCACAGGTCTCTCTGCACCAGACGGGCGCGGTCTTCAGAAAGATGCGCTTTATGTGCGCTTCCTAAGCAATTGGCTGGAACAACCTACCGAAAAGGCGACATGGCACAGGCTGCAGCCCGGCGGCGGGACGCCTCCGCCTGCACCGGCACTGCCACCGGCGCCTGCCCCACAAAGTGGTCTGAAAAACCCACCGGTCAACTCCGATCTTCTGGGCCGGTGGAGCACGTCCTTTGGCACAGCAATTGACCTTGAGATTACGCCGCGGGGCAACGATTTCCTGATGGTGGCGCTTACGGCAAATGGTGGCGCCGGCGATTGTCTTGGTGCGGGTGGCGGCGGCTCCTCTTTGAAATGGCTGTGCGAGGAGATTGCGCAAAAGGGCAAGGTCGAGTTCACGCTAGTCGGCAGCCCGGATTTCGGTGTGCAAGGTCAATGGGGCTTTGCGCCTGAAACCTCGCCGGGTATTGCGGGCCTTCAACCGGTTCGCATCAACATCACCCGCGGTGATGCGATTACAGGGTCACGCATTTACGATGCATCTTCTTTTTTCATTCGATTCAATCATGACGCCCGGCTGGTGCCGCAAGTTGAAGCGAAATGGCATGCTCTGACCAAGGGATCGTCACAGCCAACTCCCGCGCCATCAGAAGAGATACAGTTGATCAACAGCAATGGTGCGTCATTTGTCATTGTGCCCCCGTCGCGATGCGCATCCCGATCAGACTTTTTCTGCCAAGTGGCCGGCCGCGGCCCCGCCGAAGGATGGCGCGTCGATAATCTTGCGATCTCTCCAAGCCATGTTTTCGGTACATTGGATATTGCCGGTCAGACATTCGTCATGCGGGCCTTCAGTGAGCAAGGACAACGAATATTCGACTTCTATTCGAGTCACGGCCTGTCCCGGTTTGAGTAATCGGCTCAATGGATCTCATGAGGAAATTTGAAATGCACATGAACCTACCGGTCATCTTCACACTGGCCCTGATGCTGCAATCCGGTCTCGCACAGGCGGAAGGTTCTCTCGATACACCGACAGGCCTGGGTAATTTCGTCATCGGCGATCTTTTGCCAACCGCTTTGAAAGAGGGGCAGACAGTTATCGACGATGCCGTCGTGGGCCAGCGAGGTGGTATGTTCATCGCGGATGTTACCGTCCTGTTGGAAGGCAATACCGATAAAGAGATTTCTTACAAGGTGGTGGTAGGCGAAGCGGTCGACGGAATGTTCAATGATGGGTGGGACCTTGCCAAACAGATGCTCGACCAGAGCGACGAAGCGAAAAGCCTCTTCGACCTGGAATTTGGTGAACGAACCTGTATGGGGCAAATTCAAGAGCTGCAGATTTCGTGCAAATTTGGTCAGACGCTTGTTCAGGCATCTGCAGGCTATCCTGAGAGTGGGCCGACCTATGACGATTTGAAGACATTGATGGTTTCCGCGCCTGCCGAAATACTCTCAAAGCTCGGCGATGCCCGGTAGTGGGAAGAATAACCCATGTTTTCAACGCTTTTGGCGCTCATCATCAGCGCAATCGCTGTTTGGTCGTCTGCCATAATGGTTTGGTCAGCGGTAAAACCAAAGTGGACGAAGCGTGGTCCGGAACTGGGGTTCAGCTGAAACGCCGCCATGAGCTTGTGCCCAATCCAGTCAATTCCATACGTTCCGCCATGGCGCATGAAAGGAATGTGCTCGACCGCATTCTTGAAGCCCGCACACATGCGCTGAACGCCCTTGCTGGCAGGGACCACGACAAAACAAAAGAGGCCGAGACCAATTTGACAACACAGCTGCAGAGGTTCGTTGGTTACACCGAGGACAATCCGGAAATCACTGCGACGGAAACTGTTCGGCTCTTGCAGCAGCAACTTGAGGAAACGGAGGACCAAATCGCCGCCTCCCACCGACTCTTCAAAGGCAGCTTTCGTCCGCGTAGCGGCTGCGAGCCTGGCGAACAAAACAAGGCCGTGGCGGAAATCCGCCGCCGGCGATGCGCAACGCGCTGAAAAAAGACTCGTTGCGGCAAACGTGCAATTTCGCCTCGCTTTGTTGTTCTCAAGGCCAGGTGCACGAGAAGGGACGTCACCAACAAAAACACCCAATCCTCCATTTAGGACTGGCAATTCCCGCAATCCTCCCCTATATTATAGTCATGTTGAGCATAAGCCTCACAGCCGGCATTGCCGGATTTTTTGTTATATCTCTTTTGCTCATATTGAGCATAAGCGAAGGGAGAGCGTGATGGATATCGCCGCAAATCCGATGGACACCCCGTCCACCACAGTCAAAAACATGGAAACGGATGCCGGAAAGGACCGTGGTCATGAACCGGTGGCCATGCCCTCGCTCGACTATACAGACGACGTTGCGGCGGCCACAGCGCCGATTTATGAAAAGGTCAAACACATCATTCCCGCCATCGAATGGCCGGTCTATGCGCCCTATATCAAGGCAATCAACGACCTGAAGAAACAGCGCAACGCGGTGATTCTGGCACACAATTACCAGACCCCGGAAATCTTTCACGGCATCGCCGACATTGTCGGGGATTCGCTGCAACTGGCCAAGGAAGCGGCCAAGGCCGACGCTGAGATCATCGTCCAGTGCGGCGTGCATTTCATGGCGGAGACCTCGAAACTGCTGTCGCCGGAAAAGACGGTTCTGATCCCTGACATGGATGCCGGCTGTTCGTTGGCCGCCTCGATCACCGGTGCCGATGTGCGGGCGCTGCGCGAGAAATATCCCGGTGTGCCCGTCGTCACCTATGTCAACACGTCCGCCGATGTGAAGGCTGAAACCGACATCTGCTGCACCTCGTCGAACGTGGTCAAGGTGGTGGAGTCTCTGGGCGTCGACCGTGTTCTGCTGATCCCGGACGAATATCTGGCGAAATATGTCCAGACCCAGACCGATGTCGAGATCCTGACCTGGAACGGCCGCTGCGAAGTGCATGAACGGTTTTCCGGCGCCGAGTTGACGGCCTACAGGAATGACGATCCCGATGTCAGCATCATTGCCCATCCCGAATGTCCGCCGGATGTCATCGAAGCCTCGGATTTCACCGGTTCGACCGCCCACATGATCGACTGGGTCCGGACCAAACGACCGGAAAAGGTCATCATGGTGACGGAATGTTCGATGGCCGACAATGTGGCGTCCGAGGTGCCGGAAGTGAATTTCGTCAAGCCGTGCAACCTGTGTCCGCACATGAAGCGCATTACGCTGCCGAAGATCCTCGATACGCTGGTCAACATGTCCGGCGAGGTCATCGTCGACCCGGACGTGGCCGTTCGCGCCCGGCGCGCGGTTGAACGCATGGTCAATTTGACGAACTGACCCAGACTCACCGATAGTAGGTGTCCCGTCCCGATCCGCCCTGCACATGCAGGGCCGGTCGGGAAGTGGATTGTTCTCAGTCACAAGGCACAACGTCACAAGGCATCACGCCATGGACACCGACAGCGCCGCGCGCGAAACGGATGATCTGGTCATACTCGGCGGCGGGCTCGCCGGACTTTTCTGCGCCCTGAAACTGGCGCCGCGGCCCGTCACCGTGGTCACTGCCGCGCCGCTTGGCGAGGGCGCGTCCTCCGCCTGGGCCCAGGGCGGCATAGCCGCCGCCATGTCGGAAGGCGACACCCCTGAAAAACATACCGAAGACACGATTGCCGCCGGCGGCGGCATCGTCGACGCCGGCATCGCCCGCCAGATGGCCGAGGAGGCCGGCGACCGGATCCGCGATCTCCTGAGTTATGGTGTGCCTTTCGACAAGGATCTCGAAGGCGCTCTTGTCTGTTCCCGCGAAGCCGCGCACAGCGAACGCCGTGTCGTGCGCGTCAAGGGCGACCAGGCCGGCCGCGCGATCATGGCGGCGATCATTGCCGCGGTCCGCAAAACGCCGTCGATCCGTGTGCTTGAAGGCTATAACGGCGAGGAAATCACCAAGACCGGGCACCGGGCGACGGGCCTCGTCATCCGCAATATCGTCGACGGGCACACGCGCGCCCTGACTGCGCGCGCGATCGTGCTTGCGACCGGCGGGATCGGATTCCTGTATGCCCGCACCACCAATCCGCCGCAGGCCTGCGGCCAGGGCATCGCCATGGCGGCGAGCGCTGGCGCGGTTCTGGCCGACTGCGAATTTGTCCAGTTCCATCCGACCGCCATCGACATTCCCGGCGATCCGACGCCGCTCGCCAGCGAGGCCATTCGCGGCGACGGAGCAACGCTTGTCGACCGCGCGGGCCATCATTTCATGGCGGATTATCATCCGCTCGCCGATCTCGCGCCCCGGGACATTGTCGCGCGTGCTGTCCAGGAACAGATCCTGGCCGGACGCGGGGCCTTTCTCGACTGCCGTTCGGCGCTCGGCGCGCGCTTTGCGGACCATTTTCCCTCGATCTTCGCCGTCTGTCGCGAGGCGGGAATCGACCCTCGCTCGGAATTGATGCCGGTGACACCGGCCGCCCACTACCATATGGGCGGGGTGCTGGTGGACGCCAACGGCCGCACCAGCGTCGATGGTCTGTGGGCCTGCGGCGAGGTTGCGTCCTCCGGAGCCCATGGCGCCAATCGGCTGGCGTCGAATTCGCTGCTTGAATCCGTTGTCTTTGGAGCCCGTATCGCAGCTGATCTACAAAGCCTGTTTCCCGTTGCCCATGTTTTCGGAATTCGGGAATTCCGGGGAGATGTCGGTCTTGAATTCAGCACCGAGCTGGAAGCGCTTGCCCGGTTGCGGGCCGCGATGACGTCGGGCGTCAATGTGGTGCGGACGCGTGACAGCCTGATCGAGGCGCTTGCCGAGATATCAGCCATCGAGCGCGCCGCCTGGACCCAGTCGGGGCGCAATGCCGTGCTTGCGGCAAAGGCCATCGCGGTCTCGGCCCTTTTGCGCGAGGAAAGTCGCGGCGCCCATTTCCGCGGAGATTATCCCGAGCCGTCGGACGCGTTTCGCAAGCGGACCTTCATCACCCTTGCCGAAATCACCCGTTTCTGTGAACGCCAGGATGACGGCGCACCAGCCAAATCAGCCGTGGGGCACTGATCCATGTCCGCTGTGGAAAACATATCCGCATCCCTCCCGGGACTGCTTGTGGAGGACGCCGTGCGCGCCGCGCTCCTGGAGGATATCGGCCGGTCCGGCGATATCACCACGCAGGCGACGATTGCGCCCGGGGCGCAGGCCGAGGCGGCCTTTGTCGCACGACGTGCCGGCACGCTTGCCGGTGTCGATTTCATCTCGTCAGCTTACGCGCTCCTTGATGCCTCGCTTGACGTCGAACTTGTCGCGACCGACGGCGCGCGATTGTCTCCCGGCGATGTGGTCGCCCGTGTCAAAGGCGCCGCGCGGCCGATCCTGACCGGCGAGCGGGTGGCGCTCAATTTCCTGGGGCATCTGTCGGGAGTCGCGACCGCCACGGCCGCCTTTGCCGACAGAATCGCCCATACAAAGGCCAGGGTCTGTTGTACGCGCAAAACGACGCCCGGTTTGCGCGCTTTCGAAAAATACGCCGTCAAATGCGGCGGCGGCTCCAACCACCGTTTCGGCCTCGACGATGCCGTCCTGATCAAGGACAATCACATTGCGGTCGCCGGCGGCGCCCGCCGGGCCGTGGAGCTTGCGCGCGCATTTGCCGGTCATCTGGTGAAGGTTGAAGTCGAGGTGGACACATTGGATCAATTGCGCGAAGTGCTGCCCGCCGGGCCGGACGTCGTGTTGCTGGACAACATGCCTCCCGACATTCTGCGGCAAGCCGTCGCCATCATTGCCGGCACAGCCGCGGCGGAAGCCTCCGGCGGCATCACTTTGGAGACGGTCGGCGCGATTGCCGAGACGGGTGTCGATTACATCTCCACCGGCTGGATCACCCATTCCGCGCCGGTTCTGGACCTTGGCCTGGATATAACGATGTGACCGGCCCGCACCTCAGATTTTCCAGCTTTCATCCGGTGGTGGCCCCCAATCGTTGAGCAGGCACGAATAGACCGCCGTCTCATCGAACGAATACCTGGCTTCCATCTCCGCTGTCAGGGTCAGACCAAGCCCCGGCGCCGTTGGCTGCAACAGGCGGCCTGCTTCTATGCGTCCCTGGTCGCCTATCATCTCCGCGCCGAGGGGAAAGTCGAGCATCGGATATTCAACCAGTTCCCCTCCGGCGGCAAACGCCGCGTGATAGCTCGCCATAATGGCGGCGGCGCCGCCCCAGGCGTGAACAACGACTCCAGTACCGTGGGATTTTGCGACATCGAAGATGTCCATGACGGCACTGATGCCGCCAATGACAGAGGCGTCCGGCTGAACGAATTCGTAGACGTCGTCGCGGATACGGTCGATCATCTCCCGGGGCGTGGTGATGATTTCGCCGCCGCAGACCGGAACGTCGATGCGTGACCGCAATGCCTTGAACCCTTCAGGACAGTCCGGTCCGATCGCTTCTTCCAGGAACGCGATGCGGTGGTCGGTGAAGGCATGCACCGCCTCGACAAAACCGGCCGCGTCGTCGACGGCCTGAGGCGGGTCGGCCAGGTTCTGGCACATGTCGACCCCGACCTGGATGCCCCTTTTCGCCGATTCCTCCATTGCCCAGACGGTACGGTGCACATCGCCCTTGACCGAGCGGATCTTGTAGAGATCGATCCCGAGGCCGGTCAAAAGGTCCAGTTCCGACAGAAACTGGTGTTTGGCGTCGCAGCAACCGCCGCTGCCGTAGATCCGGATGGATTCCGACTGCGCCCCGCCCAAAAGGTCGTAAACCGGCTTGTTCAGGCTTTTGCCCTTGGCATCCTGAAGGGCGATTTCAAAGGCGCTGATCACGTGCCGTGCCGCCCCCTGCAACGACCAGTAATCGCAAAGACTGCGCAGGTCCCGGACGCGCGCGGCAATATCGAACCCGTCCCTGCCTTCGACGACAGGTTGGCAGAGGTCGACGATCGACTTGAAAACCAGCGGTGCGAATACCGCGAGATAGCCCTCGCCGAGCCCGGTGATGCCGTTCTCAAGCGTTACCTCCACCATGCCGATGGTCCGCTTCGGCCCGTTTGGAAAACATTCCTTGATTTCCGGATCGTCCGCATCCGCATAGGAGGAACTGAGAAGGATGCAGCGAACCTGTTTGATGTTCGACATTGAAATCCTCGCAAGTGTGGGTGCTGGCGTCAGCTCCTGTTGCGGCGCACGGATATGTGCCAGGGGATCAGCATGCGTTCGGCCAACGTAACGCAACCGAACAGAGCCAGGCCCAACAGGGTCAGAAAGAAGATGCCGGCAAAAGCCAGGTCCGGGCGCATGTTGCCGGTGACGATTTGGATATAGAATCCAAGGCCCTCGTCGGACCCGATAAATTCGGCGATTGTCGCCCCGACCGTGGCGTTGATCGCGGCGTATTTGAACCCGACGAAACATTGCGGCATCGCGGCCGGCAAACGGATCTTGACGAAGGTGCGCCATGCACCGGCGCCGGTTGAGCGGCAGAACCGGTTTAACTCCTCGCTGAGGGAATTGAAGGCGAGGATTGCATTGAGCACGATCGGAAAGAAACAGACCAGAACGACGATGATCACCTTCGGCAACAGCCCGAACCCGAGCCAGGAAATGAACAGGGGTGCGAAGGCGATCTTCGGGATCATTTCGATGCTGACGAAGAACGGATAGATCGTTCGCCGCAAGATGGGAGAAAACGCAATTGCCAACCCGCATGGGACCCCCAGGACCACGGCAATGACGTAACCGATAACAGTCTCGGTGCCAGTGACATAGGTGTAGTAGATCAGCCGATCGATGTCGGCCCAGCCCTTTTGCACAATCATTGTCGGGGGCGTCAGGATGTAACGCGGAATATCGAACAGATCGACCGACAGTTCCCAGAACAGGAAGAAGCCGGCAAAGAAGGCGATGAACATCCACGATCGCTCGAGCCAGTTTGCGAGCCGCGTAATCAGTCCCGGTCGTTCAGATGACGCCGTAGCCACGGAAGATCTCCTGAATGGTGCGCTCAAAGGATGCGAATTCCGAGGATGTCTTGATGTCGAAATCGCGCGGAAAAGGAAGATCGATCGGGATCACCTGATCGATCCGCCCGGGCCGCGGTGTAATCACCGCGACCCGGCTCGACAGTTGAATGGCCTCTTCTATCGAATGGGTGACAAAGATCACGGTCGGGCGCTGTTGCATCCACAATTGCTGCAGGTCCTGGCGAATGCGCTCCCGGGTCATGGCATCGAGTTTGCCCAGCGGTTCGTCCAGAAGCATTGTGTTCGGATCGTGCACCATCGCCTGGCAGAACGCGGCGCGCTGTTGCATGCCACCGGACAATTCGTAGGGGAAACGGTCGGAGAAATCTTCAAGGTGTACGGATTCCAGTAGGCTCCGGATACGTTCCTTGTGGACGGACGGGGCAGCCCCGCGCATTTCGAGCTGCAGTTCGATATTGCCCTGCACCGTGCGCCAGGGAACCAGCGTATTGTCCTGGAACATGATGCCGATATCGGTGCGTGGGCCGTGCACACGGTCGCCTCCGATGGTGATCTGGCCCGAACTCGGTTCCAGAAGCCCTGCGATCATAAGCATCAGAGTTGACTTGCCGCAACCCGAAGGTCCGAGCAAGGAAACGAATTCTCCTCGCTCGATCGTCAAATCGACCGGACCGAAGGCATGTACCGCGTCGGCGCCCGATCCGAAAGTCTTTGTCGTCTCTGACAGTTCAATGAAAGGGGTCATGGCAAGTCATAGTCGGTTGAAGTGGAGGGGAAGTCCGGACCTTTGCGCAGACCCTGCTTCCAACGGCCGGAGGCGAGGATGCGCCTCCGGCCGCATCATCGCCGTCAGTTGATGAAATCGTTGGTGTAAAACGATGCCGGTTCGGCTGCGGGATCCAGATCGTTATACTTTTTCATCAGTCCAACCATGTCCTCCCAGTCGGAAGCGACGTTGAGGCCGAGCGTGCGGTCCTTGTTGGCGGCCGAATACAGCACACCAAGGGTCACATCGAGCACGGCGCGCGCCTGTGCCTTGCCTTGATCCTCGGCCATGGTGCCACCGACGATGTCGGCGATCGCGGCGACGGCCGCATCGGGATCCCTTTCCGCCGCGGCGTAGGATTTCAAGGTCGCCGCGACGAACCGTTTCACCAGGTCCGTTTTGTTCTTCACCGTGTCCTTGTGGGTTGAGATGCAATAGCCGACCTGATTGACGCCGAAATCCGAATAGGGAAACGTAACCGGCGTGTCGCCGCCATTGGCCTTGATTTCAGCCGGTTTGTCGTCGAGACCGCCGAGAATTCCAACTGCATCGCCTGTGCCCTGAAGGTAACTGGATACCAGGGCACCGTCGGGCACGTTGGTAATGTTGATGTCGGACGCCTTCAGACCGGCATTGTTGAGGACAATCGGGAAGAAGGTGTTTACGCCGGCATTGGCCGTTGTCAGCAGCTTTTTTCCCTTGAGATCGGCAATGCTCGTCACGCCGGCATCCGGGCGCACGATAATGGCTTCGGTCCCCATGGCGTCAATCACGGCAATCGAGACCAGGGGCGCGCCCTGGGCCGTCAGATTGACCATCGCACCGCACGAGCCATAGGCAAAGTCGCTATCGCCGTTCGCCACCAGGCGATGTGCGGAACTGGAGCCGTTTCCGGAACGGATGTCGATATTGATTCCGGCATCCTTGTAGTGCCCCGCATCCTTGCCGAGCGCAAAACCTGCATGCGATCCGTAATACATCCAATTGAGGCGGAGCCTTACGTCATCGTCGGCGAACGCGGCGGATGACAGGCTGACAAGCGCTGCCGCTGCCACCCCTGCCACCAGATGTTTGCCGATCAGGTGTTTGAAGTGTTTCATTGCATTTCTCCCTTGCTGCATGGGCGCAGCCGAGACGGTGCGCCGGGTTCACCCCGAGCCATGGGCCCGTTCGAAATGTCCGGGTGATCCGGACCGCGACGGGACCTCGTGTTGTTTGGGCGGGCTTTGGGGTTAATCTTCCGTTCAGAACCGGCGACAGACATCATCCCGTTCCTTCCTCAGCGATGCGCGGTGCACCGATGGATTTGAGCATCGCCAGCGTTTCGCTGCGATAGGTCGTGCGGATGTCGCGTGTCGGCGGTCGGCAGCGGCTCGACGGCAGGCCGACAAGCTCCATGCATAATTTGTCAAGATATCCGTCGCCGCTGGTGTAGTTCTGCTCGATGGCGACCCACAATTTGTAAAAGGGCATTGCTTCGTCGACGAGCATGCGGGCGATTTCAGGATGGTTTCCGGCCCGTACCTCGTCGATCAGCTTAATTCCCCATTCCGGCCAGAAATTGCAGTTGTGGACTTCAAACGCCCGGGCGCCGAGAGCCGGCATCGAGCTGAAACTGAAAAACAGGTTGTTGTCGATGATCGTGAAGCGATCGGAAAAGTGCGACGTGACGTCTTCGAATTCCATGGCGTCGGTTCGCGGCGTCGCCCATTTCAGACCGACGATGTTGGGGATTTCCGCCAGCCTTTCGATCATTCCGAAGGACATGTTCTGGCTGGTCCAGAACGTGTTGTAGACGATGATGCCGAGATCCGGTTCGGCCTCCGCCGCCGCTCGCACAAAGGCTTCGAAATCGGCCTCTGTGTGGGTGAAGTAATAGGGGCACGAAACCTGGATGAATTGGGCTCCGAGGCTGCGTGCGGCACGGGCCAGCCGAACGAGTTCCAGGGTGCTGGTGGTTTGCGCGCCCATAGCGACAGGGACGCGTCCTGCGACTTCGTCAAGCACGATCGAGGCGACACGCACCCGTTCTTCGAAACTCATGGTGGAAAAATCGCCGGCCGCGCCACCGGCCAGGAATGTTGCATATTCGCCCGTGAGGCCCGCATCGATGAGAAATCTGACATGGGTCCGCAGCGCTGGTTCATTCACCGGCATATCCCCGGTGTCCCGAAACGGCGTTGGAATAGTCACGTAACATCCAGCCAAATTGTCCTTGAGTGCTTCCGGGGTCACGCATCACCTCTTGTCGCACGCAAAACAAACCCTCGCCCGCAGCGAAAGCTGCGTGGCTCGGCCCTTCGGGCGGGCCGCGTTCGATATGAAGGTGTGTCTTGCGGTCTCGATACCGCTTTGTCCGAGACTTAGTGTTGACGAGAAAGGAATTTTTAAATTGACGATTATTGCCAGAAAATTTATTTTTCTTGCCAATATAGGCCGTTGAGGGAAGGAAATTGGGATCATGAGGCCGTTTCCGGGGAGCCCGGCCTTCAATTTCATCCTGCAGCCCGAATTCCCGATGAACGGGTTGATCCTGGCCAGCGAAGCCCTGCGAATTGCCAATCAGAATACCGGTCGAGATGTATTTCGGTGGACCTTCGTGTCGGAGTCCGGTGAACCCGTACGTGCCAGCAACGGCATGTGGTTCAGCGTCGACTGCGCGATTCAGGACATGGAAGCGGCCGAGGTCTGTCTGCTTTTCGAGGGCAACCTCCCGACCCAGCGCAACTCCCAAAAACTGCTTGTACAATTGCAGGCGGCGACACGGTTCGGAGCGATCGTCGGGGGGGTCGACACCGGTGCGTTCGCTCTAACGCAGGCAGGCGTCATCGGGACCGACGAGGATCCGGACGTGCTGCTGCATTGGGAGGCGGTTCCGTCGTATCTGGAACGGTTCCCGACAACCAGCCCGCTGAACCAGATTTACCTTGTGCAGGAAAACAGGGTTCATTGTGCGGGCGGTGTGGCGACGCTCGACATGATCCTCGATCTGATTGCCCGTTTTGAAGGCACGGCGCTTGCCAATGAGGTCGCCAATGCCCTTGTACACACGCGCCGCGACCCCTCGACGCCGCAGCGCAGCGACGGCCGGATCGGGTCCGGCGAGAACACTCTTTCCGCACGGATTGTGACACTGATGGAGGAAAACCTCGATTTCCCGCTTGATCTCGATGCGCTCGCCCGCGCACTGGGTGTTTCGAAACGGACCTTGTCACGGGCCTGCAAACAGATCTTCGATGAACCCCCAATGCGTCTCTATTTGCGTATCCGGCTGCTGGCTGCACGCAACTTTCTGTTTTACGAAGAGTTTTCGATCAAGGATGTTGCGCTCGCCTGCGGATTTTCCTATCCGGCGGTCTTTTCCCGGGTCTTCAAAACGCAGTTTGGACAGACACCACGCCAGTTCCGTACGGCTTTCCGGGACCTGCAGCGACCATCCGCCCGACCGGAGATCCGCCGTCTGATTGCGTCACATCCGCAGTAAGGCATGTCGGAAAAATGGTGCCGTGGCACGACTATTCGATGCATTATCGGTCGGCGTGAAAAGTGACGTTCGCGGACCCTGGAGGAAGAAGGCACCATGACCCAGACGGCACCAACCTATATTTTCGAGGCCAGCGAAAAACCGTCATTGCCGCACCACGCCGTTCCGCTGATTGTGGCGACGCCGGACTCCGTGGCGGAATACGGCCAGATGGTTGATGACCCCGCAACATTCGAAATCGAGATCGTGCGCTGGCCGGCGCAGGGCTGGCGACCGGTCGACGAAGGAACCGGCGACGAGGGCGGGTTTGTCGAAGGCATCTTCCATGGCGAATGGGCTGGCGATGTGCTGATGGGGTCGAACGAGGCCGTGAACGGCCATTATGTGCTGGGCTGGTCGACGGATCCGCAATCCGCGTCGTCAGAGCGCCAGACCGTGCCGCGCGACAGAGTTCTGTTGTGGCACATGAACTATCACCCTGACGGTGGCCAGATGTTTTATCCGCTGGACGAACGGCCGTTCGTCGTGCCGGTGGCGTTGCCGGGCGACGATCTCACGCCGGAAAAAGTGGTCGCCTTCTGGTGTGACGGCACGAGGGGGCTCTATATCCACCCCGGCATCTGGCACGAGGGCATTTTCCCGGCGAGCGACAAGCAGCGGTTTCTCGACCGCCAGGGCCGGGTTCACGCGCGCGTCAGTTGTGATGTCGGCGCGGAGTTCGGGGTCTATCTTTCGGTTCCGCTGACGCTTGAGGTTTAGCGTCTCGGCGTTCGAGCGCCGGACTGCGTTGTCGACCTGTCTGCTGGATGCCGCTGTGAATGCCCGACACACCGGTTTTTCGGTGATGCGCCGGTGCCCGGATTGGAAACACAGGCACTGATGTCGACGTCTCTTCACGGAGGCAGTCTTGCTGTTACAACCGTTTGGGCATAAATCATGCGCTTTCTCAAAAGCTGATGGAGGGTGTCATGGCGAGATTCACCGATTTCGAAGATCAACCGTCCTTTCGAGGTCATATCTAAGAGACGAAACTCCTTCCCGTCCGAATCCCGGGTCAAGACCGGCATACGAATGGTGCATGGGCGACGTGGAACTCCTGGAAAAGTTGGGTCGCAACGATCCCTGTCCCTGCGGTTCCGGCAAACGCTACAAGAGGTGCTGTTTGGCGAGCGGTCGTTATGACGGCGCTCTTCGGGACCACTACTTTTAGAGAGCGCCGGTAAATCCGGCGTTCTTTTCACGGAATGTGCTAGGTGACTTTCGTCTTTCGTTTTCGATGGAACTGATCGGAACTGTTCATCCGAACGGAGGGATTTCCTGTTTCTGGTCTGGTTCATTGTGCGAAAATGTCAGAGAGATCGAGGATCTGACATCGGCGGACGCATTGGCTGGCAAATCTCCGTCAATATGGAGTTGAAGCCCCGCCCCGGTCAGATAGTCCTGAAACGCTTGCAGCGCGGACGCGGGCAGTTCGAAATTTATGGTTGTGGCGATATTGGAGAAGAAAGTCTGGTCGACGATCCAGCCATCGGCGTTGGATATGGCGTCACGAACAGTCAGGATGGCTTCGTTGCGTTCCATGGCGGTAAAGACGCTGAAACGGGCGAATGTCATCACCTTCCATCCCTCACGAGAGCGGGAGTTCTGTTCTCAATGCGGCACCGTCCGATGAACGCCGATCAGGTCGTCAATCTCCGGCTACGAAAAAATACCATGTCCCGTCGGGACCGATGCCGAGCCGGTAGAAAATGTAGCTGCCGAAAGCCTCCATTTCCTCGACATCGGACGCGGTGACGATTTCGTAGAGCTCGATCTTCTGTTTGGGCGTCAACTGCTCAAGCGATTTCTCCGCAAAATACGGCCAGATATACATTTCGTCCGGCTCGCCGGGATTCTTGTGCACCCAGCCGGCTTGCAGAATCTCAATGAGGATGGCGAGGATCTCATATCCATCGGGATCGCCGGAGCTCTCCTTCAGGTGTTCTATTGGATCGCCGATTTCGTCGAATGACAGGGTCGGCGGCGCCTCATTGGCATCGTAGATCAGCCGCAACCGCTTAAAATTGCCGTTCCTGGCGGCATCAAGAAGGTCCAGTCGCATCTGTTTGACTGCCGCCGGCAGTTCTTCGTCGGAATAATGGACCTTGAGGTCCTTCGGGACATAGTCTTCCGCCTCGATTGTCTCTTCGGAGCCCGTATCGTCGTCGGGGCCCGATATTCCGGGCGGTTCCGTCCCGGCCGGTGGCTGCTTCTCCTCGACTGGTTTCTTTTTCAGCTCCGGTGCATCGGACGGCGCCGATATTCCCGGCACGTTTTCCAGAGAACGCGGCGCGATGACCCGTTCGGTCGGAACCGACGCGGCAAACCCGATACCCGTGCAGCCGAATAACGCCAGGAGCAGAATGAGGATGCGCAGGGGAGTGACCATTGAGATGACAGGGTGTTGCTGCGGATTGACGGGAAAAGACTAACACACAAACAGGGCGCGTTGCTAACGGCATCGCACCCGGCACGGAAACAGAGTATCACGCCTGCAAGGGACCGGGGCAAACAAGACTGTGATCGCGGCGCGGTTGGATGTCGCGCATGCCCAGGTTTGTCGCCGATGTCTTCGAGGGGCCGCAATGCCCCGCAACAACCGCCCGCAAAAACAAGAAAACAAAGGCAACCGCCCAAGCAACAACCGGTTGGCCGGAAAAAACCCCCGGAAAAAAACACTCAGAGGAGGTGTCAGTGTATTTCCCGGTCCAGGGAATACTCGCCCGTGCGGATCTTGTCGGGAATATCGGCCATCATCAGCGCCACGGATTCCTCTCCGTGGGCGGCGACCAGGTCGGCGAGGGCCATGAACAAGGCTGCATGTGCGATGGCGTCCGGTTCCACGCCGTCTTCGAGCGCTTCGGCCCACGCTGAATCGATATAGCCAAGGGCGACGAACCGTTCGTCATCTTCCTCGATGGAGATCGTCTTGACCTGTTGAGCCTGGTTCATTCTATACACCCCAAAACAGCTCCCACCGTTCTGGCGCCGGTGTGAAGCAATGCTAACGGCCGGACCCTATGAGCTTCCGGCTGCTTTGGGAAACGGAAATTTTAAATAATCTTAATATCTGTGGCATTGACGCAAGAATTGGTTAACCAATCGACCTCTTGTCGAAACCGTCTGAAGGTGTGCTTGAACGCTTCGGGATGTCATTGCCGGCCGTAGAAGGCGACAAGCTCCTGGGTGATTTCGCCGCCCTCTGTGCGGTAGCGGTCAAGGGCTTCCCTGGCTGAAGGCGTGCAGGTTCGGTAGACCTGTGTGAAAGAGGAATATCCGCGATTGAAGCGAATTGTCATCAGTCTGCGGCGCTGGGGAAAGGCGGATTCGGCTTCAAGCAAGGCTTCCATCTGCCGTCGCCAGATGTCGGGTTCTTCATTGCTGTCGCAAAGGTTCGACAAAAAATGTACGGAGCCGAGTATCTCCGAAAGCCGGAGCAAAATCGTTTCATAGCGTGTTTCCGGGCGCGAACTTCCCGATTGTGCCTGCGCGATTGTCATCGAGGCCGGTGCGGCAATTGCCAGCATGACGGCCAGGACCGCTGCCCGTCGTGGAAAGATCCGCGCCAGTTGGCGCGGGGAAACCGTCCATGCGATCCTGCGCCGCATCGCATCAATCCCCCAGCACTGTGCGGCTTTTGCGAACACTGTCCGCGATGCCTCGAAGCACATTATGATTAGAAATCTCATCCGGGCGGACCCACATTGCAGCTTTCGCATCGTCTGCGGCGACGACTTTGTCGGTATCCACGATTGCAGCATAAACGGCAAGAACGAAATGATGCCGTATGGCGCCTTCCGGATCGGGTTCGATGATGTCCTTGAGTTCCACGAACCGTGGCTTCGCGATCGAGAGGCCGGTCTCCTCGCGCAGTTCACGACACACGGCGTCGCTGCACGGTTCGCCGGTTTCAACCAATCCGCCGGGAAGTGCCCAGGTATCTTCTTTTGGCGGACGACCGCGTTGAACCAGAAGCACTTTGTCGCGATACCACACGGCACAACTGACACCGAGGAACGGTCGATCCGGATATGATCTCATGGATGCCATATGGTGTCGTGGATTTGGCGGTGAAAGGACGGCAGAGTTTAGTCGAAAACAACGCTTTGCACAGTCCGGCGGACCGGGACATGTCGGCGGGCGGCAATTTTCGCTGGTTTCGGCCTTCAAACCCCGGAGTGGCTAGGGAAACAGTGCGTCGATTGTGTCCTGTGCATTTGCACAGGGTGACAGGGAATCTCCCGTTACAGTTCCATTGACGATGCCGCTCGCCCTGTCCATCAACGGACGCAGTTCGTCGGTCAGAATCGTTGCAAGCGCCGCATCGGCAGCATGGGTATTGCGCGCACATTCGCTCAGGATGGATTGTACCCGCAGGATGACCGCATCGATCTGCGCCAGGGTTCGATCAAACGCCTGTCTGATCGGGCGGGGAGCGTGGTCATAGGCAAGGATCGCCAGGTCTTTTTCCGCAAAGCCTGAATCATCGAAATGTTGCTGATAGCTCTTGGGACGCCATTGCAGAACGTCATCCGCACATTCCGGCATCATCTCAAGCATATCGATGAGCATAATGACTTCATTGAAATGGTTGAGATAGTCGGTGGCCAGTTTTGTCGTTGGATTTATGTTGGCGTGTTCAAGCCGTTCCGGCGTCAGGTCAAAACAAGTTTGTCCCCTATCCACTGCTATGGTCATGGTTTTGGCGTCCATCCCTATCCTGTTTGATCTTAGGGGAGGGACATTGCTAAAGTCTTACAAAG
>JGI12316J15310_10001417_pt2 | contig 32754 bp, 20 predicted proteins | sample MarCyaLeptolynsp_FD_15310 | JGI IMG/M metagenome (IMG submission 15310)
ATCTCTTGGTTTTGCACCCAACGGACTCTCTTTTGAATGGGACAATGGCAATAGTGTATTCGAAATTTATGGAGCGGCTACAGTCAGTTTCGATTCAGAGTCACTAGAGGTAAGTCTTGGCGATGCAGCCTCGCCGGGTATAGAGATTTCAAATGGAGACCTTACCAAAATAAACCTGGGCCTTAATGCAGATTTTAATCTTAAAGGGCTCTCTTTCAAACCAGAGGGGCTGACTTTTCAATGGGACAGTAGTTCAGATGAGTTTCAGATGTTCGGTAATGTCCTTGCCTCTTTTGATTCAGAGACCATACTGGCCAATTTGGGAGATGCCGCAAACCCAGGCTTGACAATCCTAAATGGGGTGATCCAACAAGTCAACATAGGGTTCAGAGCTGAATTCACTATAAAAGACTTACGCCTCAGACAGGAAAACCTCACCTTTCAATGGGATAAGACTACCGACCAGTTTGAAATCTTTGGCGATTCTGAGGTTACGTTCGATGGTGAATCTATGCTTATTTCTATGGGCAATGATGCCGATCCGGGTATACGCATTGTCGGAGGAGTGATTGATCATATTAACCTTGGAGTTTCAGCCAATTTCAATATGAAGTCAATTGAGTTTCATGCAAATGGGCTGACTTTCCATTGGGATAAATCGGCTGATCAATTTGAGATATTTGGTGAAACTTCCACGTCCTTTGATGGTCAAAACATCGCTATATCACTAGGCAATGATGCAGCCCCTGGCTTAATAGTAAAATCTGGAGTAGTTGAACAAATCAATATGGGTGTCACGGCTGATTTCAATTTGAAATCAATGGATTTTGAAGCCGAAGGACTCTCATTTAACTGGAATAAATCCTCTGATCATTACGAGATTTATGGTTTGAGCACGGTCACTTTCGATAGTGAAACCATTGAAGTGTCATTAGGTAACGCTAGTAACCCGGGGATTAAAATTGACAACGGCTTGGTAGATCATATTAATATGACTGTGACGGCCAACTTCACACTAAAAGCCATGTCCTTTAAAGCCGATGGACTCACCTTTGTATGGGACAAGGCGGGTGATTATTTCCAGATATACGGTGTCACCGAAGCCAGCTTTGATGGTTCAACTTTGTCCGTGACTATGGGAGACAGCAGTGACCCAGGCATTAAGATCGACAACAATATAGTTGAACACATTAACATGAAGGTGAGTGCTGATTTCGATATGAAAGGCATGAGCTTCGATGCGCAAGACCTGAGTTTTATCTGGGATAAGTCCAACAATCACTTCGAGATTTTTGGTAGCGTTACCACCACTTTTGAGGGAGAGACTTTATCGGTTTTGATGGGCGATGTTTCAGATCCTGGAATACTGATTGTCAATAATGTAGTTCAGCATATCAATATGGGTATTACGGCTGACTTTAAGCTCAAAACTCTGGAGTTTGAAGCCGATGGACTGACCTACCATTGGGACAAGACAGCCGACCGATTTGAGATTTATGGCAGTACAACAGCCAAATTTGACGGAGAAGAGGTGTCAATTTCTTTGGGAAACGACACTGATCCCGGAATAGCAGTCCAAAACGATGTGATTCAACACATCAATATGGGGGTAACCGCCAATATAGACCTGAAAGCCATGACCATTAAACCTCAGGATCTGACCTTCAGGTACGACAGGTCATCCAACCATTTTGAGATGTTTGGTTCAGCGGATTTAACGGTAGAAGGTCATGATGCAGGTATTAGTATGGGGGATGATGATGAGCCAGGTCTGGTGTTCAAGAATAACGTCCTTGAGCAAATCAATATGGCCATTACCGAAGATTTCACTTTAAAAGGGCTGACCATTAAAACTGATAATCTTGGGGTGGACTGGATCAAGGGGACAAAACACTTCGACTTCTATGGAGACATGGAGCTAGATCTAGCCAATGAGACGATTAATGCTGACATGGGGACCTCAAGCGACCCAGGCATGCAGTTTAGAAATGGAAAACTGCACTCAATGGATGTAACCGTCAATTCCGATTTTAAAATTGGTAACCTGGAGGTCACTACCCGAGATGTTGAAGTGAAGTATACGGATTCCAAGTTCTTTATGACTGGAGAGATCGAGGTAGATGAAGTTTGGTCGGTCAAAGTCGACCTGGGCGAAAATGGTTCCAACGGTCTTGAAATCGATACTTCACATCACCCTGATAAACTCAAGTTGACTGATTTTAAAATTGAAGTGGATCATGTCGATTTAGGTGCTATAGACTTTAAAAAAGTGGAAATCAGCTTTCAGAATGATGTGATTCATGAGGCCGAATTGGACGTATCTATCCCACCGGGTTACGAGGTAGATGCTACTATGACCTTTGTAGGCAGTCCAGCCAAGCTCAATTCCATCGATATCTCATTTGATGCTACCAATTTTGATACAGCCATCCCTATTGGAGATACAGGCATAGACTTGGTTCATCTTGAAGGAGGAATGTTTAACCTGGCCAACCCCAATCAGACAGTAGAACTCACCAAAACAATAAATGTATTTGGTCAGGAGATTACCGTTCCGGCTGGGAAAGTCAAAGGAGTATATTTTCAGGGATCTGTAGCTTTTGTTTTTGGAGGTCCTGCATCGATAGCTGGACATTCTGCTGCATTGCTTTACCAGAACAATGAGGCTACAATCAGTGGTACAGGTGTAGAACTGGGGGCTTCATTGCTCGTGGGGGCTTATAGAAGCGGCAGCCACTGGCGATCAATTCTCGGGGACGGCAGTATCAATTTGGACCTGATTTGGGGCCGGTCTTATTCTGTCAATGCTCATATGAAAATCCCATCGGATCCTTTGGTCGAATTTTCGGCAGGTGCAAAACTCTCTTCCAGTGGTAGCTTTGATGCCTTGGTAGATGTGAAACTTAAAGTACCCCATAGTGTACCAGTGGTTGGAGGTAAAACATTGGGGAGCGTAGATGGTGGTATCCACTATAACAGACATCATCTAAGCAGTAGTTACGCAGCCGGGTGGGCTTCTTATTGGTTTTTTGGAACGCATCACTTTGGTGCGAGATACAAATTCAGTAACCGAAAAATCGATGTAATTGGATCAGGAACGGTGAGTAGTATAAAAAGGCAAATTAGTAGTGCTTTGAGTGAAAGTGCCGGTAGTGCCAATATGGGCATAGCCAATGAAGCCTCTGAATGGGTGAAAGATGTTAGGACCTTTGAAATTCCAGCTTATAAGAGTTCCATGTTGGTTGAAATCGATATGGGAAAAGTGGTGGACGAGGCCTATGTTTCCGTCATTGGGCCTGAAGGTTTTTATGATGTTTATGAAATCAAAAAGACTGAAGTGGCTGAAGATGAACCACCATTGATGGAGTTAGAGGATAGAATCACAAAATTTGAATTGGACTCAGCAGCTAACTTACTCGTGATCAATCATGAACCTGAAGACGATTCTTTGCAGCATCAGTTTTCTACACTGGCCCCTGGCAACTATGATCTTTTGATTTCTTATAGAGATGAGAATGACGTGGATTCTGTTGGGGTCAATGTGAGCTACTTTAGCCCTAATCCATTCGGAGAAATTTCTTCAGTGAAGTTGAGTAATGGGCAAATTAAGGTTGATATGGACTATTGGGCCCAATTTCCTGATTCGACTCAGTTAAGTGTCTATTGGAATGATACAGCCAGTCATAGTGGTTACCACATCGCTACTTTAGATTATGGTCAAGCGGATGAGCTTGGTTTTGGCGAAACAGAACTAACTTTTAACCCTTTTGAATCCGTAGATCAGGACAGTCTTTATTTCTACTTTACAATTCAAGACAGTTCAGGGGTGCCGGTTTACTCCGAATTTTCAGCTCCTATTAAGCATGAATCTCCTGTAGTAGGTACTGTAAATGTAACTGGCGCGACAGAGGAGGCCGATGTAAAAGGCATTATGATCTTTGTTGACGAAAATGGAGATGGTTTTTATGATACAGCTGGAACAAACAATGATTTTGAGCCATCCACTTTGACGGATGGAGATGGGAAGTTCCACTTGAATAATATGACGGTCGGTCAGACCTACACTATTGATATAGTGGTGCCATTTGGGTATTCTCTTGCAGATGGTGAGACCGGTAAACGAACATTTGTTTTTAACGGGCAGGTACAGAATTTCACTTTTAATCTGGAGTTAGACTAGACTATGAAAAAGACATTAATCATTGTATTGATATCGGTTTTTGGAGGCTTCTTGACGGCTCAGGACTTAGATGAGTTGAATAGATCATCATCCAATAGTCATGAACACTTTGGTTGGGCTATGGCCATAACAGAGGAATGGTTAGTGGTAGGATCACCACACTCAGAAACCAATGCAGGTTTGGACGCTGGGAAGATCGTAGTCTATCGAAAAGATGGTGCCAGTTGGAATGAATTTCAGGTAATCGAGAACCAAAATGGAGATACCTTCCAAAACTTTGGCTTTGCCATCGATATGTCTGCCTCTGTGATGGTCGTTGGTGCCATTGGTACTTTCCAGAATGGACCTTTTACAGGTAAGGCCTTTGTTTATGAATTCGATGGTACTACCTGGTCATTGACAGCGGAGTTGGAATCTGCCACACCTACAGCAGGACACTACTTCGGCCATGCAGTGGCCACCAATGGAAATAGGATAGCGGTGAGCGCAATAAAAGCCAATGGTTTGGTGGAAAGTACCGGTGCAGTATATGTATTTGAGCGTAGTAATGATGCTTGGTCCTTAAACAACACACTGACTGCTGACGATGGAAGTACTAACGATAACTTCGGCTATGATATTGGCATCAATGCTGATGGTAGAATAGTAGTAGGGGCTCCTAATCAAACGGATTTTATTGACAAAAGTGGAGCCGTTTACGTCTTTGATACTTCCGAATCAGGATATGATCAAACAGCTAAACTCAAGGTGTTTGACAGGACTGAGCGGGACTACTTTGGAACCTCTGTTTCCATTAATAGAAATGATATTGTGGCTGGGGCTTATTTGGCTGATGGTTCCACTAACAATAGCGGAGCAGCCTATTTCTACACGCTTGAGGGAGGAAACTGGACGATGGAGCAGGAGATTTTCAGTCTGACAGGCGAATTGAATGATTACTTTGGCCGTACTATCGCCATGAGTGATTTTCGATTGGTTGTCGGGGCTCCCAAAACCAATACTGATGAGGGGAATGATGTGGGTTCAGGGTATTACTACGAAAAGGAAGGTGGTCTTTGGGTACTTAAACAATCATTTGAAGATCCGAACGGCTCTGATCATAATTTCTTCGGTGCCGCCTTGGCCGTTTCAGACTTTGACTTGGCTATCGCATCTAAACTCTCTGATGGACAATCTGATGATGGCGGAACGGTCTACACTTCAGGTCTTGGAGAGGTGCTCTCCAATGATGAAATATTCTTAGATGAGTCTATACGTCTGGGTAGTTTCCCTAATCCGACACAAAGTGAAGTGACGATTAGATTTAAACTATCAAAACCTTCTTCTATAGGTATTCAAATCTTTGATCAACAGGGCAAGCCAGTGAAGACCCTTTTGCCAGAGTCAATTCATGCACCGGGAGATAAAGAATTCGTTTGGAACCTAAAAACTCAGGGAGGAGCTTTGGTAAGAAATGGACTTTACCTTTATAAGCTTTCGATTGATGGCAATGTCTTTACACGAAAGATCATAGTCTCAAGGTAAATCGCAAATCCTAGCAGATAAATACTGACAAAGTCATTTAAGAGTTCAATCCTATTAATTTTGAGCCAAACTGTGAGTTAACATGAGGAGACTTTTTATACTGTGCTGCCTTTTTATTGGCTTGGGCCTAAGTGTTATTCAGGCATTCCAAATAGAACAATTTACTGATCCGTACTATGAACTTGTTAATGATGAGTTTGATAAGGAGAAGGCGTACAAGACGGTGGCCTTTGTCGAATCCCATTTTAGAGTTGTCGGGAATGAAGGCTTTAATCAGGGAATACAATGGGTGGAAATGAATCTCCAGAAAGCCGGTTTCGTTCCTGAAAGATTAGCCAATGAAGACCAAAGGTTGGTCTATAGGCTTGAAGAGCGACCACTTAGAAATAAGACATGGCAGCCGTACAACGCAAGTTTAAAACTTGGAGATGAGGAGTTACTCAATTTTTCCACCAATCGCAATATGGTAGCCATTAATTCCTACCCGACCGAGGGGGAACAAGAATTTGAAGTGGTCTATGTAGGTTCAGGAAGAAATTTAGATTTAGATCAGGATTTAAAGGGTAAAGTGGTCTTTGCCGAGACAGCTGTAGGTGCTTTGTTTTCGACAGTGGTCAAGAGCAAAGGGGCTGCAGGGGTAATTGGATACAGAATGCCAGGTTATACCAAACCTGAAGTGAATGTGAACTCTATTCAATTCAGTGCCATTCCACGCGATAGTGTCAATAGGTCTTTCGGTTTACTCTTGTCATATCAGGCAAAAGAGAAGTTAAAGGCCGCCATTGCGGCAGGCAACAATAAGATCAAGATTAAGCTGGATACAAAAGTCTATAGTTCAAAGGAGTTTACGATCGTAGCAGAGTTACGGGGTAGCAAAATGCCTGACGAGCGTTTCGTATTTAGTGCCCATATGCAGGAGCCTGGAGCTAATGATAATGCCAGTGGGGTGGGTGTGCTTTTGGAAGCAGCCGAGACAAGTGCTCGCCTGTTGAAGGATGGAAAAATTGACCCCGAAAGAACCATCACCTATTTATTTGGCGATGAGATCACTTCAACCAGAAGATTCATTCAGGAAGACCCTGAAAGAGCAAAAGGTGTAAAGTGGGGAATGAGTCTTGATATGGTGGGTGAAGACACCGAAAAAACAGGTGGGACATTCCTTATTGAGAAAATGCCCGACCCAGGTGCTATCTGGGTTAGGGGAGTCGAGAAGCATTCTGAATGGGGAGGAAGACCTTTACAGAAAAAGGACTTGAAGCCCCACTACTTCAATGATTTGACCATCAGCATATTTGAAAGCATTGGTGAGAAAAAGGATTGGGAAGTGAACTTTAATCCGTTTGAAGGAGGTAGTGACCATGTGCCTTTCCTGTCAGCCAATATTCCGGGTTTACTCCTTTGGCATTTTACCGATCAATTTTACCATACCGATCAGGATCGATTGGATAAAGTTTCTAAAGAAACCATGCATAATGTGGGCACAGGTGCCTTGATGATTGCCTTGATACTGACAGAGAATAAACCTATGCTTGCCAATAGGGTCCTTTTGGCCACATCTACAGCCGCAACAAACAGACTTCAAGACGAACTAAGGCTCAGTCAGGATTTGCTAAGAAATGGTGGAGATAGAGAAAAGGAAGTCGATATTCTAAGTACCTGGTCAGATTATTACCAGAAGGTATTCGATAGTGTTAATGACTTAGGTCCTAAGGGGAGCATGTTCAAAGACAATTTGGAAAACACTAAGGACGCTTTGATCGACTTTATTAATTTGATGCTCGGGCAGTTGAAATAGCCTGGCTTCGGTTTACCACTTTCCGGCATAGCTAATATCTTTTTGGGCGATATAATTAAGGTAGGCCCTCTTCGTCCTGATGACCTGTCTGAGATGTATATAATCATGCGCTACCCAGTTCTCTAGCAATTGCCAAGCGCTCATTTCTCCCAGTTCCGGGTGAACCAGACAGCTTTCCCAATTGGGACTTTCCAAAGATCGAAGCCATTCGATTGATTTCTTGCGCTCCTCTAGCCATCTCTGGGTTTGCTCATCATAATTCTGATTCATATAATCTTTTGACTTTACCCACCCCACAGGATCAATCGGAACAAATTCAAATTTTTCTGGATTAAGGGCGGTTTTTACCCGAGTTCTGAAGTCAAGAATTTCTTCATCAACCAAATGGCACACAATTTCCAATAAGCACCATTTACCCTCACCTGGTTTCCAACGAGCTTGTTCGGCTTGCTTTACTTTAAATAATCCTTCAAAGGTCTTCGAATTAGTAGATAATTCATGAAGCAAAAAGTTTGAGTCAGTAGTCATAATATTTGTTGCATGATGCATCCTTTCTAATCTAAGGATGTCTATATGAAAAAACTTACTAATCATGCAAAAACTCAAACCAACTCTGTTTATAGCACTTTTTCTTTTGGCGATAACTTCAGCCTATGCTCAAGAAACGGTCGAAAAAACATATTCAGGGATAAAAAGCATTCGCTTAACAACAGCTTCTGGAAACGGAACTATCAAGAAAAGCAATTCAGATGAAGTGAAAGTCCGCTTAAGATATACCTATGATGAGGATGTCTATGAACCTTCTTTTGAGCAAAGGGGTGACAGGCTTTACATCGATGAAGACTTCAAAAGAAGCCGATGGTCAAGAGGCTATTCTGAATGGACGCTAGAGGTACCTGACGGAATTGAACTTGATTTTAAAACAGGCTCAGGCAACATAGAGGTATCAGGTGTAAATATCGAAGTACGAAGTAATACAGGCTCTGGCAATATCGATATCGAGGAGGTTAATGGAGATGTCAGGGCAAATACGGGTTCTGGTAACATCACATTCAATAATGTTGAGGGCTGGCTGGATGCCAATACAGGTTCAGGCTCTATTCGCCTTGATGGTACCAAAGGTGACGCAAAATTGAACACGGGCAGTGGAAACATTCGCAGCAGAGATATTGAAGGTGAGCTGTCAATGAATACTGGTAGTGGTAACATTGATGTAGTCAATGCTCTTATCACAGGATCTTCAAGCTTCAATACGGGTTCAGGTACGGCAGAGGTTAGCCTAGGCGGAGCACTTGATCATGACCTGTCTGTAAGCACGGGTTCTGGCAATGCTATCTTAGATTTCAATGGTCAGGATATCTCAGGAGAATTCATCATGCGGGCTAGTGACAAGGATGATATTAGAGCACCATTCAAATTTGATGAGGAGTACGAAGACGATAGAAACAGAAGTTATAGCCGAAGAGGAAGAAGAAATGGATGGGTCAAAGAGGCTAAGATTGGTAGCAAAAATGTCCAGATCAGAATCAGTAGCGGATCAGGTCGTGCGGTGGTGAAAGACTAAAGTTTTTCACTTTTTTTTAGATCGTGTGTAACGATCTGGAAACTTTTCAGTCTATAGGTCAACAACGGTCAGTAACCCACAGGTCAAATGCTCAAAAACTTCATTTTGGTAACCCTGCGCAATTTGCGCAGGAATACTCTTTACTCAATTATTAATATTTCAGGTCTATCCATAGGTATTGCTTGTAGTGTGCTCATATTGCTATGGGTGCAAGACGAGACCTCCTTTGATAGGTTTATTCCCAAGGTAGACAAGATCCACCAAGTATGGGTAAACGCCCATTTTGATAATAGTATTCAGTCATGGAATTCCGTTCCTCTTCCAACCTATATGGAGATGAAGGGTGCTCATGCTAAGATTGCTAACTCGGTGGTAACTGGTTGGGGAGGAACGCGCTTGATCGCAAGAGAGGACAACCGAATCATGAAACGTGGCTACTTTGCCAGTGAAGAGTTTCTCGAGGTATTTGAGTTTCCAATGGTCAAAGGAGATCGAAGTACAGTGATGGATGATCCTTCATCCATTGTTATCTCCGAGGAACTCGCTAAGGTGCTGTTTAAAGATGAAGATCCGATTGGTAAATTCTTGAAGGTAGACGATTCTAGCACCCTGCAGGTGACAGGGGTATTCCAAGACGTTCCCGAAAATTCTACTTTTCAATTTGACTACTTAATTCCATGGAAACACCGTGAAGCTACGCAGCAATGGGTCAGGGATAATACCAACAACTGGGGCAATTATTCCTTTCAGGTTTATGTAGAACTGAATGGTGAAGACGATGAACTTGAAGTAGAGGAAAGTGTGAAAGATATGTTGACCGAGAAAGGTCAGGACGATATTGAACGTGCCTTTTTCCTACATCCAATGACAAGATGGAGGTTGCATAGTAATTTTGAAAACGGTGTTGAGGCGGGTGGCCAGCATGAGTATGTAACCCTCTTCACAGCAATAGCCATGTTTATTTTGATCATCGCTTGTATCAATTTTATGAATTTGGCCACTGCCAGATCTGAAAAACGAGCGCGTGAAGTAGGCATTAGAAAGAGCTTAGGCTCGAAGAGAAGCCAACTCATTTTTCAGTTCTATGGGGAGTCGATCGTCATATCGATTATTTCATATCTGATTGCAATTTTATTAGTTCTGGCACTCTTGCCGTCTTACAACGACTTGGTGGATAAGAGCTTGACTGTTGATTTTCAATCTAGTCAGTTCTGGATTTTCTCCCTAATGATCATTTTGATAACTGGCATCGTGTCTGGAAGTTATCCCTCACTTTACCTGTCATCTTTCAACCCTATTAAAACACTCAAAGGGAAGGTCAACGTGGGTAAGAATGCCAACTTACCTCGAAAAATTTTGGTCGTCTTTCAAGTAGGAGTAGCAGTGGTGCTGATTGTTGGTACAATTGTCATTGTTAAGCAAATCGACCTGGCCAAGAGTAGAGACCTAGGCTACAATCAAGAAGGTCTAATTACCGTGCCTGGTACTGCAGAGACGCTTGAGAATTATGATGTGATCAAACAAGAACTGATTAGGAAAGGAGCAATCCTGAACATGACCCGTTCGAACAGTAATATTACTAGTGTTAACTCCAATAACTTCTTGAGTTGGCCAGGTAAGCCAGAGTCGCAACGTGTAATGTTTGTGACCATTGTTGGCAACTACGATTATGCTGAAACAGTGGGCGCTGAGATGCTGATGGGTCGAGATTTTTCAAAAGAGTTTGCGACTGATACTGCCGCCATCATTGTGAATAAAGCAGCATTAGATATCATGGAATTGGAAAACCCTATCGGCACACAACTGGATCTTTGGGGTCAAAATAGAACGCTTGTTGGGGTGATCGATAATATTCTTATGGGATCTCCATATGAACAAGTGAGGCCCATGTTTATGATTCTTGATGACTGGGGCTATGGTTCGATGACGCTAAGAATGCCGGCCACTAATAATGTGCAGGCAAACCTAAGTCAGATTCAGGAGGTTTTCGAACAGTATAACCCAGCATACCCATTTGAGTATCGTTTTGCCGATGTGGATTTCGAAAGAAAGTATACCACCATTAACCTGACAAGGAACCTCGCGACCATTTTTGCCTTCTTGACGATATTTATCACTGGATTGGGATTGTTCGGATTGGCATCTTATATGGCTGAGCAGCGCATCAAAGAAATTGGTATACGTAAAGTATTGGGAGCTTCTGTGACCAATTTAATCAGATTAATTTCGATAGACTTTGCTAAGCTGGTCATGATTGGCTTCGTTATCTTCTCACCATTGGCTTACTTCGGTTTAGACCAATACTTAGGAAGGTATACTATCAGAACATCTATCGATTGGTGGATTTTCGCCCTGACGGGAGTGGTAGCCTTGGCCTTTGCACTGCTAGTGGTAATCAATCAGGCAAGGAGGGCTGCTTTGGCTAATCCGGCAAGATCTCTGAGAAGCGAATAGTTACCTGTTCAAAGACCTTCTAAAACCAACATTATCAAGGGCTATAAGCCCTTGACTGGTTTTGTCAAAGACAAACTCAACGACTGATACATGTGCGGAGTCTTGAGTGAGTGTTGTTAATGGAAGGTTTGCGCTCTCCATGGCTATTTCCCACTCCCCTCCAAACGAGCCATTCATTTTGTCTAGTTTCATATACCTGACTTTGAGCTTAGGAGCTAGTTTTTTATACTGAGAAAGGCTTGTCTTGAGCGTATCCTGAGTACTGGTGATCACATTGATGGTGAAATCTACTGCAACGGTGTCCTTAACTTTTAAATTTCCGTCACTTGCCCTACCTATTGAAAGAATCAATTCTTCATTAGGAGCAATGGAAACGGGTTGGTCCAAACTGAGGCGGTATTTGGATACTTTTCTGGTCGAGTCCTTGTCCCAACCTAAGATGACGGCATTGGTGCCCTGAGTTTCGCCACCTCGCATTTTAAGTGCTTCTTCGCGCCAAACCATAAGATTTTCTGCCTCGATCGTTCCTGATTTGCCAATGTTTAGGTTGATATCTCCTTCGAAATCAAACAGCACCTGATCGTGCGCATCTTGATAGTTATTCAAAAAGACCGTGTTGGGTAGCCATGATTTTGCACTGTAGGCATTCTTGAAAACCTCGTCATAGGCCGGCTCCTTATTGAAGATACGCTCTGCAAAGGCGCCAATAAAGACTTTGGCTGCCAGACGTTGTTCTTCACCAGAAATCAGTGCTCCAGTGTTTAAAAACCAACCATAGGGTTCTCCGAAATCTCTTCTTCCCCAAATAGAATTGAACTGACCATGGTTAGCCTTATGGATGAGGACACCTGCTTTGAAATAGTCGGTGGAGTCGGAATTTTTCACGCGTTGGTACTGCCGCAAACCAAAGAAACTGGCCTCATCTGCATCGTAGCTGCCTTGTAATGATAAGTAGTTGATGTTTTCCAGCTTCATGCGCCTGAAATACCTTTGGTCAGTGGGCGCAATGGTCACTATACCTTTGATGCCAAAGTCGAAATCGAATTTGACTTTCGCGTTATCTGGAAAGTAAGGTAGTTTGTTGTAGGCAGCAGCAATACTAACCGCCTCCCCACCGCGTGAGTGGCCCATGAGCATGACTTGATCCAAGTCAGCTTTTTGGAATAACTCAGAAGAAGCGTCATTAGACCATTTCTGCCACTGCTCCAGATGCTTGAGCAATAGCCATGCCCTAATAGGCATTTCACGACCTCGAAAATCTCCAGACCAGGTGCCATTGATATAATTCTCGTCAACCGAAACGGTGATAAAACCTCTACTGGCCAAAAGTTCACCCAAATAGGCATAGCCAGGGTCTGAATGATGTTCCATACCATGATTACCATGGACGATAAGAACGAGCGGCAATTTCCCCTCTTTTTTTGGCATCCAGACACGTCCATTGATCGGAGCCTCATCTATGCCAAAACCCCAATATCTTTCGCGCCATTTCTTACGTTTTCCCTTCCATTCTGGAAGTAGCAGTCTGCCATCGACAGCCTCCGTCTTGTATTTGACGCCTTCGGCAAACTCAGGTCTTCTTGTATCTGTGCCGCTTCCATAAGTGAAAGCTTCAACTTCATAAGCACCTGTGCTCGCTGGATTGTCAACTCCCAAATTGGCCAAATCGATGGAAGCTATCCCTTCAAAGTCTAAGGGGTAAGGATCTTCTCCACTTGAAACAATCCCTGACACCGGATAGTAAAGACTTGCAAGACCAACAATTGTTAGAAGACCATAAACAACCTTGCTTCCTCTGCCTCTCATGAGGTTGTTGATTGAACCCCCGATCAGTATCATGCCCAACATACCAAGTCCTAGTGTGAGGTTTACTTGTCCTTGGGGCCAGCTGAGTCGCATATATCGGGCTAACATGTAAACCCCAATAACCGCCAGAATCAATGAGACATAATTAGTGGGTAGTGATTTTGAAACAGTGCTTGCCAAGGTTCCTATCCATCGGAATAAGTAGAAGGCTATTAAGCCTGCCAGAAGATATACAGCAACCTGGAGATAGGGGGATAGTCCTGTTCTGAAGTAATAGCCAGAAAAGGCCATCATAAACAGAGATAGAGCTAATAAGCCCCAAAACGCACCTTTCAAAAAACCTTCTTTGGGAGTTTTGGGCTGTTTGGGTAAGCTATTGAGTTTTTTAAGTTTATTAAACTGGCTGATCATCTTCCTGGGCTTGAAAACGGAAGATATCGATTTTTAGAATTCGCTCAGCGCTATTCTTATAAGTGGCAATTACCCTTTGCCTATCTCAGCAATGTATTGGAAACATGGAGATCCATGAAAATCGAACTGTGGCCCTCTTTTCATACCATTTTTCTCTGCTACTTTTTGGGAGCCAACATTATCAATGGCAATGATGGAGATTACACGTTCGTCCAACCCCTGCTCTTCAAAGTAGGCCCTAAACCGAATGGCCATTTCGGAGGCATAACCCATTTTCCAACGACTAGGGATTACAGAGTAACCAATTTCGAAATAGTCTTCGCCCATGATATCTTCCCTTAAAATCAGGCCCACATTGCCGATCAGTTTATTGGTTGATTTTTCAATAGTAGCCAACATGCCGATACCGGTTTCTTCATAACGCTTCATTTGTCTTTCTGTCCAGATGATAGCTTCCTCTTCAGGACTTTTCGGATCATCAATACCCACGAAATGTAGATATGGATTATTTCTGAAAAACGCTTCCCAAGGCTTGGTGTCCTGTTTGGTTATGGGGCGATAGTAAAGTCTTTCGGATTCGATCGGTAGTTGATATTCGTGAATGAGCATTTATAGATGTCTTGTCCTAGATATGAATTTAGAGCAAAAAAGAGACTATTGTGAGTTTCTAGAGTGACTATAGATAAAAAGAGGTTCTTCTTCTAAGTAATTCCCATTTCGATACAATCTCTGAACTATGAAAACACTAATAATATTAATACTCTGATCTACGCGAAACTCAAACCGACCCGAGATCGACTTGAGTGTCTTTCTTGGACTCGTTGGCTTGACATCTGTTAAGGTGCCAATTAAACTTTTTGCCTGCTGATCTTGGTAAAAAGAGTATGAGATAGAGTCAATTCTATTCTTAAGCATGTATGCTGGGTAATCCACCCTAACGTTATAATGGGCGTCCTCTCCATTCTTTTGAATGGTTATTGATGAGTCAACCTTTGTGAGTTTGCCCATTCCAAAACCAGGTCGCCCACATTGACTACTTGTTAGAAGAATCAAGGAGCTACTGATCGCTAATACCTTCAAACTCTTCATTCTGATTGGTTTTTCAACTCAATGGGATGGCTTAGGTTGTTGAGTAGAGTCACCTTTTCATTCAATTTATCCACCTGACTTATGATTACTTCCAGATGCATAACGCATTGCGAATCGTAGTCTTGCCCTTTGACTTTTAAGTCTAGGTCTTTAACCAGTTTCATTACCTCATTCATTTCATCATAGGGAAAACGAAGGGTTATCTGTTCGGTAATGTCTTTTTTGACAATTTGATTGGCACCGAGTGCTTCAGCGGCAGCTGTTTTATAAGCATGTATAAGTCCGCTGACGCCTAGTTTCGTGCCTCCAAAATATCGAATGACCACTACGAGTGTATTGGTCAATTCACGAGATTTGATTTGGCCGAGAATGGGATCACCAGCGGAGTGATTAGGTTCTCCATCATCATTAGCGCGGGTTTCAGTACCTGCATGTCCAAGTACGTAGGCATAGCAGTGGTGGCGAGCATCATAGTATGATTTCCTCAAAGCTTCGAGTTTTTCCTTTACCTCATCTACACTTTGAACTGGGAAGGCGATTGCAATGAATTTGCTTCCCTTTTCTTTGTAGAGGCCTTCTGATTTGGTCGATATGGTCAAAAAACTGTCTTGCACTAAATAGCCTTAAGAATCTCTTGATGACTCAGTAGCAGAATGACAATAATGGCCAATACCACACCAACGGTATTAATTCTACTCAGTTTCTCCTTGAAGAGCAACACTGCAGCAAGGGTTGAGACAATGATGATTCCTATATTCAAAGAAGGGTAGAGGATTGCCCCATTATTATCAAAAGCACTTAAAGCCTTGAGCTGTAAGTAGATTGAAAAGTAATTAGGTACACCTAAATAGATTCCACCTATAATATCTTTCCACCTGAACTTTATGCCTTGAATCAAGGCAATTCCCAAGCCTATTATAAAGGCAAAACCAAAGATGAAAATCGGAAACACCGACTCAGTAGCTTCAGTCACAAAATGGTGGTTAGCATAGTTCAATGAAGTATCAATCACACCACCCAAAAGAAATACAGCCAAGGGAAGTGACACATACTTAAGTGTGAGCGACTGCTTTTTTACTGGATCAACTGACTCCTTCTTGCTAACCAAAATGATTGCGATAAATGCCAGTACAATGCCCACATAATTCCAGGTATCAAGATTGTTCGTTCCCAATTTCAGAATAAACAGACTGAATACTACTGGAATGGCCAAACTCATTTTACTGGCTACAGTTGCTACAGAAACACCTCTCAGTTGGGTGGTTCTTGCCATTAGATAGAAAGTACTTACAAACACAAGGCCTAAAGCCATGGCCATATAGAACCAGTTGGCAGATATGTCGAACTGGCGTGTTACATGACCAAATCCAGTGTAAAGAGTGCCTGTAATCACACATACACCATAATTGGTGATAATAGCAGGGAAAGTCTTTATGGAATATTTACTGAATGACCGGAAGGCCATGAAAATGGCGACATTGGCAAGTATGGTGAGGAGCAGATAAAACACAGTGGGCGAAATTAATCAAAAGAATGACGTACTCCATTTGGGCTCTAATTTATTACAAGATGTATATTACAGATTGTATAGTACATAATGTATATTACAATTTGTATATTACAATTTGTATATTAATTTTGTATAGTATGACAAATCCGTTTTTAATCAAGGGCTATCTCAGTGCTGCTTACTTCTGTGATCGGGAGAAGGAAACGGAAAAGATCATTACGGCCCTTCGAAATCGACAGGACTTAACCATTCATGCATATCGTAGGTTGGGTAAGTCAGCATTACTCAAACACGTTGAAAATCAAGTTGGGAAGGAATTCTACTTTGTATATACCGATATCTGGGGGACAAGTTCAGTCTCTGATTTTCTCAGAGAAATGTCAAATGGAATTGTGAAGAGTAACATCTTTTCTAAAAGAGGAATAGGTCAACGCTTACAGGAGTTTATCAAATCGATTGGGACATCATTCACGATTGGTTTAGATGGTAGACCTTCAATCGATGTGATCTATAACGATCAGCACAGCGTTTTTAAAGGCCTTGAAGAGGTGATGGCTTTCCTGGATAGTCAAGATAAACCAGTCGTTTTGGCTATCGATGAGTTCCAGGAGATTAAGAAATACGATTCGGTCAAAATACCCATTGAGGCAACGCTGAGAAAGCTTACGCAAAACAGTCAAAACGTTCGCTTCATCTATAGTGGAAGTGAATACCATTTGATCAACGAAATATTCAATACACACAACCGGCCGTTTTATCAAAGCACACGGATGATGCAGCTAGGGTCTATTCCTAAGCAGGAGTATCAGAAGTTTATTGTGAATCATTTTAAAAAAGGAAAGAAGCCTATCAACGAAACCTTGGTTGAAGACATCTTAGAATATGCCTACCTGCATACCTACTATGTTCAGGCTATTTTTAATTATTTATTCGGACTAGCAAAGGTTCCTTCAAACTGGCAAGAATTTGAGCAAGTGTATTATCCATTTATAGAAGAAAAAGGAGTGTTTTATGCAGAGCTACCCCAACGGATAACGCCTCAGCAGTTTGTGGTGACAAAGGCTTTTGCAAAGGCAGGCAAGGTTACTTCGCCCACAGGTTCTGATTTTTTGAGACTGGCAAAGTTTACTAATTCTAGTAGCATGAGAAGAGCAGTTAAGGCACTCGAAGAGAAACAGATTATTATTAAGGATGGCGATTTTTATCGCTTATACGATGTTTTTTTAGGACACTATTTAAAGTTCAATGCTTAGCATATGGTAAAAAGACCAGAACTCTACACATTCAATCAGGTCTCTGATTCAAGGGGAGATCTTTCATTTCTTGAAGAATTGAAAGACGTGCCTTTTGAAGTCAAAAGAGTCTACTGGCTACATGAAGTACCGGAGCAACAGGTGAGAGGAGGTCATGCTCACAAAACTGGAGAGCAAGTGATCATCTGCCTGCAAGGCACGGTGGAGGTGGTGCTGGAGTCACAGACCAATGAACAATTGTCTTATACTTTAAATCAGCCCAGTACCGGACTTTATATTCCGCCTCTATGGTGGGGTAAAATGTTGTTCAGAGGAAAGGCAATGTTGTTGGGTTTGGCCTCAGATGAGTTTTCAGAAGACGATTATATCAGAAACAGAGAAGACTTTTAGATGGCGGTTTACAAGCTATATGATGTATTGAATGCTAAGACAAAAGTCTGCTATACATCCTATGCTTACAATACACCTTCTTTCTTAGGGACGAATAACCAATTTATGAAACATCATTTCTATTGGGTCAATGATGTTATCGGTGAGGCGCATGCACATGTGGCTTTCTCCATTGTCGATGATGTGGCTTATAGCCCCCATAAACTTCCTTTTGGTGGTGTAGAGCTGTCTGATGAATTAAGCAGGGCTGAAATAATTGGTTTTTTGGAGGCGATCGAGAACGCACTTAAAAAGGTGGGAGTCAAAACTGTAAGAATTCATCAAGCTCCTAAGGCCTATGCTGACCATTCTTTGATCAGCAAATGTTTGATAGACTTAGGTTATGATATCATCCAGAACAGAATCTTTCATGCTATTTCAGTAGATGAATCTGACTTGTATGATCGAATGCACAAAATGGAACAGCGAAAGATCAAGAAATGCATGGATGGCGGAGCGGTATTTAAAGAGGTGAAGCGAGATAAAAAGAAGGTCTTTCAGTGGATCAATAGATTTAGGGATTTAGACTACAAACCACCTTCTATGACTTGGGCCGAACTGGATAATTCAGATATGCTGAACCCCAAAATGTACCGGGTCTTTGCCGTGTTTATGGATGAATATATACTTGCGGCTACAGTTGTGGTGATGGTGAATGAGGAAATTGTATATCATTTTATGCCCGCAAGTGCTAAGAAGTTCGATTACCACAAAAAGTACAGTCCTATGGTGTTTTTGGTGCACAATTTGTACAAATGGTGTCAGCATAACGGCATTAAGACACTTGATCTTGGTACTTCATATGTAGACATGAAAATGAAAACCTCCTTGGCCAAGTTCAAGGAAAATATTGGAGGCAAGCCCACTGAGGCCAAGAGTTGGGAGAAAAAGTTGGATCTCAAAAATGAAGTAAGTTGAAAAAGGAGTTTTTTAGAAGTTCTTCCTGGTCTTTTACGGCCGTTGCCTTTCGAGCGCTGGGAGGCTTGACGATTAATAAGCTCTTTGCCACTTTCTTAGGTACTCCGGGAATTACACTCCTGTCTCACTTTCAAAACTTAACTGCTCTATTCACACAACTTCCTAGCGAAGGTGTCAATCGAAGCATTATGAAGTACTGGTCAGACCCGGAGACTGATGAGGCAGAAAGACTCCGGCTTTTCAAAACAGGTATTTGGGTAACGACAGTCATATTTGCAAGTACATTGGCAGTCTTGTATTTCAATTATCAAGGTTACTTTTTCGATCGGTTTATCAATGAATATACGCCTCAACAATTTCTTCTGATCTTTATTCCTGCAGTAGCCTTAATGCTGTTATCAGGCTATCTCAACTCAGTTATTCTGGCACTAAGAAGGGTGAGAGCCTATGCGCTGATCAATGTGTCTGGTCTGATTATGCTGGTAGGAATTGTGTATTTAGGGGTAACCTACGGTACCATGGATCAAGCACTACTGAGTTTTGTGATCGGCTATGGACTCATGTTTTTCAGTGCCTTGGTTTATCTCATTTACCGCAGAAAAACTGTCCGTTTGGGCATTGGCAGACCGGACCTCAAGTCTGTCAAGAAAATCGGGAAGTTCATCGCCATGGCGATTAGTGCGATTGTACTGGGAAAACTACTAGACTTTGGGGTTAGAAATTATGTCATTGACCTCTATGGGTTAGACAGGACAGGACTTTGGCAATCAGTTGTCAAAATGTCTACCAGCTATATGCTTGTTTTCACTGGAACTGTTGGGGTAGTTTATTACCCAAAGATGGCCTCCTTGATCCATAAGCCCCTAGAGCTTAAACAGTATGTTTTAAAGGTGATGGGCTTTGTAGCCTTTGTATCACTCATCTGTCTGAGTGTTTATTATTTTAATAAAGAATTCATTCTAAAACTCTTCTTTGCCAATGGCTTCGAAAAAGCCGCTTACCTGGTGCGTTATCAAGTCATTGGAGATTTCTTTGCTATTATTTCCTATCTGTTGGCCTATTTGTTGAGCGCTAGGGTGCAAACCATGAGATATATTGGTGCGCAGGTGATTTCTGCAGCTATTTATCTTAGCCTCATTTCAATCCTTATCGATAGGTTCGATTTAGAAGCACTCACAATTGCCTATATGTGGCGCTATATTGGCTTCTTCTTGATTCTAGTTTTGTTCAATAGGCGAATGCTATTTAGATGGAATCATTAGTAAGCATCATCTGTATATCTTATAATCACGGCCCTTACATAAAAGAGGCACTTGAGTCAGTATGGATGCAGACTTACCAGAACATTGAGGTGATTGTATTGGATGATGGCAGTACTGACAATAGTCAAGACCTTATTAGGGAAGCGATTGGAGATAGGAAGTTTTTGTTTATTGACCACAAGGTCAATGTGGGTTACACTAAAACATTCAATGAGGGTTTAGCCTTGGCAAAAGGTGACTATATAATTGATTTCGCTTTGGATGATGCTATGCTTCCAAACTTTGTAAAATCTGGTGTCGATCGTTTGAGCCAAGCCTCCAGTAAGACTGGGGTTGTTTATTCAAATGCCGATTACATCGATGAATCATCAAAGGTTATTGGTAACCACAAAGAAACCCTGCTGGCCAAAGGTATGGTCAAAGAATTTGCCGAAGGCGATGTATTTGAAAAGATATTAAGACGCTATTTTATCTGCACGCCAACTATGATTATTAGACGAGGAGTCTTTGATCGTTTGGGCGGATATGATGAGTCTTTAGCCTATGAAGACTTCGATTTCTGGGTGAGGTCTTCTCGGTATTGGGAATATGCCTACTTGGATGAAGTGCATATGCAAAAGCGAAAACTTAGCACAAGCATGTCGGCCAATCGATATCGACATCATCAAAATGCGATGCTGTCTTCGGTGCTTAAGGTTTGTCAAAAGGCTTTTCAGCTCTGTAAAACCAAACCTGAGCTAAAGGCATTAAAGGAGAGGCTCAACTATGAGTACAGACAATGTATTAGAAATGAGGCAAAGGAATTGGCGGAAGGCTACCAGGCATTGTTAGGACAAATGGGCAGTAGTACAGACCTCATCTCGAAGGCAGTGAGATATTTCAAAAGAGACTTTACCCGGTAATTTCACTTGGCGTTTTGGTTAGTGTAATGATGTTGTCATGCAACCGTCTTATGAAAGTAGTGTCTTTTAAGCATCAAAAACTCAACCCTCCATGCTATTCAACAACATTAGAACCATCCTCAGGTCACTGGTCAAGAACAAATCTTATGCGATCCTCAACCTGTTAGGTCTAACCTCAGGTCTTGTCGTCTTTCTTCTGATTACACTCTACACCCAGCAAGAATTCAGCTATGATCAATATCATTCAAAGGCGGATAGGATTTATCGCATCTACAAAGAAGACAATGGGAACTTCTATAAAGGTTCTAATAAATACGCAGTAGTGCCTACGCCTTTGGCTCCAGCCATGAAGAGCGACTATCCGCAGGTAGAAGAATTTTTCAGGATTGATTCCTACGGAAATACGGTCATTCGTGCAGAAAATGAGGTGTATTTGGAACCATCGATTCATGCTGTTGACCCTACCGTATTCCAAATATTGGACATTGAAGTGACACAGGGAGACGAGTCCAATATTCTCAAAGGTTTGAATGATGTAGCCATTTCTGAAGTTATCGCCATGAAATACTTTGGTAGAACAGATGTGATTGGTGAGACCATCAAATTCAGAGATGAATTACCACTCCAGGTTTCGGGTGTATTCAAGGAAATGCCCAAGAACTCTCATTTTGTAATTGATATAGCAATCAATCTCGAAGGCATTCTAACCGCTGACAATCGCAGAATGGATAACTGGCAAAACAGTAATTTTTATGCTTTTGTATTGCTTAATGAAGGTACCGATGCATCGGCTTTAGAAGCGCAACTGCCAGAACTAAGAGCAAAATATGCCGATGACCCGATAGATGAAGATGGTCAGGAGTCCATCTACTATCTGCAAGCCCTGGGGGATATGCATTTTACCAAGGACGTCAATTTTGATATTGCCCCAAATGCAGATGCGCAGGCTCTCTATATCTATATAGGAATAGCATTTATGATTCTCATTATTGCTGGAATTAATTATGTGAACCTGGCTACTGCGAGGGCGATTAACATGACCAAAGAGATTGGAATCAGAAAGGTGATCGGAGCACTCAAATCAGACTTAATGATTCGTTTTATGATCGAGTCAGCCGTTTTGGTTTTTGCTTCTGTTGTACTATCAGTTATAGTGTTATTGATGATTTTACCGGCATTCTCGGTTTTCATTGACAAGGAAATCGGCATGGATTTCACCGCCCCAAAATTATGGATATTGCTGGGCGTAGTAGGCATTGGCATGACATTATTATCGGGTATTTACCCTGCACTCATGTTGTCCAGGTTTAAACCAATCGCTGCATTAAAAGGAAAGGGACGCCCTGCCAAAGGAAATGCCGTGTTCAGAAATATTTTGGTAGTCTTCCAGTTTGCCATCTCTTGTGCCTTGATATTGAGCGCATCTGTCTTGACTAAGCAACTCAATTACATCCAGAATCTGGATACGGGCTATAGTCGTGATCAGGTCATAGTAATGGGCATCCGTGAGCGTGGAGATGGTATTAGAAATAGAGTAGAAGTATTTAAGGACGAATTGAAGAAAATCCCTGGAGTGAAGCATGTGACCTCGTCCAACTCATTACCTAACAATATCAGTTCAAATGGCACTGTGAATTGGGTAGGACGCAAAAAGGATGAAAGAGTAGTGCTTTATACCAATGTAGCAGACGATGAATTTGTTGATTTATATGATTTAGAAATTGTCGAAGGTCGAAATTTTGATCTATCAATCCCTTCAGATGAGAAAGCAGTGCTCATTAACGAATCGGCCGTAAAAGCGCTGGGTTGGGAAGAGCCAATAGGTATGCAAATGATGCGCTGGTATGGAGATACTGGAACTGTTGTGGGTGTACTTAAGGACTTTCATGCGCACTCAGTGCACCTAGAAATAGAACCTATTCGAATCTTTCATAGGGCTGGACAATACAATGTATCCATCAAAATTGAAGGCAATAATATGAACGAAACGATTGCTGCCATCGAGGAGGTCTACGCAGGGCTGAACACAGTTTATCCTTTTGAATACAATTTCTTTGATGATATTTTCGATAGGGCCTATCTGAGTGAGATGAAGACAGCGGAATTGGCCAATTGGTTTACAGGTTTGGCTATCCTGATTGCTTGTCTGGGACTCTATGGTCTTGCAGCGCATAGGGTACAGCATCGTATCAAAGAAGTTGGGGTAAGGAAGGTGCTAGGCGCCTCGGTAGGAAGAATACTCTTGCTATTGTCTAGAGACTTTGGCGTACTCTTGCTAATAGCCTTTTGCATTGCAGCTCCGATCGCTTACTATGTAATGGAGGCTTGGCTTGATGGTTTTGCCTACCATACGAACATCAATATTTTGACCTTTATCATAGCCCTTTTGATGATGATGGTAGTCGCTGGTTTGACAGTTGGGTATAGAACCTATCGTGCGGCAGTTAGGAATCCCGTTGAAGCCTTGAGAGAAGAGTGATTAGATTGGGTATTGGGTATTGGGTATTGGGTATTGGGTATTGGGTATTGGGTATTGTTATAGGTTGAGGTGAGGTCCCGTTTCTTTTGTCTGAAGTCTGAAGTCAGAAGTCTACTTCTCGTAGAAATCATCGACAAGCCCCTTGGCATAGTCCCATGCAATTTCGGATCCCTCCTTGATCTTTTTCTTTTTGTCTATGACTGTTTCGTAAGGCACATCAAATTCTTTCCAGGTGCCTCCATCATTAGAAGCATTCTGCATCATAGGGGCTAGGCGATCCATGGCCTTAGCAAATTTGGCTTCGGCTGTTTCAGCGGCTTCGAACTCTTCCCAAATCGCGATTAATTCTTCCGCTTGCTCTTCAGGAAGCAGGCCAAAGATTCTCTTTGCAGCCTTTAACTCTTCTTCAGTATTATCGTGACTTTTCTTAGTGTCAAAAAGGAAAGTATCTCCTGCATCGATCTCTACGATATCGTGAATTAGGAGCATCTTGATCACTTTGAGAAGATCTACTTGCTCGTTGCTTTGCTTTGACATTACAAGTGCCATCATGGCCAAATGCCAACTGTGCTCGGCATCATTCTCATGTCGATTGCTGTTGAAAAGAGATGTTTTACGTTCGATGTATTTGAGTTTATCGATCTCTTTAATGAAGGAAATTTGCTTTTCGAAATCAGATGTGGACATACCCTGCTATTTAAGGCATAAAAGAAGCCAATTCTAGAGAATCAACCAATTGAAATTAGGTCAATATATTTTTCAAACATGATTGAGTATTGTGCCGAAGGATTAGGCCGGGTCTGTTAGCTCCATTTGGTAATAAACACCACCACCATCTCCTTTATAAATAAGCTCTCCCTTCAGCTGTTTAACCATTAGATGAATCAATTTTAACCCTAGCGACATGGTGGTTTCATCTCCTGAGGTATTTTGTATACCCGGTCCATTATCCTTATAGTGTATCGTCCTTCTACTCGGTTTGGTCTCAGACCATATTTCAATTTCTCCGAGCTTCACATTATCAAAGGCATGTTTAAAAGAATTAGTTATTAATTCGTTAATGATCATTGCAAGAGGGACCGCTTCGTTGATATCAACAATTAACCCTTCACATCTAATATCATGTGATACCTCTTTATGAATTGTGTATGCAGAAGCCACATTGGGGACCAGTTGTCCAAGATATTCTTGGAAATTGATATTCAACGCCTCATTGAATTCGTACAAGTTCTGATGTACCATGGCCATGGATTGAATACGCTGCCGGAGCGTTTCATAAACATCCTTAGGAGAAGAATCCGTTTCACTCGATTCTTGCAGATAAATAAGGCCTGATAATACCGTTAGGTTATTTTTAACGCGATGATTTAACTCTCGATATAGCACTGTTTTTTGATCTAGAGCATCCGAGAGTTGTGCGTTGGTTTCTTTGATGATTTTTTGTTGCTCTCGAAGTTGCACATTCTTTCTTCTGAACCTAACGAACAGTTGAACACTTATAACGGCAATTGCTAGTAAAACCACTGCAAGCACGATAGTTATAATTAATGCTCTTCTATTATTACTGGCCTCTTCTTTGGCTAACTGTGTTTGAGTTTCTTGCTCCAAAAGCTTTTGTTGAGCAATGTTTCTTTGATAATTAGCTGTGAGCTCACTGGCTTCAATAGCATGTTCTGCATTAAGCGTTCCAATTCTGGTATAATAAGCTTTGTCGAAATATACTCTGTATTGCTCTGCGTGTCCCAATGAAAAGTGGGCATTGGCCATTAAGAGATAAGCATCATCAAGAAAGGAGTACCATTGATTGGCTTCTGCGATTGAGATAGCAATTGCTTCGGTATCAATTGCCATTTGAGGCATCCCAATGTTATAATAGTTTCGGGCAACGTTTTCCATGGCCGAGAGGTAATCTCGATAACGTTTTTCCGCTAAGAAATTATTCATCGCTGACCTGAAGTATCCGAAATTCTTAACCGTATCAGCTTTATCTATGTTCATGTAAATGAACCCAAGTTCATTTTGACTTAATCCGATGCAAAATTTATTGTTGGCTTCTATTCCTGCTGCTAATGCAAGATTAGAATAATGTATTGTGCTGTCGGTGTTGGCCCTAAATTGACTTTGGAAGGCAGCTGCCCTTCCATATAGATAGGCTTTGTTCTTAGGCTGAATATTGTGGTCCTGAAGTAGCTCAAGGCCTTCATAAACATATTGACCACAGAGAGGACCGTCTTCAATTGATCGGTAGTACTCAGCAAGGTAGGCGTGAGCTAAAACCAATTTATCAATGTCCCTTTTTCGAGTGTAGTAGTCCAAGACCATCAGGTAGTCTTCCAATGATTTGGTAAAGCGACCTTGAACTTTGTACATGAAGGCCCTTGAAGCATAGATTTCCATCAACCGGGTTGAATCTTTCTCTAAATGTGCCAAAGGCATTGCTAATTGAAAAAGAGAGTCTGCGATGAAGTAGTTGCCTCTTTCTGTTAGTCTTTGTGCGGATTGACTGTAGAGCCGGAATGCCTGATAAGATCGTTGATCGAACTGGAAAAGACCCGATTCGAGAGCATTGAGTACATCTTCTGGACCACTAATTTGTTGCCCCAATACTTCATTTGGGCAATATCCTTTGATTGCAAAGAAGACAATAATTAATAAGTATCGTACTTGGGTTATCATTTGGAGCGCAGCTAAGATAGGGGCATTTCAACGTGATTTTCAAATTCCAATAAGAACTAGACCAATCGATACATTTTTTTTAATCGCTCAAGCCTATTAGTTTAACGGAATGACTTTCAGCGCTTCCTTGAATGTGCTCATTGTTGAGGACGAACTAATTATTGCCGAGACCTTAAAAATGATGTTGTTGGATATGGGGCATCGATGTGTTGCCATTTGTGATACATATGACCATTCTAAAGAGATGATTGAGACTAACAATTTCGATTTGGCAGTTTTGGATATCAACCTACATGGTAATCATGAAGGAATTGACCTTGGCAAACGCTGTTCACAATTGGATAAACCGTTTCTCTTCCTGACCTCTTATTCAGATTATGAGACAGTGAGTGCTGCTAAAGAAGCTAGACCTGGAGCCTACTTAATCAAGCCCTTCTCAGCTCAGGATATTATGGTAGCCATTGAAATGACTATGATGCATAGTGACACTATCATCGATAGTCAATTTGAACGAATTCTACCTGCCTTAGAATTGTCCGAAAGAGAGGCACAGGTGCTCGCCTGTCTCAAAGATAAAATGACCAATTCGGCTATATCCCAAAAGCTCAGTGTTTCCAGTAATACAGTAAAATTTCATATCAAAAACCTATACATCAAATTGGAGGTGGCGAATCGATTGGAGCTGATGGAGAAGCTCAAAGAATTGACCTCCAAGACTGGAGCCTAATGCTCTTTGCATCAACATTTTAGCTTTTCAAATACACTTTTTTGTAAAAAACTACCCTAGGGGGGTAGGAAATTCCCGTGCAATAATCTTCAATTTCGGACAAACTGGTTCGTCTCAAGGAACCAGTCAATCAGCATTTGTTCGACCAAAACACATTTAATATGAACCCCCTTTTGCCAAGAAGACAGGCCTTCCGTGCCTTTAATAAGTTCTTTTTGTTCGGAGCTCTAACATCGCTTCTTTTCAGTTTTCAAGCTTACAGTCAAACCACTTTCACCGTTACCAATACTGCTAACAGTGGATCAGGTTCATTGCGTCAAGCGATTGATGATGCCAATGCCAATCCCGGCTTGGACAATATTGTTTTTGCGATTGGGAGCGGGGCACAAACCATCAATGCTAGTTCGCAAATCATCATTACTGATGAAGTCAATATTGATGGTAGTACCCAGCCTGGCTATACAGGGAGTCCAATCGTTACCTTGAATGGGTCCAATGTTTTCCGAATAGATGGAGGTGCGGCTACCACTGAGATCAAGAACCTCGCCTTTCAATCTGCAGGCACATTTTCTGGGACTGGAGTTAACATCAACAGCGCTAACCAAATCGTGCTCTTGGGGAACACTTTTGATGACTATGACAATGCAGTATTCAGTAACTCTACCAGCAATTCCTCATTCCAGAACAATGTGATGAATGACAATAGATATGGCTTTCGGATGAGAGGTACAAACAGCACGAACCTTTTTCACAGTAATACCATCAATGGTCCTAATCAAGGGATATGGTTTGAGAATGCTAATTCACCTAACAATACCATCACTAATAATACTATCAGTATTCCAAATGGAACTGCCATTACTCATTCATTCGGTACACCTACGGAAATTTCTGGAAACGACCTTAGCGGTTCCTTCAATGGGATATCACTACAGAGTACGCAGAATTTTACTTTGAGCCCTGCCGGATCAGGAGGGCCAAATGAAAATACTTATGGTGGACATCAGGGTTGGATTTTTAATCTAATCGGCACGGATGGGGTTACCATTAGTGGCTTTGATTTTACCGCTCTGCATGCTTCTCCGGCTAATCAAACGGTGATGTTTCTTAATGGCGTGCGCAACTCGACCATTAGTAATAATAATTTCTCAGGAGGATTTCGTCACGCCATACGCATAGATGGGGGCAGTAATAATGACAACACTTTTGATGACAATAATTTCTCTGGTACTACGAGTAATGCACTTTTCTTTAATGGAAGTAACAATCAGCGCAATGTCATCACCAACAATGACTTTAGAAATGCAGGAGGTTGGGGTATTGTTTATAATACCGGAACCCCTCAAGAGATTTCTGGCAATGACTTTACTGGTGCTAACAATGGGGTAGCGATTAATGGAGCCAATGGTTTTCAGCTCACTTCACCAACTGGAACAGGTCCCAATCAAAACACTTGGGGAAATCACAGGGATGCGGTTTTCCGTTTCGATAACTCACAGAACATAGTCATTGAGGATTGGGTTTTTGCACCACTATTTGCTGATGTTTCTGGTAAAACAGCTTTGTTTGCTTCAGTACTATTTAACTCTACCATTCGTAATAATGACTTTTCAGGTGGGTTTACTCATGGTTTGAGATTTGTGACCAACAGTAATCGCGATAACACCATAGATGGTAATAACTTCTCGGGTACAACAAGTAATGCGTTATGGTGGAATGGTGGTACTAACAATAACAATTCAGTCACCAACAATGACTTTACCAATGCGGGAGGTTGGGGTATTGCCTGGGAAGGTGGTACTCCTTTGGATATTTCTGGTAATGACTTCACAGGAGCTAATTCTGGAATCTTCCTAACCAGTGCTAATAATTATACTTTAGGTGCCAATACCTATGGCGATAATAATGGTACCACAATTTTGCTTCGTTTCACAAATGGGGTGACCATTGAGAATACCTCAACCAGCGGTACGGGAGGTACAGGAATCCAGTTGCAAGATGCAAGGAATACGGTGATTGATAATAATGAATCTTGTGGTAGAAATATTGGGATTAGAATCCTCAGATCGCAAGGCACCTCGGATAACAACCAGATTTTAAATTCCAGGCTTGCCAATGCAGCCACAGGGATTCAGATAGACCAGTTCAGTACGAATACTTTAGTGGATGGTGTCGAACTCTTTGGTAATACCAATGATATAAACAATGCGAACACTGGAAGTACCATTAGCAACCTATCACAAGCAGCAGCCCCAACTTGGTGTCCGAATGATCCACCAGTAATTGTTGCCGTGACTGATTTTATATTGGAATTGGATGCAAATGGTAGCGCAGCATTAGATGCCAATGATTTGGACGCTGGAACCACGGATGAAACCAATTTTACACTTTCATTAGATCAAGAAAATTTTGATTGTAGTAACCTGGGAAGCGTTGACGTAGAATTGACTGCTACAGATGATCAGGGTGGAGTTTCTACTGCAACAGTTACAATTACAATTGAAGATAACATTGCTCCAACTGTCCTGCTTACTGGAGGTGATGTCAACATCAATCAAGGGGATGCATATGTAGAGCCAGGAGTAGTTGGAGATGATAATTGTGGTGTGCCAACTGTGACTTCAACTAGCGATATTAACAGTGCGGTGGTAGGAAGTTATACGGTAACCTATACCGCTACCGATGCTAGTGGCAATGAAGGTACAGCTACTAGAACAGTGAATGTTATTGATACAACCGTCCCGGTTGTAATGGTAGGGAAGATCACCGTAGAATTAGATGAAAATGGTCAAGCCACTATTCAAGGAATTGACCTGGACAATGGGTCATCAGATGAAAATGGAATTGCTACCTATGTGGCCTCGCAAACGACATTCAGCTGTAATGATCTGGGAGACAATGGTGTAACACTAACGGTGACAGATCCTAGCGGTAATTCAGCTTCAGCGATTGCCACGGTAATTGTAGAAGATAATATCAACCCTACAGCGGTTACGCAGAATATTACGGTTGTGTTAGATGAAAATGGTAGTGCTTACATTACACCAGAGCAAATTAATAATGGAAGTTTTGACAACTGTAATGTTGAAAATCTAACACTGGATATTGATTCATTCACTTGTGATAATCTCGGTGAGAATACCATCACACTCACAGCTTGGGATGGACCCGTTGGAGAGGGTTTTTCTGGGTTCCAAATTGATGAGTCCAGACCAACGGCCTCGAATTTTGGACCAGTGACGGGTTACAGTGTAAAAGCCGCTGATATGAATGGTGATGGCAATATCGACTTGGTATATGGCGGCTATTGTAATCTGCAAAATGAAGTCAGAATAAGTGATGGTAATGGAAACTTTACTGTTATACCATTTGGAACGAACACTAGAAATGATTGTGTTGAGCAACTTGACGTTGCTGATATTGATGGAGATGGAGATATGGATGTGGTTGTTTCTAGACCCGCAAGAGTGTTTTTGAACGATGGCAATGGAAACCTAACAGAATCTCAGAATATTGGAGGTGGAAGAAAGGGAGTCAATCTGGCCGATTATGATGGAGACGGTGATGTGGATCTCGCATACGGTGGTCCAGGTGCTCCAAGTATCTACAAGAACAATGGAAGTGGTCAGTTTACTCTTTTCTCAACCATTCCCGGAGGTTACGGTGAGAATGATTACTATGAAGATGGTGATATTGATGGAGATGGAGATATCGATTTAATTATAGCTCAAAGAGCATCCAATAACCAACCACCAAACGATGTTTACATCAATGATGGTAATGGAAACTTTACTGCAAAAGGTCTCAATCTAGGCACCAATTCGTATAGCAAACCAGTGGTTGAAGACCTGGATGGAGATGGAGATTTGGATTTGGTGTTCGCTAATAATAATGCTGGCCAATCCACACCTATTTGGTTTAACGATGGGGCAGGCAACTTTATCAATGTTCAGAATATTGCCGCTAATACTAGGACTTATGGTATTAGAGCAGGTGACCTTGATCTAGATGGAGATATTGATCTCTACCTGGGAAATTTTGGCCCTAATGAGGCTTGGTTAAATGATGGATCTGGAACTTTTGTTGCCTCGGGTCAAGCTCATGGCACTAAAAACACTTGGGATGTAGCGCTTGGCGATTTTGACAACAATGGATCACTAGATGCTGCTACAACGAACCCAGATGGTCAATTGAGCAATAACATTTGGTTCAATCAAGCAACTCCTGGAAGCAACAGTGGTTCTGCTACGGCAATAGTGACTGTAATAGACAATATTGCTCCAGAGATAACCGCCCCGGCAGATATCAGTTTAAATGCAACCAGTGCATCAGGAGCAGTAGTGAACTACACAGCTCCGGTTGGCACTGATAATTGTTCAGTAGAAACTACCTTGACGGCCGGTTTTGCCGATGGTGCTACCTTCCCAATAGGAATTACTGTGGTGACTTATACTGCTACAGATGCTTCGGGTAATACTGCGTCAGCAAGCTTTAATGTGACAGTAACAGGTTTGCCACCACAGATTGTGGTACCTGATAACATCATGGTAAGCAATGATGCAGGAGAGTGTGGAGCGATTGTAAGCTATGAAGCAACGGAGACCACAGGCATTCCAGCCTCAACGATTACCTATGACATAGAGCCAGGAACGTACTTCCCTGTAGGCACCACAACGGTAACAGCTACAGCGACTAATCCAGTGGGTACTTCTTCAGCGTCCTTTACAGTAACAGTAGAAGACAATGTTGCTCCAGTCATTACAGCGCCAGCAGATATTGATGTAAATGCCACAAGTGCAGCAGGAGCAGTAGTGAACTATGCTACGCCAGTAGGAACTGATAATTGTTCTGTGACTACAGTTTTGACAGCAGGTTTAGCCGATGGAGCTACCTTCCCAATAGGAACTACGGTGGTCACCTATATTGCTACTGATGCTTCAGGCAATACCGCGTCAGCCAGTTTTAATGTAACTGTAACAGGCTTGCCACCACAGATTGTGGTACCGGCTAATATCACGGTGAGCAATGATGTAGGAGAGTGTGGAGCGGTTGTAAGCTATGAAGCTACGGAGACCACAGGCATTCCAACCTCAATGATTACTTATGACATACAACCAGGAACGTTCTTCCCTGTAGGCACCACAACTGTAACAGCTACAGCGACTAATCCAGTGGGTACTTCTTCAGCGTCCTTTACTGTAACTGTGGTTGATAATGAAGCGCCAGTGGCTTTTCCAGTGAACGTAAGTATTGACCTTGATGCAACAGGTAATGCGGCAGTGCTAGCAGAAGACTTGGTGAGTGGACAGGATGGTGAGGAAGTGGGTGCCGAGTCGGAAGACGTTGAAGGAGAAGAAGATGTAGAAGAAGGGTATGAAGTACCAGGAGCGGGAAGCTTCGTTACTGTGCTATATGATGTAATGAGTCCTGTTTTCGACAACTGTGAGATAGCCTCGATTGTAGCCGATCAGACTGAGTTTAACTGCAGCGATGTTGGAGACAATGTGGTGACCGTGACTGTTACAGATGTCAATGGTAATGCAACTGTAGTTCAAGCTATCGTAACGGTGAATGATGTAACTGCCCCAACAGTAGTGACTCAAAACATTACTATTCCTTTGGGTGAGGATGGAACTGCTCAGATTACACCGTCCATGGTCGATAATGGTAGCAGTGACAACTGCAATGTCGATTTGAGTCTAGATGTCTTCAGCTTTGATTGTACTAATATTGGTGCCAACACGGTTAACCTAACCGCTACAGATGCCAGTGGTA